>Ga0209751_10001245_pt1 | contig 26382 bp, 20 predicted proteins | sample RifCSP13_1_FD_184019 | JGI IMG/M metagenome (GOLD analysis project Ga0209751, IMG submission 184019) | Soil microbial communities from Rifle, Colorado - Rifle CSP2_sed 13_1 (SPAdes) (version 2) | ecosystem: Environmental > Terrestrial > Deep subsurface > Rock core/Sediment | place: Rifle...
CAGGGGAGAGACTCGCGCCCGCTCCGGCCGTCGCAGCAAGACGTCCAGGGCCTCGACCATGGCCCGGAGGTCGCGAAGGTCCGACCCGAGTCGTGAGACCCGCACGAGCGCGACGATGGCGAGAACAGGAGCCAGCAGGAGCAGCGCCAGCAGGCCCAGGGCGAAAAGCACCTCCATGCGAGCCCTCCAGCTACCGTCCGATCGCGGCGCCATCCGGCCGCCGGCGGTCGCAGCCACCCTCGAGGAGCCCCTCGGGGGTGTTGATCAGGATCCCCTCCGCCCGGCCCATCGTGTAGCTCTGATCGTCGATCTCCTCGAGCGCGTGCCCTCGGGCGCGCAGGATGGCGAGGGTGTCCGGCGAGAAGCCGTTGCGCTCGAGGCGGATCCGGTCCGGGAGCCACTGGTGGTGGAGGCGGGGGGCGTCGATCGCCTCCTGGACGTTCATGCCGAAGTCGACGACGTTGAGGATCGTCTGGAGCACGACGTTGGGGATCCTCCGGCCGCCGGGGCTGCCGATGACCAGGAGGGGCTGGCCGTCCCGGAGGACGATCGTGGGCGTCATGCTCGAGAGCATGCGCTTGCCGGGCGCGGCGAGGTTGGGCTCGGTGCCGATCGACCCCTCGGCGTCGGTGAGACCGGGCCCGGCGTTGAAGTCGCCCATCTCGTTGTTCAGCAGGAACCCCGCCCCGGGGACGACGATCTTGGAGCCGTAGTCGTCCTCGAGCGTCGTGGTGAGGGCGACCGAGTTGCGGTCCAGATCGACGACCGAGACGTGCGTCGTCTCCGTCCCGCCCTCCGTCCACTCGAAGCTCGAGGCCGAAGAGACCGAGGCCCAGTTCGGCCGGATCGTCTTGCGAAGCCCGGCCGCGTACTCCTTGGAGACGAGGTGCTTTAGGGGCATGTCCTTGACGAAGTCCGGATCGCCGACATAGCGCGCGCGGTCGGCGAAGGCGCGACGCATGGCCTCCGCGAGGTGATGGATATGGTCGGCGGAGCCGAAACCCATCGCCCGCAGGTCGTATCCCTCGAGGGTGTTGAGCATCTCGAGGAGCGCGACCCCGCCCCCGCTCGGGGGAGGCATGGTGAGGATCTCGTGCCCGCGGTACGTCCCGCGCAGCGGGGCCCGCCGCTTGGGGCGGTAGGCGCGCAGGTCCTCGCGTGTGATGAGACCGCCGTGGGCCTTCATCTCCTTCTCGAGGAGCCGCGCGATCCCGCCCTCGTAAAACCCGGCGGGGCCCTGCTCTGCGATTCGCTCCAGCGTCCGCGCGAGGTCCCCCTGCCGGAGCAGATCGCCCATCTCGTAGGGGTCGCCCCCGCGCGAGAACTGGGCGAGGGAGGCGGGGTACGGCCTCATCTTCGGCAGCGCCTCACGCAGCGAGCGGGAGAGGCCGTCGGAGACCATGAATCCCTCGCCGGCGAGGGCGACGGCGGGAGCGAGGAGCTGCTTCCACGGAAGGCGGCCGTTCTCCTGCCACGCGAGATGGAGACCGGCGACGCTGCCGGGGATCCCGACCGAGAGGTGGCTCGAGTGGTGACGATCGGGGTCGTAGGCGCCGTCACGGAGGAACATGGTCGGGCCCGCGCCCGCGGGGGCCGTCTCGCGGAAGTCGTAGACGATCGCCTCGCCCCGCGCCGGGCGGTAGAGGAGGAAGCCGCCCCCGCCGATGTTGCCCGCGGACGGCCAGACGACCGCCAGCGCGAAGGCGGTCGCCACCGCGGCATCGACCGCGTTTCCGCCCGCCCAGAGCACCTCGACGCCCACCTGGGAGGCGAGCGCGTTCTCGGAGACGACCATCCCGTTGCGCACCCGCACCGGGACCGACGCCGCCTCCGCGAGCGCGGCCGAGGCGAGGAGGAGAAGGCAGGTCCGCGATCCCGCGACGATCACGGCGGCGAGGCTACCACCCCGGAGGCCTCTCTCCAATCTCTGCTGCTTCCGGTGGCCGTTGCCGCCGTCCTCGCCGCCCCGAGATATGATGGACCCGCCGTGAATCAGCCCAAGGACGACGGGCCGGCCCTCACCCAGCAGGAGCTGCCGGGCACGTTCGCCGACCTGGGCCCGCTCGGGCGCGAGAGCGCGCTCGAGCCCGGGGCGGTGCTGTGGCGCGAGGGCGACGCCGGCGACCACGTGGTGCTGCTGCTCGAGGGGCGGCTCGAGGTCTCGCACCAGACCCCGGAGGGCGAGGAGCTCGTGCTGCGGCACCTCTACCCCGGCGCGGTGGCGGGTGAGATGGCGGCGCTCGACGGGCAGGCCCGCTCGGCGACGGTCCGGGCACGCAGCCCCTCGCGGGTGCTCTCCATCCCCGCCGTCCGCTTCCGCGAGTTCCTGCGCGAGCGCCCGGACGTGCTCGAGCAGCTCTTCTGGCTTCAGCTCGAGCGCGTGCGCAGCCTGACCTGGCGGGTCAGTCGCACCCACCACCGGGCCATCACCGATCCCCTGACCGGCCTCTACAACTACGGTTTCTTCCGCGAGCGGCTGGCGATGGAGCTCGAGCGCGCCCAGCTCACCGGCGACACGCTCGCCCTCACGATCTTCGACATCGACCACTTCAAGCACTACAACGACACCCACGGCCACCAGGAGGGGAACAAGGTCCTCCAGAAGGTGGCGGAGATCCTCAAGCAGACTGGCCGGCGGGGGGACGTGGTCGCGCGCTACGGGGGCGAGGAGTTCGTGGCCCTGCTCTACGGGGCGGGACCCTCCGACGCCCGGCGCTTCGCGGAGAGCTTCCGCGGCGCGGTCGCGGTCCACGGCTTCCCGGGCGAATCGAGCCAGCCGAGCGGGCGCATCACCGTGAGCGGGGGCGTGGCCGTCTTCCCGCTCGACGCCCAGGACGACCTCGCCCTCGTCAAGGCCGCCGACGAGCGGCTGTACCAGGCCAAGGATGGCGGGCGCAATCGCACTGTCGGCGGCGCCACTCCCCACCTGTGAGGCCGGGCCGGCTCCGCGCGACGGCGGCGATTCTGCTGGCCGCCGCCGCCACCTCCGGCCGCGCGGGGGACGTCCCCGGCGCCGCGATCGTCCTCGAGGCAAGGATCGAGCTCCTGGGCCGCGTCTCCGACGCCGCGCCACCCCGCTTCGTGCTGCTCGGGGACGGTCGCGTATTCGTCGGGGGAACCGATCGTCTCCAGGCCGGCCGCTTGGACAAGGCGGCGATGAGCGGGCTCGAGCGGCGCGTCGAGCGTGTGCGCAAGCTGCCGGGTCTCGGTGAGTCGGTGTCGCTCGGCGGCGACGCCTCCCGGCGCTTCCGGCTGCGCCTCCTCAAGGGGCGAACCCTCGATGTCGTGGTGGCGGGGGACCCCGCCTCCGCCCCGCGCGGGCTGGAGCCGCTCGCCGGGCTCGTGGAAGAGCTCCTGCGCTTCCACCACCCGACCCTGCGGCCGTGGACTCCCGAGCGCTACGCCCTCCTCGCGCGCGAGGGCGAGCTCCTCGGTGGATGCCGGCCATGGACCTTCGAGATCCCTCTCCGGGACGCGCTCATCCGGCCCCAGGCGGTGGAGGCGGCGTCGGCCTCGGGCTGGCCCACCGGTGCCAATCCGGCCTCGGTCTGCGAGGGCGGACGGCGCTACGTGGTGACGCTGCGGCCTCTGCTTCCGGGCGAGCAACCGTGAAGGGCCGCCCCCTTGACATCCGCCGGTTGAGGCCCCATAGTTTTGCGCTGGAGGAGACGATGATCGAGTCGCGGTGGGCGGCCCTGCCGTGAGGCGGGGGCCGCGGCACTCGCGGCGCCATCGTCACCATCGACACGACAGGCCCGGCGGTCCCCACCAGGGGCCTCGGGGCCAGAGGGATCCCCGCCAGACCCCGATTCCGACCGAGGGGCCGACCTCGCCGGTTCACGGCGTGGCCGAGCTGAGCGAAGGGGCGGGGGGATACGTCAGGCAGGCCGCCCAGAACTACCTGCCCCAGCGCGACGACGTCGTCGTCCCGTTCGTCATTGCCCGGGACTTCGGCCTTCGCGACGGGACGGAGATCGAAGGGCTCGCCCGCGATGGTGGCAACGGTCGCCGCGTGCTCGTCGAAGTCACGAAGGCGGGGGGACTCTCCCCCGAGGAGTACCGGGCCCTCCCGCACTTCCAGGACCTCGTTTCGATCAACCCGAGCGAGGCGTTCGAGCTCTCGGGCGAGGGCTCCGAGATCAGCCTGCGCGTCATCGACATCATCGCGCCGATCGGCAAGGGCCAGCGCGGGCTGATCGTCTCGCCGCCGAAGGCGGGCAAGACGACGCTGCTCGAGCACCTGGGCAAGGCGATCGTGCAGCGCCACCCCGACGTGCACCTGATCCTGCTGCTCGTCGACGAGCGGCCGGAAGAGGTCACCCACTTCCGGCGCGTGGTGCCGGCCGAGGTGCTGGCGTCGACCTCCGACTCGAGCTCCGACTCGCACATCCGCCTGTCGCGCCTCGCGATCGAGCGCGCCAAGCGTCTCGTCGAGGCGGGCCGCCACGTCGTGATCCTGCTCGACTCGCTCACCCGGCTCGGCCGCGCGTCGAACCGCGAGATGGGGCCGGGCGGGCGCACGATGTCGGGCGGCGTCGACAACCGGGCGCTGCAGTTCCCGCGGCAGTTCTTCGGCGCGGCGCGGAACTGCGAAGGCTCCGGCAGCCTCACCATCCTCGCGACCGCTCTCATCGACACCGGCTCGCGCATGGACGAGGTGATCTTCCAGGAGTTCAAGGGCACCGGGAACATGGAGCTGATCCTGGACCGCGCGATCGCCGATCGCCGGATCTTCCCCGCGGTCGACGTGCTGAAGTCGGGCACCCGCCGCGAGGAGCTGCTGGTGCCGCCCGAGGAGCTCGCCAAGCGCCACCTGCTGCGCCGCGCCCTCGCCGACCTCTCGTCGGTCGAGGCCACCCAGTTCCTGATCGAGAAGCTGCAGAAGACGCCTTCGAACGCCGTGTTCCTCGGCAACCTGGTGGCCCCGTCGCCGTCGTCCGTCGCCGCCCGGCGCTTTCGGTAGGGACGCCGCAGAAGCTCCCGAACCCATGCAGGTCGAGCATCACGGCTGGCACTCCCCCCGGCTCGGGCGCGTCATGGGGATCCGCGCCTACGGCCACTGGGGAGCGCCGCTCCTCGTCTTCCCGACGAGCGGCGGCGACGAGTGGGAGTACGAGCGACAGGGGATGATCGACGCCCTCTCGGACCACGTCGAAGGGGGAAAAGTCAAGATCTTCTGCGTCAACTCGATCAACAACGAGAGCTGGTACAACAGGGCCGCGCACCCGCGCCACCGCTCGTACATGCAGTCGATGTACGACGCCTACATCGCGGACGAGGTCGTGCCCTTCGTCCACCGCCACTGCCAGACGCCCGACATCGCCGTCACCACGACCGGCGCCTCCTTCGGCGCCTACCACGCCGCGAACAGCCTCTTCAAGCACCCGAACCTCTTCCGGCGCTGCCTGGCCCTCTCCGGGGTCTACGACGTGCGCCGCTTCATGGACGGCGACTACGACGACAACTTCTACTTCAACAACCCCGTCGACTACATGGCGAGCCTCTCCGACCCCTGGTACCTCGGCGAGCTGGCACAGGACGACATCCGGCTCGTCACCGGGACCGGGCCCTGGGAGGACGCGGGTCCAAGCTATCGGATGTCGGAGGTGCTCGCCTCGCGCGGGATCCGCCACTCCGTGGACAACTGGGGGCCGGAGGGCGGGCACGACTGGCCTTACTGGAAGAGGCAGATGAACGAGTACATCTCCCGGCTGTTCTGAGGCGTAGCCCGCCGGCGCCGGCCGGTCGTCTGCCGAAAACCACGGCTCCGGGACGGGCGGGGATGCGTAGATACCGTTTGGAGCCCACCGGGCAAGACGAGGAGACGTGGACGTGACGGACCTGAAAGGTGAGCTGGCAACCCTCAAGATCGACCGGGCCCAGCCGCGGCGCAGCCCCTGGCGCTGGCCGCTCCTGCTGTTCGTGCCGGTCGTCCTCGGCCTCCTGGCCCTCTACGCCCTGCGGGCCCGGGAGGCCTTCTCCGCCCCCGAGGTGGAGGCGGTGACGGCGAGCGTCAGCCGCGACGTGGAGCCGAGCGCGGGGACGCCGATCCTCACCGCCTCCGGCTACGTGGTGGCGCGGAGAAAGGCCGTCGTCTCCGCCAAGATCCAGGGGCGGCTCTCGGAGCTGCGGGTCGAGGAGGGCAGCGTCGTCCGCGAGGGCGAGACGATCGCCCGCCTGGAGTCGATCGACTACGAGGCCGCGGTGAGGCGCGCCGAGGCCGCCGCCCAACGCGCCGAAGCCGACCTCGCCGAGCAGCGCCGCCAGCTGCGCCTCGCCGAGAGGCTCACGAAGGAGAACGTGCTCGCCGAGGACCAGCGCGAGGCGGCGGCGAGCCGGGTGAGGATCGCGGAGGCGGTCGTCGCCCAGGCCCGGGCCGACCTCGCCTTCAACGAGGCGCAGCTCCAGAACACCGTCATCCGCGCCCCCTTCTCCGGGGTCGTCGTCAAGAAAATGGCCGAGGTCGGGGAGAGCGTCGCCCCCATCCCCCCTGGCGTGAACATCTCGACCTCCTCCGGCGCCATCGTGGCGCTGGCCGACCTCGCCACGCTCGAGGTCGAGGCGGACGTGGCGGAGGCGAACGTGGCCAAGGTCGCGAGCGGTCAGCCGGCGGAGGTGACGGTCGAGGCCATCCCCGACCGGCGCTACACGGCCGTCCTGCGGCAGGTCATCCCGACCGCCGACCGGACCAAGGCCACGGTGCAGGTGAAGGTCACGATCCTCGACAAGGACAAGGACCTCAAGCCCGAGATGAGCGCCAAGGTCACGTTCCTCGAGCCCGAGAAGAAGGAGCGGGCGGACGGCCCCGCCGCCCCCGTCGTGCTCGTGCCGCGGGAAGCGGTGACGACACGGAAGGGGCGTCCGACCGTCTTCCTGCTCCGCGAGGGCCGGGTGCAGGCGCGCGCGGTCGTGCTCGGCGTCGAGCGGCGGGGGCAGGTCGTCGTCAAGGAGGGCCTCTCCGGGGGAGAGAGCCTGGTCGCACGGCCTCCGGACGGCCTCAAGGACGGCGACGCGGTCCGGGTGAAGGCGTAGAGACGAGGAGCGAAGGCATCATGGCGATGGTGGACGTCAGGGACGTGCGAAAGATCTACCGGCGCGACGCCGAGGAGCTGACCGTGCTCGACGGCCTCAGCCTGCAGGTCCAGGCGGGGGACTTCGTGGCCCTGATGGGTCCGTCGGGCTCCGGCAAAACGACGCTGCTCAACCTCATCGCGGGCATCGACAAGCCCACCTCCGGGACCGTCGTCGTCAACGGCACCGAGGTCTCGCGCCTGAGCGAGACACAGCTCGCCGCGTTCCGCAGCCACAACGTGGGCTTCATCTTCCAGTTCTACAACCTCATCCCGGTCCTCAGCGCGACCGAGAACGTGGAGCTGCCGCTCCTGCTCACCAGCCTCTCGAAGAAAGAGAGGCGGGAGCGGGCGGCGACCGCGCTCAAGGTCGTCGGCCTCGCCGACCGGGCTGAGCACTACCCGCGTCAGCTCTCGGGCGGGCAAGAGCAGCGTGTGGCGATCGCCCGCGCCATCGTCACCGATCCCCAGGTGCTCGTGGCGGACGAGCCCACCGGCGACCTCGACGCGAAGAGCGCGCAAGAGATCCTCGACCTCATGGAGACGCTCAACCGCGACTTCAAGAAGACGATCGTCATGGTGACCCACGACCCGCGGGCGGCGGCCAAGGCCCACACGAAGTACCACCTCGACAAGGGCGTCCTGACGAGCTGAGGTGAGGCGATGAAATACCTGCCCTACGTCCTCAAGCACCTGCGCCGGAACTGGATCCGCACCGCGAGCACCGTGCTCGCGATCGCCCTCTGCATCTTCCTCTTCTGCACGCTTCAGTCCGTCATGGCGGAGGTGAACGCGCTGCTGGAGGGGACGAGCGCCAACCGCCTCGTCACCCGCCACGCGGTCAGCCTCGTCTTCAACCTCCCGCTCTCCTACGGGGCCCGGATCCAGTCCGTCCACGGTGTCAAGCGCGTGGCGATCAACTCCTGGTTCGGGGGATCGCTGCCCGCCAAGAAGGAGGGCCAGGAGAGCGGGGAGGGCGACTCCTCGACCACCGACTGGAGCAACTTCTTCCCGAACATGGCGGTGGAGGCGGAGCCCTTCCTCGCCATGTACCCGGAATACCAGCTCCCTCCTGACCAATACCAGGCCTTCCTCCAGGACCTGCGCGGCTGCGTCATCGGGCGGAAGCTCGCCGACAAGTACGGGTGGAAGCTGGGCGACACCTTCTATCTCGAGAGCTTCATTCCCCCTTACCGCAAGCCCGACGGGCCGTTCGAGTTCGTGGTGCGGGGGATCTTCGACACCGACCCCGTCAAGTACCCGGGCACCGACACCAACATCATGCTCTTCCACCACAAGTACCTCTACGAGGGCACGGGACGGGGTGTGGCGGCGGGCAGCTACTGGGTCGAGATCGAGGACCCCGAGCAGGCGGGCGCGGTGAGCAAGGCCATCGACGCCCTCTTCGAGAACAGCGACGCCCAGACCCACACCGAAACCGAGAAGGCCTTCGCCGCGAGCTTCGTCTCGATGGCCGGGAACCTGGCCCTGCTTCTCAATGGGATCGGCCTCGCCGTCACGTTCACGATCCTGCTCGTGACCGCGAACACCATGAGCATGGCGGTGCGCGAGCGGCGGACCGAGATCGGGGTGCTCAAGACCCTCGGCTTCTCGAGCCCACAGGTCATGGGGCTGGTGGTGACGGAGGCGCTTCTCCTCGGTGTCCTCGGCGGGGCGATCGGGATCGGGGGTAGCCAGGGCATCATGTGGATGCTCACCCACGCCCCCGGCATCAAGACTGCCCTCGCGGGCATCGGGCTCTCGGAGCTGAACCTGCGGCCGCTCGTCGCGAGCCTCGGCTTCGTGGTGGCCCTCTTTCTGGGCCTGGCCGCCGGCTTCGTCCCCGCTCTCGGCGCCTACCGCGCCCGGATCACGGAGGCGCTGAGGGCGGTCTAGCCATGGCCCTCCCGCTCTACTACAACGTCCGCAACGTCCGCGTCCGCTGGCAGGTGACGCTGCTCGCGATCGGCGGGATCGCCCTCGTGGTGGCGGTCTTCGCGGTGCTGATGTCCATGGCCGAGGGCTTCCGCGCCGCCCTGAAGTCGACGGGTCGCACCGACAACGCGATGGTCGTCCAGCGCGGCTCGGCCTCGGAGCTGACCTCCGGTGTCCCCCTCGACCAGCGGAACATGATCATCGTCGACGACCGCGTGGCCCGCGGCGAAAACGGCGAGCCCCTCGCCTCGTGGGAGTGGGTGGTCGTGATCAACCTGCCGAAGAGCACGGACGGGCAGCCGACGAACGTCACTCTCCGCGCCGTCACCCCGCGGGCGTTCGAGGTCCGCGGGGGGATCGACATCGTCGAAGGGCGCCGCTTCACCCCTGGCCTCGACGAGGTGATCGTCGGCCGAAAGCTCGTCCGGCGGATCCAGGGGCTCGCTCTCGGGGGCACCGTCAAGTACCAGCAGAAGCAGCTCAAGATTGTCGGGCTCTTCGACTCGCAGGGCGGGGCCTTCGAGAGCGAGATCTGGGGTGACTTCGACACCCTGGGCGCGCTCTTCCAGCGCGGGAGCGGAAGCAACTCCCTCGTGGTGCGCATGAAGGACCCGGCAGCCATTTCCGAGCTCGACCGCTGGATCCGAGCCCAGCCGCATATGCAGCTCCAGGCCCTCGAGGAGCGGAAGTACTACGAGGAGCAGGCGGGCCCGCTGTCGCGCATCCTGAGGAGCCTGGCGACCTTCGTCGCCGTCATCATGGGCGTCGGCGCCGTCTTCGGGGCCATGAACACCATGTACGCGATCGTCGCCGCCCGCACACGCGAGATCGGGACGCTGCGCGCGCTCGGCTTCTCGCGACGATCCATCCTCGCCTCCTTCCTGATCGAGTCGGTCCTCCTGGCGCTGACCGGGGGGGCGATCGGGTGTCTCCTCGCCTTCCCCATGAACGGCTTTTCCACCGGCACCGGGCAGACCCAGAGCTTCAGCGAGATCGCCTTCTCCTTCCGCCTGACGCCGCCGATCCTGGCCTCGGGCCTTGCCTTCGCGCTCGTCATGGGGATCGTCGGGGGGCTGCTGCCGGCCTTCCGCGGGGCCCGGCTGCCGATCACCTCTGCGCTGCGCGAGGCCTGAGCGGCGGAGGCCTCGGATCGGCTATCGGGCCTGGGCCCGTCCGGGGACGCGCCCCGCCAGCTCGTCCAGCAGCCCTTCGAGGCTTCGCTCGAACTCCCGGCGCAGCCGCCGGCGCTCGCTCTGTGGAAGGAACAGGCTATCGACGCCCTGCAGGGCGACGGCCGCGAGCTCCGCCGGGGCAAAGCCCAGCTCCCGGTGGAGGATCAGGTACTCGCCGGGGAGGTCGTTCGCGAAGACGCCGGGGTCATCGGTGCTCAGGGCCACCGCGACCCCGGACCGGAACCAGTCCCGGACCGGATGCTCCTTGAGAGTCGCCACCGCCCCGGTGCGCAGGTTCGAGGTGAGGTTGACCTCGACCGGGATTCCCCTCCGCACAACCTCGGCCAGCAGCTCGGGCTTCTGGGTGAGGAGCGTCGCGTGGCCCAGGCGATCGACGCCCAGCTCCAGAGCGGTCTCGAGGTCGGCGCTGCCCGGGACCTCTCCCGCGTGGGCCGTCGTGCGCAGGCCGCCCTCCTTCGCCCGGCGGAAGAGGCCCGCGTAAGCCGAGAGGGGCGCCGCCGCCTCGTCCCCCGCCAGGTCGATGCCGACGACACCGTGACCTCGCCGCGCGAGGGCCAGGTCCAGCATCTCCCGGTTCGCCTCCAGGCTCACGAAGGCCGGAGGGCGGATGAGACAGACGATGACGGCGCTTTGGACCCCGAAGTCCTTCCGGCCGTGCTCGAGGCCCTTCAGGACGGCGTCAAGGACCGCAGACTGGGGGAAGCCGGCCGCAGAATGGAGGGCGGGGGCGAATCGGACCTCCACGTAGCGCGTGCCCTGCCGCGCCGCCGAGGCGACGAGCTCGTAGGCCGCCGTCTCCATCGCGTCCGCTCTCTTCAGCAGCGGCTGGACGGTCTCAAAGACCTTGAGAACCGCCGCCAGGCTCTCGCGGGCCTCGTCTACGACCACGCGGCGCCGGATCTCGGCGAGGGGCAGGTCCTTTAGGGGGGCGTAGTCCTGCTCGCGGGCGAGCCGCAGGAGGGTCTCGGGCGAGAGGGCGCCGTCGAGGTGGACGTGTGTCTCGACCTTGGGCATGCGGCGGACCAGCGCCTGGACCCGGTCGGGCGTCCACTCCACGCGGTCGAAACGCTCGCGCAGCGGAGGGGGCAGGGCTGGCGCAGCGAGGAAGGTGACGGTGAGGACGGAGGCGAGAAGGGGAGCCATCGCCCGCTCGGCCTAGTAACGAAACTCCCGCGTCGTCCAGCGGTCACCGTACTGTACCTTGAGCTGGAACCCGCGTTCGGCGGGCAGCATCTCGATCCGGAGGGCGGATGCGGTCGGGGCGGCGGTGTCGAAGCGCACCGGGCCGCGCCAGATCGTCTCCCCATCGGGGACGGGTGTCATGACGTTGCCGGGCTCGAGGAACTCGCCGGACGCGATCTTCCGGACCTCGAGGCTCATGCCCTGCTTGTCCGGGGTGTTCGGGTGGAAGAGGAGCGCATAGTTGCCGGGGGGAAGGCTCGTGCACTCGAGCGCAAGTGGCCTCGCCGTCTCCAGGCGGGCGAAGGGCCAGGCGCGGCGGTTGTAGTAGCCGTTGCCCGGCCGCTCCATGTCGTCGAAGGTGTAGGGGGCCCAAGGGAGGTTCAGGTAGAAGAGCCGCGCCCCCGGTGTCTCCGTCTGCTGGATGGTGATCGCGGGCCGGTCCGGCTCCGGTGAGGCTGAGGCCGTGGCCTGTGCGAGCAGGAGAAGCAGTGCGACCGTCATCGTGAGGCTATTAGAGCACGCCGCTAGCTAGGTCCCTCGCGTTTCCAGCGGGAGTGGGGTCAAGTGAGCGACCGTCCAACTCGCCCCGGGGCGAGTTGGGGCGCATCCCTGTCAAGCTCCTATGCCCGGCGGCTGGCCACGCCAAGCGACGTATGCCGGAGGCGCCTCGCGCACGACTGGCACGTATGGCCCAAAGACCAGCTCCGCCTCGTGGACGTTGTGGGCGCGACAGCGGAGGGACAGATTCGCCGCGGTCGTCTCGCCGCCGAGGGCGTAGGGGTCTACGTGGTGGAACTCCAGAAACACCCGCTCACGGCAGCGCCGGCAGTTCTTGCCCACGAAGGCGCACTGGCCGCCGTCGCGCAGCCACACGGCACGCTTCACCTTGGCGGGGATGTGGCGCGACCGATCATCCGTCGCCCGGCCGGGCAGCGGCTTCGAAGTCGCGGCGATCTTCTTCCGGGCGATGTCTTCCAACAGGAGCGTGAGCGCCCTGTCGAAGATCGCCCCGGGATCGCCGTCCGGAATCTCGCGGCGCAGCAGGTCCTGGACGCGCCGCAGCTTCTCGTGGGTCTCCCGGCCGACCGTGAACTGCACCCGGTAGCGCTCGGGCGCCAGCGGAGCGACCACCCCCCGGTGCGCTGGAGTCGTCTGCCCCGCTGCTGGCGGATCGGCAGAGGCTTCGGGCGCAGCAACCGCGAACACAAGGCCCGTCGCCGCGACGGTGGGCCCAGCCGGCAGGTAGGCGGGCTGCGCGGGCCCCGGGAGCTTCCGCACCAAGGCCGGCACGTCGGGGCGGGGAGAAATACGGGCGACCAGTGTTTCGACCTCCCGCTTGCTTCGTCCGCTGGCCTCGGCCAGGAGCCGATCGTGGTTGTCGCGCCTGAGATGCGGCGCCAGCAGGCGCACCGTGCTGAGGTTCAAAGAACCGTCCGCGAGCATGTCGAGAATGACGGGGAACTTCCGGCTCAGCCGCGCGGCCTCGATGCGATTGTAGGCGGCGTGCTCGGCAAGTCGGAGCGACTCGGTGCAATAGCTGAACAGCGAGCCGTGGCCCTCGGCCAGATGGAGCCTGCGTGAGTCCAGCTCGGCCAAGTGGGCGATCAGCTCGACCGACGCTTCTCGCTCCCGCCCCGCCAGAAGGCTGACACGTCGGAGCAGTTCCTGGTCCGAGAGCCGTGCGGCGGCAGTGAGGAGTGAGGCCCGCGTGTTCTCCATGTCGGGAATCATCCCGCGCCATGACGCCAAGTGAGGTCCGCTTGGAACTGGTGCGCGCGCTCCGCCTGGACCTCATCGGCCCCGATCCCGACGACGAAGTGCTGGCCCGGGAAGCCCCCTAGTTCTAGTGCAGCGCCCGGCCCAGAAAGCCGAGGCTCGTCTCGATCCGCGCGCGCACGTACTCGTAGCCGTGATCACCCGGGGGCAGCTCGAAGCGGTGCGCGACTCCGCGCCCGCTCAGGATGCGGTCGAGCTCCCGGTGACCGGCGGCGAACCCGTAGCGGTCCTGCGCCCCGCAGTCGAACGACAGCGCCGGCGCTGTCTTGGGGTCGGCCGTCCTCGCCCAGGCGAGCGGGTCGTTCTCCGCCCAGAGCGCCGCATCGATGGGGTCGCCGAAGACGGCGTGGAAGGCGTCCATGTGCCACCGCCCTGCCCCCTGCTCAGGGGTCGGGACCTGCTCGATCAGCATCGCGCTGTGCGTCGCCACCGCTGCGAAGAGAGCGGGATCCTTGAAAGCGATGCGCAAGGCCGCGTAGCCGCCCATGGAGACACCGAGGAGCGCGCGGTGGGAGCGGCCGGGCGCGACCCGATACGTGGACTCGACATGCGCGATCAGGTCCTTCGTCACCAGGTCCTCGTAGGCCCCCACGGGAACGTTCACGAAGAACGACCGTCCGCCGTCGACCGCCACCACAAGGAAGTCCCCTCCGCCCGTCTCGCGCATGCGGGCGAGAGCGGCGGCGAGACCGCGTCGCTCCCAGAAAGTGTGGCTCTCGAAAAGACCGTGAAGCGCGTAAACGACGCCGTAACGTCGGTCGTTGCCGTCGTAGGCGGGAGGCACGTCCACCGCGTAGCTCACCTGCCGTCCGAGGGACGGGGAGCGGAAGCTCGCGTAACGGACCGCCGCCGTGGCGGCGGCGTCGGCGCACGCGAGCAGAGCGGCGGTGGCCAGGGCCGTGGCGACGCGCGCGCGGGGTCGTCGGTGGAGAGTCATGGCGTGGGGGGCTCCTCGAGATGGCGTCTCACCTTCCGCAGCACGGCGTCGAAGCTGCGGGCGGTGAGGCGGCCGGTGAAGGTGTTCTGCTGCGAGGGGTGATAGGAGCAGAAGAGCCGGAGCCCCGGGCCGAGCTCGTGGACGGCGCCGTGGGCGAAGTGAGGGCGGCGCTCACCCAGCCCGAGGCCCGACTCCCGGAGCATGGCGAGGAAGCCGTCCATCGCCACCCGCCCGAGCACGAGGACGGCACGGACCTGGCGTAGAAGCGCCCACTCGCGGGCGAGGTACTCCCGGCAGCGCCCAATCTCGGCCGGGGTCGGCTTGTTGGCGGGGGGCGCACAGCGGGCGACAGGCGTGACGTAGCAGTTCCGGAGCCGTAGACCGTCGGCGCGTCGGATCGACGTCGGCTGGCTGGCGAACCCGGCCCGATGCAGGGCGGCGAAGAGGAAGTCGCCCGAGCGGTCGCCGGTGAAGACGCGGCCCGTGCGGTTGCCGCCGTGGGCGGCGGGGGCCAGCCCGACGACGAGGAGCCGGGCCCCCGGGTCCCCGAAGCCGGGGACGGGCCGGCCCCAGTACGCCTCGTCCCGGAAGCGCCTCACCTTGACCCGCGCGACGTGCCGGCACCACCGACGCAGGCGCGGGCAGCGCTCGCAGGCGACGACATCGCGGCTCACGCGAGCCAGGGAATCGGGCACGAGGCGCCATCGTAGCCCGCAACGGTTCCGGGCGCGAGAGTCTCCCGGAGCGCGGGCGTTAGGAGCGCGCGGCGGTCCCGACGGGCGCGCGACGATAGCGCAGCCCATCCGGCGTGTGCGGAGCGCCGACCGCGCGAAGGGAGACTCGAGAGCCTACTTGCCGCGGGCGGAGCGACGGGCGGAGGGGGCGCGGACGGAGGTGCGGGCCGGCCGCGCGTCGTCGGTGCCGGTGGCGGCCACCGGCGGCTCCTCGCGTCGGGCCTCGGGTGCGATCCCCTTGGCGGCCAGGCTCGCCTTCAGCGCCTCCATGAGGTCGATGATCTGCGCGCGCGGGTGCTCGGGGGCGGAGGTGATCTCCTGTCCCTCGATCTTCTTCTGGATGGCCTCGTTGTAACGCTTGCGGACCTCGTCCTCGTAGTTCTCCGGGTGGAACTCGTCGGAGGCGATCTGCTCGACGAACTGCACCGCCAGCTTGAGCTCGGCCTCCTTGACCTCCGCGTCGTCGACCGGGACCTCGGAGAAGGGCCGGACCTCGTCCGCGTAGAGGAGCTGCTGCATGACCAGGCCCTTCGCGACGGGACGGATGAGCACGAGGTACTGCTTGCCCCGCGCCGCCCACTTGGCGAGGGCGGAGCGCCCGGTCTGCTTCATGGCCTCGTTGAGGAGCCGGTAGGCCTTCTCGCCCCCCTTGTCGGGGCCGAGGTAGTAGGCCCCGTCGAAGTAGACGGGGTCCACGGTCGAGGCGGGCACGAACTCGGTGATCTCGATGGCCTTCTGCGCCTCCTGGGCCATCGCCTTGAGCTCCTCCTCGGTGAAGGCGACGTACTGCTCCTTCGAGAACTCGTAGCCCTTGACCATGGCGTCCCGGGGGACGATCTCGTTGTCCTTCGGGCAGACGTACTGCTGCTTGAGACGCGACTTGCACTTGGCGTGGAGGAGGTTGAAGGAGACCGCGGAGGCGGACTCGCCCGCCGCGTACATCCGGATGGGGATCGACACCATCCCGAAGGAGAGGGTCCCGGTTCCGATCGAGCGTGCGGGCATGGGACGATTCTAGCAGCCCAGATGAACCCTTTGATCTACAAAGGGTTGGACCCGCACCGAGCCCAAAACGTTGGGCCCGGTGTCTTCGCGGACCCCATCGGTGGGGTTCGGGGTCACGTCGTTGGTCAGGGCGGCGGCCGCGCTCCGGAGGCGGCCTCAGACATCGGCCCGCGGCACCGTTCGGACCCAGCCGCCGAAGTGCTTGAGCTCCTCCATCCGGCACGACCACACCAGCTCGCCGTTCCAGAGGGTCATGTCGGGGCAGCCGTCGCACATGTTCTGCAGGCCGCTCGGGAGCAGGTCGACGGGCTGGATGATCATGATCGACTGCAGGTGCAGCGGTTCGAACAGGCGAAGCGGGTTGGCGAGGGAGGCGGCCAGCCAGCGGCCGGCGATCCTCCTCACGTCGCGGTCCACCGCCCCGAGCAGCATCGAGGTCCGCCCCAGCCTCATCGCGGCCGGGGGGGCGTAGGCGATGTAGCGCCCGCGGAAGAGGTGGTGCCCGGCCTGGATCGCCTCCATAAAGCGGGGCCCGGCGTAGCCGTAGATCCGGTCCTTCGAGCCCAGGCGGGCGGAGAGCAGCCACTTGAACGAGTCCGGCTTCTCGGTCCCGTTGAGGTAGGCGCAGGGGGCGAAGTCGGGGAAGCGCCGGCGGATCGCGGCCACCACGTCGAGGGAGCCGAGGTCGATCTTGCGCTCGCGCGTCTCGCCGTAGGCGAGCGCCTGCATGTCGACCTTCCGCGCCCCCGCGTAGAAGTCGAAGGGCAGCTGCGGGGCGGCGGCGCGGTAGAGGATGAACACCATCACGTGGACGATGTCGATGTGGCGCGCGGCCCAACCCACGAGGTCGGGTGTGGTCTCGAGCGTGTCCTCGTACACCGTCGAGTTGAAGGCGCAGGAGATCCCCCCCGCGGCGGCCACCATCTCCGCGTACTCCCGCCGCAACTCGTTGAGCTCGACCTCGCCCTTGCCCTTCCAGCCGGGCCGCCCCTGTTTGCTGTCCACGTGAAAGGTGAAGCCGACGAGCCCGGCGCGCTTGAGGTCCATCAGCAGCTCCCGGGTGAGGCGGCCGCCGTTGGTGTTGAGGACGGGCTTGACGCCGCGCTCGGCGATGAGCCGCACGATCTGGACGATCTCGGGGTGCATGAGCGGGTCGCCTCCCGCGATCGACATGCCGTCGGCGTTGCGCAGGGCGCAGAACCGGTCGATTTCCTCTCGCACGACGTCGAGGGGTTTGTGGCTGCTCGGCACGTTCTCGCGGTAGCAGCCATCGCAGGCCAGGTTGCAGGCCGAGGTGGGCTCGAGCCAGGAGATGGCGTTGTCGGGAAGCGACCACGGCAGACGGTAGAGCCGGCGATGGTCGAGGGTCGCGGTAGTGCTCATGCCTCCCTCCTGGGGGACGGGCGCGTGCGATCACGCGGTACCGGCGGCGCCAGTGGGACCCGCGGGATCCACCGCCGCCGCCGATTGGAGCGCCGGGAGCAGTTTGACGCCAATGAGACGAACGGCTCAGTCCTCGCGTCCCGAGGGACAATCCGTCTGCCGTGAGAGGTCGTCTCAGGGCTCGTAGAGCCGCGGCACGCGGTCGTTGATCGCGGTCAGGATCTCGTAGGGGATCGTACCCGCCCACTCCGCGAGCTCCTCGACGGTGATTCTCTCGCCGCCCTGCTCGCCGATCAGGACCACCTCGTCGCCGTTCCAGGCGCTCGTCCACTCGATGTTGACCATCATCTGGTCCATGCAGATCATCCCCACCTGGGGATGGCGCCGTCCGCGCAGGATGACCTGCGCGCGGTTCGACATGCTCCGGAAATAGCCATCGCCGTACCCCACCGGCACCGTCACGAGCCTCACCCGGTGGTCGCTCCTCCACGTGGATCCGTAGCTGACGGGGCTGCCCGCCTCGACGACCTTGAAGTAGACGACGCGCGAGCGCCAGGACAGCGCCGGCCTCACCTCGACCGTGCGCGTGGGGCCGGGGAAGGGGTAGACGCCGTAGACGAGGATGCCGGCGCGGACGAAGTCGAGGTGGCTCTCTCTCATCCGGAGGAGGGCGGCCGAGTTCGCCATGTGCCGCAGGGGGAGCGGGAGCGAGCGCCGCTCGTAGAAGCGGAGCACCTCCTCGAAGCGCGCGAGCTGGCGCCGCGCGTCCGCGAGGTCGTCGGCGTCGGCGTTCGCGAAGTGCGAGTAGATCCCCTCGACCTCCACGTGGGGCGAGCGGGCGGCGGCCTCGAGCAGGCCCTCGGCGTGGTAGTGGTGGACGCCGATGCGCTCCATGCCGGTGTCGATCTTGAGGTGAACGCGCGCGGTCGCGCCCTGGGCCGCCGCCGCCTCCTCGATGTCCTTGAGTCGCGCGAGGGAGGGCACGGTGAGGGTGAGGCGATGCTCGAGGAAGAGCGGGATCTGTCGTGTCCAGATGCCGCCCGTGACGAGGATCGGGTTCTCGATACCCAGTCGTCGCAGCGCGATCCCCTCCTCGACGAGGGCGACCCCGAATGCGTGGGCCAGGGGCGACAGGCAGCGCGCCACCGCCTCCAGCCCGTGCCCGTAGGCGTTCGCCTTGAGGGTGACCATGACCCTCGCCGGCGCGACGTGGGCCTCGATGGCGGCGAGGTTCGCCTTCAGGCGCGAGAGGCTCACCACGACGTACGTGGGCCGATGCCGCGCCTGCTCTGGGTCGAGCGAAGCCTCGCCGTTCATGCCCTCGTGAGCGGCAATGGTAGCGCTTCTCAGGGGAGAGCCGCGAAGTAGGCGGGGCGCGCCTCCACGCGGCCGTGTACCCCGCGCAAGCGCTCGTCAGCGGGAGACCACGACCCTCGTCGATTCTGACGGCCGGTGAGTCAGAAGCCCGGTCGGTGGGGACCCGCGGCCGTCCCCGGTTACCATCGTGAGCCATGGCGCGGCGAAAGAAGGACGAGAAGGGGACCGAGCCCCTGCGGGCCTACCGCGAGAAGCGCTCGGCTGACCGGACGCCGGAGCCCTTCGGCGGGGAAGCGGCCGCGGCGACGCCGTCGGCGAGCGAACCGACGGTCGCCGCGGGAAAGGTCGCGGGACCGGAGTGGGCACGGCCGCGGCTCTTCTGCGTGCAGAAGCACGCCGCGCGGCGGCTGCACTACGACTTCCGCCTCGAGCTGGGCGGTGTGCTCCGCTCCTGGGCGGTCCCGATGGGGCCCTCGCTGAACCCCGCCGACAAGCGACTCGCGGTGGAGGTCGAGGACCATCCCGTCGAGTACGCGGACTTCGAGGGGGTCATCCCCGAGGGCAACTACGGCGCGGGCGAGGTCATCGTCTGGGACCGGGGGCTGTGGGTGCCCCTCGAGGACCCGGAGCAGACGTTGCCCAAGGGCAAGCTCAGCTTCGAGCTGCGCGGGTACAAGCTCCGGGGGACCTGGCACCTGTTCCGTACGAAGGGCAAGGGCAAGGGAACCTCGAAGGAGTGGATGCTCGTCAAGAAGACCGACGGCTGGGCCTCCGCCGAGCGCGCACTGCCGCCGGAGTCGATCTACTCCGGTCTCACGCTCGAGGAGCTGAAGACGGGCAGCGCCCGCGCGGGCGATGTCCGCGCCGAGCTCGACCGCCTCGGGGCCCCCCGCCAGGAGGTGAGGGCGGGCACGCTCAAGGTCATGCTCGCGGAGACGCGCGAGGAGCCCTTCTCCGACCCCGGCTGGCTCTTCGAGCTGAAGTACGACGGCTTCCGCGTCGTGGCGGGGCGGGAGGGGGCAGAGCCCCGGCTCGTCTACCGCCGGGGGGCGGACGCCACCGGCCTCTACCCCGAGGTCGCGCGCGCGATCGCCAGCCTGCCCTTCGGTGACCTGGTCCTCGACGGCGAGGTCGTCGTGCTCGACGAGCAGGGCCGTGCGAGCTTCCAGCGCCTCCAGCGTCGGGCGCTGCTGCAGAGGACGACCGACATCCAGCGCGCGGCGGTCGAGCTGCCGGCGACGTACTTCGCCTTCGACCTCCTCGCCTTCGAGGGGTTCGACCTCCGGCCGCTGCCTCTCGTCGACCGCAAGCGGCTGCTGAAGACGCTCCTTCCGCGAGCCGGCCCCGTCCGCTACCTCGACCACATCGAGGAGCACGGCGAGGCCTTCTACGCGGAGGTCGGCCGCATGCGCCTCGAGGGCGTCATGGCCAAGCGCCGTGACGCACCCTACCGTGGCAGCCGCCTCGCGGACTGGCTGAAGATCCGCGTCGACCGGGCGGCCGACTTCGTCGTCGTCGGCTTCACGCTCCCGGCGGGATCACGGACGGGCCTCGGGGCGCTGCACCTCGCGGCCTTCCGCGGCGACGAGCTCGTCTATGCCGGGCGCGCGGGCAGCGGCTTCGACGACGAGCAGCTCGCGCGGACGCGGGCGGAGCTGGACCGTCTGCGGCGAGCGGACGCCCCGTGCGGCGGCCCCGTCCCGGTCGGGGGCGAGCACGTGTGGGTCGAGCCGCGGCTGGTGGCGGAGGTGCGCTACAAGGAGTGGACGGAAGAGCACCTGCTGCGTCAGCCGGTCTTCCTCCGCTTCCGCGACGACAAGCCGGTCGAGGAGTGTCGGCTCGAAGAGACGCTCGAGCCCCTGGCTCCGCCGGTCGTCGCCGCGGCGGGCCCGGAGAAGCCGATCGAGCGCAAGGTCCCCTTCACCAACCTCGACAAGGTCTTCTGGCCGGAGGAGGGCTACACCAAGGGCGACCTCATCGAGTACTACCGGGCGGTGTCGCCCTGGCTGCTGCCGTACCTCCGTGATCGGCTGCTCGTCCTCACACGCTACCCCGACGGCGTCGCCGGCAAGAGCTTCTTCCAGAAGGATGCTCCCGGCTTCGCCCCCGGCTGGATCCGCCTCGAGCGCGTGTGGAGCGAGCACGCCGAGCGCGAGATCGACTACTTCATCGCCGACGACCTCGAGTCGCTCCTCTACATCATCAACCTCGGCACGATCCCGCTCCACGTCTGGGCGAGCCGCATCACCGACCTCCCCCACCCCGACTGGTGCATCCTGGACCTCGATCCCAAGGGGGCGCCCTTCGTCCACGTCGTGAAGGTCGCCCTCGCCCTGCGCGCCCTCGGGGTGGAGATGGAGCTGCCGACCTTCGTCAAGACGAGCGGATCGACCGGGCTCCACGTGCTCGTCCCCCTCGGGGGGATGCTCACCTTCGAGCAGTGTAAGACGCTCGGGGAGCTGCTGGCGCGGGTCGTGAGCGAGCGGCTCCCCGAGATCGCCACGACGGTGCGGCTGCCGAAGGACAGGGGGGGACGGGTCTACGTGGACTACCTGCAGAACGGCCACGGCAAGCTGCTCGCCGCGCCCTTCAGCGCCCGACCGGTGCCGGCGGCCCTCGTCTCGACGCCGCTCCACTGGTACGAGGTGGAGGAAGGCCTCGACATCGCCCGCTTCACCATCCGCACCGTGCCCGAGCGGATGGAGGGGCGGCAGGCCGACCCCCTCGCCCCGGTTCTCCAGGAGAAGGCCGACCTACCGAAGGCGCTCGCGCGCCTGGCGGCGATGCTGGGGGGCGGGTCCTGACGGGCGCGCCTAACGGGGGAGCCTACCGCTTGGGCAGATCGAGGGCGGGGTTCCGGGCGAAGAAGTCGAAGGGCCGCAGCTCGAACTCGTGCCAGACGGTGGGCATCACCGGCCAATCCTCGGCGCGGACCACATGGTGCATCCCGAAGGTGTACCAGGCCACGATGTCGGTGTTCTCGATCGCCCGGTTGGCCGCGGTCCAGGCCGGCAGGCCGTCGCCGCCACGGCTCTGGGTCGGGTAGTCGCCCGCGGCGTAGAGCTCGTCCGCGCGGTAGGGCGTCACCCAGAGCGCGTGCTCGGTGAAGCCGGCTCTCCGCTGCGGGTAGTCGTCCTTCTCCAGCATCGACTCGCTGCTGTGGCCGGGCTTGACCTGGTAGCTCGTCGGGTAACCCATGGGTCCCTTCACGGCCGGGTTGACGAACCGCCACAGGGCCTGCGCGTGGCGGTCGAGCTGGCCGTCCTGCTCGACGCGGGCGGTGCGGGCCTCGACGACCCAGAGGCTCTTCCGGGGATGGCCCTCCGGCAGCCGCTTCGTCTGGAGGTCGTCCACCACCAGGCTGTTGGCTGTCCCGTCCACGTCCAGGTCGAGCCGGTAGGCGAAGAAGTGGTCGTGATTGGGAGCGACGGTGTTCTCGGCGACGAAGCGACCGTAGGCGCCGTCCTTTCCGTCCTCGTCCTGCACGGCCGTTCGGCTGGCCACGCCCTTGACCTCCGCGATCCCCGTGGCGCCGACGACCCCGCGCAGGGACCCGTCCGGCTGGAAGACCCAGTCGAAGACGTAGTCGTAGTTGCCGAGGGTGGCGATCCAGCGCAGGACGAGGTCGCGCCGGGCCCGGCTCTCGAGCGTGTCGTTCCTGCTTTCCCGGTGGCGCCAGGCCACCTCGCCGCCCGATCGCTCGAAGAGGCAGGCCACGTCCGGATGCCGCCGCGGCAAGCCGCGCTCGGTGGTCATCACCATGTCGAACCAGACCGAGCTGTCGGGGCACTCCGTTCCGCGTTCTAGGGGTGAGCGCGTCAAGCCGAGACTGTGGCCGAACTCGCCGCCGTCGAAGAACGTGCGGTAGTACCAGCCCTCGGCGGGATCCATGTAGGGAACGAACATCTCCGAGAAGGACCCCTGGTAGAGGATGGAGCGTGTCCGGTCGCCGTCGACGTAACGCACGTTCGAGATGACGGCGCCGCCGCGGGGCTCGACGCGCACGTGGAAGCGCCATCGGTCCCAGCTCACCTCGTTGCCGTCCAGCTTGAACCCGGGTCCGAGCGGCGTCTCGATCCGCAGGGGCGGCAGGGGCTCGCGGACCCGGCCGAGGGCCTCCGCGTGGTAGTCCACGGCACCCGCGGGAACGGGAACCGGACCGGTGTCGACGATGCGGAAGACCTTGCGTTCGTGAAGGTCGATGTAGATCGTGAGGCCCTCGATCGGCCGTCCCCAGGTGTTCTCGATGCTGTGCTCGTCGACGCAGCTGGCCGCCGCCAGCCGGCGGCCTTCTTCTTCCCTGATTCCGAAGTAGCCGCGGGTCGGGCCTTCGCAGGTGACGGTCGTCAGGTCCGTGATCCCGCGCCTCTTCAGCGCTTGGACCACCTCCGGGCTTGCCTTCGCGATCTCGTCCTGGGCGCCGAACTCCTCGAGGGTGATGTCGGGCTGGACGCCCGGCACCTCCGTCCAGGAGAGCAGCCGCCGCGCGGCGATGTCGACGACCGCCTCGAACGTCCTTGGCCCCTGCATGAAGATGACGCGTGCCTCGCGGCGGAACGGCGCTCCCGGCCTCCAGGCCAGGACCTCGCCCTTCGGCGGCTCGCGGAGCGAGACGCCGGCGTAGCGGGTGTTGGCGTAGACGTGCCCCGAGTCCCGAAGGACGTCATAGACGATCCAGTGCTCGGCGAAGCCGAGCCCGTCGAGGGGGTGCCGAGGCGCGGGCGCCGAGGCCGAAGCGGGAGCGGCCAGAGTCAGGGCTAGCAGGATGGACGTGAAAACGTGCAATGAACCCTCCAAATCCGCCTCAGCGCTTGAGCGTCGCCATCCAGACGTCGGCCTCGGTGTACGGCTCGATGTAGGTCAGCCAGCGGTCGTCGCGCGAGAGGCTGAGGCCCTCGGCGGGGGTGGGCACGAGCGCGCTCGCGCGACCCGTCCGGGTGTCGAGCAGCACGATCCGGTCTTGCTGGGCAACGAGCAGCCGGCGACCGTCGCTCAGCCACTCCGGGGTGCCTCGGCCTTCGGGCAGCGCGCGATACGTCCGCGACGCGAAGGAGTAGAGGAGCGTCACGCTGTTCCTCGAGACGTAGAAGTCGAGGTCCCCGGCGAGCGTGCTGCCGTCGGGCGACCACGACCGCGGCAGCAGGGCATGGCCTCCCTCTAAGACCGGCAGCGGCTCCGCCTCCCGCCCCTCCCGCGGTTGCGTGAGGTCCTCGATCCATGTCTTCACGCCGTCCGTTGTGGCGATGCGCTTGCCGTCGGGAGACCACACGGGAAGCCAGCGCGAGGGGCCGGTCGTCCTCGTGAGCTGCTCGAGCCCGCTGCCGTCGGGGCGGACCACCCACACCTCGTAGCGCCCGCTGCGGTCGCTGTAGAAGGCGATCCGCCCGCCGTCCGGCGACCAGCGAGGGCCGCGGTCGCGGAAGGTGTCGTCGGTCAGCTGCCGGTAGCCGGTTCCGTCGAAGCGAACGACGAACAGGTCCTCGCGCACACCCAGCGTGGTGAAGGCGATCCACTCGCCGTCCGGCGAGAGCTCTTGCGTGTAGATGACCCGGGAGCCCCGGAAGGCCGGCCGCGGCGTCTCGCTCACCTTGCCCGCGCGAGGGTCGAGGCCCAGCCTCTGGATGCTCGACCGCCGGTCCCAGCTCACGAACATCAGATGCCGGCCGTCGTGGGAGAGGCTGATCGAGCCGCTGATCCGCGAGGGCGTCGTCACGGGCTGGGGCTCCCCCCGGGGGCGCCCGGACGCCTCGTCGATGGCCACCCGCCAGAGGTTCATGGCGCCGCCGCGCTCGCTCGCGAAATAGAGGCGGCCCCCGTCCGGTGACCAGACGGGATTCCAGTCCACGGCCGCGTCCTCCGTGATCGCGACCGGAGTCGCCCCCGTCGCCGCGTCGGCGGGCACCGTCCACAGGTCCCGCTGGCCGCTGCCGCTCCTCAGGCCCCAGTAGGCGATGCGACGGCCGTGCGGGGACCAGCTCGGCTGCACCGCGTCGCCCTGCTTGGTGAGCGGGCGGATCTCCCCCCCGGACGCGGGCACGACCCACAGCTGCGCGCTGGTGGTGACACGGCTCCAGGGGTTCTGTCCGTCGCCGTCGGAGAAGACGATCCTCGAGCCGTCGGGGGACCAGGCGGGATCGAAGCCGAAGTCGGAGAGCCGCTTCACGGATTCGCCCGTCGAGCCCATCACGAAGATGCCGCCGCCGCCCCGCTCGGAGCGGAAGGCGATGCGCTCTCCGTCGGGAGAGAACGCGGGAGCGGTGTCGGCGGCGGGGCTGTCGGGGGTGAGGTTGTTCGCGTTGCGGCCCCCCACGCGCTGGAGGTAGATGTCCGGGTTTCCGGAGGCCTCGCTGACGAACACGAACGCGCTTCCGCTCGGGCCGAGCTGGGCCGAGCGCTCCTCGCCTGGAACATCGGTCAGTTGCTGGAACATGACCGGGACCGACGCGCTGGCGCCGGTTCTGCGGCCCACCCGGCGCCCGATCTCGAACACGCTCCCCACCAGGGCGAGGGCCAGGAGCGCCGCCATGGCCTGTCGCCGCCGCCGCCGTGGTGAGGCCGCGGGCAGCTCGAGTCCCCGCTGGGTGACCGAGCCGCCGAGGCCGAGGCTGTCGAGGTGGAAGGCCAGGTCCCGCGCGGACTGGAACCGCTCGTCGGGGTTCTTCTCCAGACAATGGAGCACGATGAGGTCGAGGGCCTTGGGGATGCGAGGGTCCGAGTCCGAGGGCGGCGGGGGCTCGTCGCGCAGGACGGCGCTCAGCAGCTCCGCGGGGCTGGTTCCCGGGAAGGCGCGGCGACCGGTGACCATCTCGTAGAGCACGGTACCCAGGGCGAAGATGTCCGCCCGGTGGTCGGCCACCTCTCCCCGCGCCTGCTCGGGCGCCAGGTAGCCGACGGTGCCGATCATCGCCCCGGGGTTGGTGGGGCGGGCGGCCGTCGGCGAGCTGCTGAGATCGCCTCCGGCGAACAGGGGGGCCTGCCGCGCGAGGCCGAAATCGAGGATTTTCACGCGCCCGTCGCCGGTGAGGAACAGGTTCTCGGGCTTGATGTCGCGGTGCACGATGCCCTTGTCGTGCGCGGCCGCGAGCCCGTGCGCGACCTGGGCCGCGTACTCGGCGGCCTTGCGCGCACCGAGCGGTCCCTGCCGCAGCCGGGAGCGCATGGTCTCGCCTTCAAGAAGCTCCGTCACCACGAACAGCCGATCGCCTTCCTGACCCATGTCGTAGACGGCGACGATGTTCGGGTGCGAGAGGGCGGCGACGGCGCGCGCCTCGGTCTGGAAGCGGGTCAGCGAGTCGGTGTCCTCGACGAAGTGCTCGGGGAGGACCTTGACCGCCACGTCGCGCTCCAGCCGCGGGTCGCGCGCGCGGTAAACCTCCCCCATGCCTCCGGCGCCCAGCGGCGCGAGAATCTCGTACGGGCCGAGGCGCTGGCCGGCAGCGAGACCCACGAGGGCTCCTTTCGTCCGGGAGAAGACGGTCTGGATTCTAACTGTTCCTCAGCCAATGGGACAGGCGTTCCACGACTGATTCAGGCGTGGGCCGCCCGGGGCCGACCCCTGCCCGGCCCTTGCGGTGGCCGTGGTCGCCGTCCTGCTTCTGATGCCGCGGGCTCTGCCCTGTTCCCCATGGCGCACCAGGGGCTCGAGGCGCTCGTTCACCTGCTCGACGGATAGCCGCCGACGAGCTACGACTGCTCCTCCTTCTCCTTCGCCTGATGGTGGGCCGCGCCGGCGGCTCGCGACCGGAGTGATAGCATCGAGACCCGGCCGGAGGCGTGTCCGGCCCCGAGCCGGAGCGGCAGCCCATGGCCTGGAGCCAGAACTACGACCCGATCTACCTGTACAACGTCGC
>Ga0209751_10001247_pt1 | contig 26360 bp, 22 predicted proteins | sample RifCSP13_1_FD_184019 | JGI IMG/M metagenome (GOLD analysis project Ga0209751, IMG submission 184019) | Soil microbial communities from Rifle, Colorado - Rifle CSP2_sed 13_1 (SPAdes) (version 2) | ecosystem: Environmental > Terrestrial > Deep subsurface > Rock core/Sediment | place: Rifle...
CTCCTCTCTACTCGACGGATCTCCTTATTTCCCGCTCCCAAGCAGGTCCAGACTGCGTCTTGTCGCAGGCTGCGTTGACAGGCTCCCTTGCGTGCTTATAATGGAGCTTTTTGCGTGCTGAGGCCAAAAAGCGCTGGTCAAGGCAGTGTAGTGCAACATGCGAATTGAACTGGCAAAGCTGGAAGCGACCGATGGTAAGTTTGCCCACGCCTACGCTCTTGGAGAACTAGAGTTGAATGATGGTCGGGTCCGGCTCGTCGAGCCACCAAAAATCACAGGCCGCATAAATTGCGAGAACCGGAAAGTGAGAGTCGAGGGGAAGATAGAGGCACGCGCCGAGGTTGAATGTGATCGTTGTTTGAGGCCGATTGATCTGCCGGTCGACTCACCTTTCAAGTTGGACTACGTGACAGCCGAAGATTACGAGTCGATTCATGCCAACGAACTTGCCCCGGAAGATTTGGCCCTGTCAGTTTTTGACGGCGTAGCAGTTGATCTGGATGAGATCGCACGTGAACAGGTACTACTGGCGGTCCCTTCTCAGATTCGATGCCGGGCAGATTGTAAAGGACTATGTGCTATCTGCGGCGCAGACCGTAACGTCAGTGACTGCGGCTGCCAAGTTACGGAGGTTGATCCGCGCTGGGCGGGATTAAGAGAAATCGTCAATCGTGAATAGAGAATCGTAAATCGTGACACGATTCACAATTTACGATTCACGATTCACAATTTACGATTCACGATTTCACAATTTACGATTCACACTAATAGGAGTCTTTATGCCGAATCCAAAACGAAGACATTCCAAGGCGCGACGCGGCAAGCGGCGAGCCCATGATGCTCTCCGAGTGCCGCAGGCGACGCTCTGTCCGAATTGTCAGGAACCTCGCATGCAGCATCGCGTCTGCCCAAAATGTGGGCATTACAAAGGACGCGAAATACTGCACGTTGAACAGACCTGACGGTACCGAGCGCTGTGCGTACCAATTCCGAGAATCCACTGACGAGAAAAATCGTTCTTGATGCGATGGGGAGTGATCACGCGCCGCACGCCGAGATCGATGGAGCGTTGGCGGCCACTCGCGATCTGGGTGTCAGCGTAATACTGGTCGGACAGAAGGAGAAAGTGGAACCAGAACTGCGCCGCTGCGGCTGGCGTGGGGATGGCGACCGTGGCATTGAGCTGGTTGAGGCTGCGGAAGTAATCGGCATGGATGAGCCGGTGGCCAATGCCGTTAGACGTAAGAAGCAGAGTTCTTTGAGAATTGGAACGAAGCTGGTTACAGAAGGCCGGGCAGATGGTTTTGTCTCTGCTGGTAATACCGGTGCCGCAATGGCCACAGCCAGGATGGTAATAGGTATGCTGCCTGGCGTGGATCGCCCGGCGCTGGCTGCGATGATTCCAACCAAGGCCCGTAAGCCGACGCTGTTGCTAGATGTCGGAGCAAACTCTGAATGCAAGGCCCATCACCTGGTGCAGTTTGCTATCATGGGAGATGCCTACTCTCGCGCAGTTCTGGGAACTACAAGGCCAGCGGTCGGCTTGATGAGCATTGGGGAAGAAGAGGCCAAGGGTAATGATTTGACCAAGGAAGCCTTTCCGTTGCTGCGGGGATTGAGCGGTCTCAATTTTGTGGGAAATGTTGAAGGTCGCGATCTCTTCTCCGGCGCTGTCGACGTAATTGTTACCGATGGATTTACCGGAAATGTAATGCTCAAACTATCAGAGGGCCTAACGGATGCAATGCTCTCAATGATTAAGCGTGAGCTGACATCCACGGCAGTAACTAAGGCAGGGGCTGTGCTTGCTAAGCCTGCCTTTCGGAGCATCAAAAAGCGCCTGGATTATTCCGAATACGGTGGGGCGCCTTTGCTTGGCGTTCGGCGTATTGTCGTGATCGGACACGGAAGTTCCAATGCGCGTGCCATTCGCAACGCAATTCGCAGTGTGAAGGAGTTCTCTGAAAACCATGCCAGCGAGCGCATTGAGCATGGAATAGCGGATACAAATTCCATTTGGCTAGAGGCTCAGGGAAGTGGGATATGACGTGCGTAGGTTGGCTTTTGGTTTCCTAGTAGATACTATTAGCGATTGTCTTGAAATCGAGGGTTAGAATGGCAAATGAACGGGCGGGCATTCTTGGTACGGGCCACTCTTATCCACGGGGTATTCTGACGAATGCCGACTTGGAGAAAGTTGTGGACACGTCGGACGAGTGGATCACCACCCGCACCGGTATCAAGCAGCGCCGCAAGGCAGCACCAGGAGAGTACACATCACTGTTTGCGGTTCGAGCTGCCCGCCAGGCGATAGAGCGTGCCAGGCTCGACCCTGCCGATATCGATCTCCTTATCTGTGCGACAGTCAGTCCCGATCAAATATTGCCATCTACCGGCTGCATAATTCAGGCGGAACTTGGCGCCAATAAGGCAGCCGCCATGGATCTGGTGGCTGCTTGTTCTGGCTTTCTTTACGGCGTGACGCTCGCAGACGCGATGATTCGTACTGGCCAATCAAGGTATGCGCTGATCATTGGCGCAGAAATTCTGACGCAGTATGTCGACTACAGTGATCGCCAAACTTGTGTGCTGTTCGGAGACGGAGCCGGTGCCGCGGTGCTTGGTCCGGTAGAAAGCGGTCGGGGAATCCTCGCAGCTCGGATTAGATCGGATGGAAGATACGAAGAGCAGTTATATTCACCCGGTGGTGGCACGCGACGGCCGCCAACCGCGGCAACCCTTGCAGCGGGTGACCATTTCTTCAAGATGAAAGGAAACGAGCTCTTCAAAGTAGCCGTACGTTCAATGGCCGACATTTCACGCGAGGTGTTGGAAGAAGCTGGGGCGCGAGCCGAAGACGTGAGCCTCTTCATTCCGCACCAGGCCAATCAAAGAATCACTGATGCAGTTGCCACCAAGCTGAATGTGGAAGAGACACGTGTGTATTCAAATATTGCGATGCACGGCAATACCTCCTCCGCATCGATTCCAATTGCCCTTGATGAATGCGTTGAGGCCGGTCGGATCAATCAGGGCGACTTGATTCTGCTCGCCTCGTTCGGCGGTGGCGTAACTTGGGGCGGTGTATTGATGAGATGGTAGGGAATTGCCGATTGCCAATTGGCTAGATGACTTCAGTATGCTGCTTTCACAGAATTTGAATGACGATTGAAAATCGGCAATCTGCAATTGGCAATCTGCAATCGAAAATTGCTTACATCTTCCCAGGGCAGGGTTCGCAATTCATAGGCATGGGAAAGGAACTGGCTGAGAACTTTCCCGCCGCCCGTCAGGTCTTTGAAGAAGCAGATGCTGCGCTTGATTTTCCGATTACGCGACTCTGTTTTGCCGGTACGACTGAGGAACTCGAGCTAACGGAGAATACGCAGCCAGCGATTCTGACATGTTCTGTGGCCGCTCTCCGGGTAATGGAGACTGAGGCGTTTCCAAAAGCCGACTACGTCGCCGGACACAGCCTGGGCGAGTATTCCGCCCTGATCGCAGCCGGTGCCCTCTCGTTCGGCGAGGCAGTACGCACTGTGCGGAATCGCGGGCGGTACATGCAAGCAGCGGTTCCGGTTGGGAAGGGTGCGATGGCGGCGGTAATGGGCCTGTCGTTGGGCGATATTGAAAAAGTTTGTGTTGAAGCGAGCGAAGGGCAGATTTGTGCTCCCGCGAATATCAACACGCCGAATCAGGTAGTCATTGCCGGCAACACCGAGGCTATTGATCGGGCCACTGAGTTGCTGAAGGATCTTGGTGCGAAGCGGGTAATTAGGCTCAATGTGAGCGCCCCATTTCATTGCGCATTGATGATGCCTGCGCAGGAACGACTGGCCGGGGATCTCGCAAAATTGAAACTTGCCGATTTAACCGTGCCTTTGGTTACTAATGTTGATGCCGTTGGGATTTCAACTGCTTCCCAGGCTCGAGAGTCGTTAATCAGGCAAGTTTCGTCCCCGGTGCGTTGGCTGGAATCGATCGAATTGTTGATTCGCCAGGGCGTAGAAACCTTCGTTGAGGTTGGCCCCGGCAGGGTGTTGTCTGGTTTAATTAGGCAGATTAGCCGGGAAGTGAAGTGTCATAACGTGGGAGATTCGGCGAGCCTCGCAGCGGCCGGGAGCGCTCTGGGCTGAGTGGGTGGCGCCGTTGGCAGTTTGTTAAAACACAGAGGAGCAAACGAGATGCCCGATCAAGAGATCGAGAACAAGGTCAAGCAGATAATAGTTGATGAGCTTGGCGTGGATGAGAACGAGGTGACGCCAAACGCGCGTTTTATCGACGATCTAGGTGCTGATTCGCTCGATACTGTCGAATTGGTCATGCGGTTTGAGGAAGAATTTGGGATCGAAATTCCGGATGAAGACGCCGAGAAGATCCAGAGTGTGCGTGACGCGTACAACTATATAGATCAGCACAAGAAGTAGCCGAGGCAGTGATGACTAAGAGACGTGATGAGTGATGAGTGATAAGTGACAGGAAAGACATCGTGTCTTTAGGAATGTCACTCCATCACTCATTTACTTATCACTCATCACTTGTCACTGTTTTAAAGGAGTTTTTCATTTGACACGTCGCGTTGTAGTTACCGGCCTCGGACTGGTAACACCTGTTGGCAATTCGGTGGAAGAAACGTGGGCTGCTCTGATGAGCAGTCGGAGCGGAGCTGATTACATCAGGAAGTTTGACGCCGAGAAGTTTCCTGTCCGCTTTGCCTGCGAAGTCAAAAACTTTGACCCACTCAATTATGTGGAGAAGAAAGAGGCGCGCAAGATGGGCGCCTTTATTCATTACGCCATCGCGGCGGCCGATGAAGCTGTGCGTATTAGCGGCCTCCAGGTCAGCGACGACATTTCGGAGCACGTTGGTACATACATAAGCAGTGGTATTGGCGACTTCTGGGCCATAGAGCGGGAACACTCCAAGCTTCTCCGAGAGGGACCAGGTAGAGTTTCTCCATTCTTTATTCCTTCCGCTATTGTGAACCTTGCTTCCGGACAAGTCTCGATCCGGCACAATGCCAAAGGGCCAAATTCGGCCACGGCGACCGCCTGTTCAGCCGGTGCACACGCCATTGGGGACAGTTTCAAGATTATCCAACGCGGCGCCGCGGACGTGATGATTTGCGGCGGTGCGGAATCTGCGATAACGCCCATGAGCGTTGCCGGTTTTGCAGCCATGCGGGCGCTCTCCACACGCAACGACGACCCGCCGCACGCCTCTCGTCCCTTTGATCGCGAACGTGATGGGTTCGTTATCGGCGAAGGCGCGGGCATCATGATTCTGGAAGAGTTGGAATTTGCTCGGCGTCGCGGCGCGACCATCTACGGCGAACTTGTTGGTTATGGCATGACGGCGGACGCTTTTCACATTACCATGCCGGATGAGACCGGTTCAGGGGCGATTCGCGTCATGGAAAAGGCTCTTCAAGACGCGCGCGTGAGACCCGAAGAAGTTGGTTACATCAACGCTCACGGCACCTCGACGCCTTACAATGACAAGTTTGAAACGCTTGCCATCAAGAAAACCTTCGGCGAGCATGCGTACAAGCTCGCTGTCAGCTCAACAAAGTCGATGACCGGGCATCTGCTTGGTGCGGCAGGCGGCATTGAAGGAGTATTTTGCGTACTGGCGCTCCACCGGGACAAGTTGCCGCCGACGATCAACTATACGCATCCGGATCCTGAGTGTGATCTGGACTACGTGCCGAACGAACCGCGCGAGGCGAAGGTGCAGTATGCGCTCACCAACAGCTTTGGCTTTGGCGGGACCAATGCGGCCTTACTTTTCAAGAGATTTGAGAATTAGTCAGTGGTCCGTTGTCAGTAGTTTTGTCAGCCCACTGACTCTAATGTCGGAACACATAAGACTCGACCACTGACGACGGACAACTGGCCACTGACCAAATATGAAAATCATAGTAATGATGAAGCAGGTCGCGAATAAGGACGCGATCCTGCGGATCAACAAGGAAGAGACCTGGATCGAGGAGAGTGATCTCTCTTTTGAAGTGAATGAGTCAGATGGCTATGCGCTCGAAGAGGCCTTGCGCGTGCGCGAGAAGATTGGGGGCGAGGTGGTGGTTTGCTCGATGGGTCCACAACGAGTTAAGGCCGTTATTAAAGACGCTCTGGCCCGCGGCGCGGATCGGGCGATTCATGTCGTAGGCGACAATCTGGCCCACCTTTCACCGTACGCGGCCGCCAGCGCCATGGTTGAAGCAATTCGAGAAGAGCAGGCGGATCTGATCATGACGGGATTGCAGTCAGACGATTACGGCTATGGCCAGACAGGCGTGATCATGGCCGAATTGCTGGGTCTTCCCCATGCAACCATTGTGATTGAAGTAGACGCCTCTGGTGAGCGGCTACGCGTCAAGCGGGAACTCGAGAGCGGCTGGTACCAGTGGTATACATTGCCGCCGCCTGCTTTACTGACGATTCAATCGGGCATCAGTCAGATTCGCTACGCAACGCTTAAAGGAATCATGGCGGCTAAGAAAAAAGAGATACGGGAAGTGACGCCGCCGGCGGATATCGTCAACAAGCCTGCTCATCAACGCGTCGCAAGAATCTACTTGCCCGAGAAGAGTAAGCAGACGCAGTTTCTGGGCAACGGTGACGCAAAAGCCGGAGCAGTTGCATTAGCTGAAAAGCTTCATCAAGAAGCGAGGATTCTGTAGGGGCTGCACTCCGTGGCCGCCCCATCGTCTGTTAAAGCCACGGAGTAAGAAGGAAGCGGCGCACGTAGTGCCGCACGCAAGAGGAGGGGGCGGCCACGTAGTGCCGCCCCCTACAAGGTTGATGAGTAAAGGCATTCTGGTATTCATCGAGCATCGCGGTGGCGTCGTCAACAAAACGAGTTTTGAGGCGATCGCGGCGGCGCAAAGTCTTGCCGCAACACTGGCCCAGCCTGTCACTGCCGTTGTTCTGGGCGCCAGCGAAAGTTCACTTCTGACCGCCATCGCCGCTTACGATCTCGCAAAGGTTATTCACGCTGAGAATCCGAAACTCGGCGAATACACCCCCGACGCGTATGCCGACGCGATGGAGCAGATCATCCGCCAACTTGATCCGAAGCTGGTAGTTTTGTCGCATACCTATCTGGTGCGTGATTATGCGCCAAAACTCGCTACGCGATTCGGAAAATCGTTAATCAGCGATTGCGTTCGGGTGGCGGTTAAGGACGGGAAAACGGTTTTCACTCGCCGACTGTTTTTGGGCAAGATCGACGCCGACATCGTTCCGGATGACGAGTCGCCAATTTTTGCGACCTTCCAGGCTGGAGCCTATCGCCCTGATCAAGCAAAGAAGGGAAGTGGCGCGACGGTAGAGACCACGACGGTTGAAGTGCGAGAAGTGCGCATGGTTCCAGAGGCTCCGTTCCAGGAAGTAAAACAGGCCGTAGACCTGAGCAAGGCAGATGTGATAGTGGCAATTGGCCGTGGCATCAAGAGCAAAGACAATATCGCGCTCGCCGAGAAACTTGCTGAGGTTCTGGGCGGCGACCTGGCTGCTTCGCGCCCGATCTGCGACGCCGAATGGCTGCCAATTGATCGGCAGATCGGATCCTCAGGTCAAACGGTTGCCCCAAAACTCTACATCGCGTTGGGAATCTCGGGCGCGATACAGCACCTCGTGGGTATGAAGAACTCCGGGACAATTGTCGCTATTAACAAAGATCCAGAAGCGCCGATCTTCGATATTGCCGACTACGGCATTGTCGGGGATCTGTTTGAAGCGGTTCCCGTTTTGACCGAAGAGATCAAGAAGATCAAGGGCCTCACTTAGAATCCAACTAAAACAAGGTTCCCTGGGCCTCGGCAGCGCTATCCTTCGCCGCATACTCTTCCAAGCAGGCCTCGAGCGATTGCCCCAAGTTCTCGAGCGAGGCGGGGAGGGGGATTGCGCCACGCTTGATGAGCAACTGGTTTCCTTCGGGCGAGTCCGGACCATCGACAGCAAAGACTGGAACCCAACCAGCCTTGATGGCTTCTTCAGCACCGGCCCAGGTTCCACCCTTACCAGCATCGCTAGCGATGACAATTGCGAAGTCGGCGAGAGAGTAGATCAGCTTGTTGCGAGCCATTGCCATTCCAACGTTGAAGCCGGCCGACGGGACATAAGGCGTTGCCAGCACCAGCCGTCCCTCTTCGATAGCGACTTGAGCATCACTGGCCCGCAACGCCTTTTCCAGACTATCTGCGAGCAGGCCTGCGGCGCTTCCACCGGCTCTCAGCGCACGTCCCATCGCAATTTTATCGACGCCGCGGGCTCCGCCCGAAAAGACCACAAGATTTGATTCCGCGCAGGCGCTGCCGATGAGTTCGGTTAGTTCAATGCCACGGGCATCGATGTTACGCGAACCGACAATGGCAACGCCGCGCCGCTTTAGTAGATTGGCATCACCGGAGCCGTAGAGTACCACTGGAGCGGCGTCGCGTAATCGTTCTCGCAATCGGGGTGGGTAATCTTCTTGATCACGAATCAGAACCCAGATGCCGAGTGATTCAAGTCTCGCCACTTCCTGTTGGACGGCCGTGCTTCGATCCAGTAACCGCGCTAATCTCGAGGCTTCATCTTCATGAATCTGAAGCGTTGCCTGAATCTGCTCAACCGGCCAGCCGAGAAGATTTGATATGGCAACAGATGTTGCAGTCAGCTTTAGCTCGAGCTGGGTCCATTCGCGTGCGCTCAGCGGTTTGGCATTGGGTTGCTCGTGAAGTGCCAAATGCGAAGTCAGCAAAATGAGAGTCAGCGATTCGCTGTTTAAGTTCATAGTCAGGTCTTGCGAGCGGTCGCTCGAGCCAAAGTGAACGGATGAATTGCCGCGGCCCCTCGTTGTCTCAGTAACCAACCCGCGAGCGTCAATGTCCAGCCCGAGTCGATTATGTCATCGATCAAAAGTACGGCGCCGGATGGCAGCTGCTCAAGCGCTGCCAGGGTTCCCGCAACGTTGCGCGCTTGCATCGAACTATTGGCCATTAACTTCTGTTCTGGCGCCGCCGCTGTGCGAAACAGCGCCTCGACAAATGGAATGCCAAGTAATTCGGCCAGTCGGGAAGCAAAATCATACACCAGCCGTGGATGGCGACGGGAAGGTATAGCCGTGACCCATTCAGGGCGGGGTTCCGGGCGCCAACGCTCGCGAATGAGTTCAGCCGCCGCTTGCAGCAACTCGGAACCGAAATCACCCCGCTGATATTTTCCCTCACGAACGAGTCGGCCCCAACCAGCATCGCCGTAATAGCAGAGTGAGCGACCTTCAAAGTTCCGCATGGTTTCGGGTATTACGGATGAGAGTTCCGGGTACAAGTCTGCCGGCCAGCGCTTCCTTGGTTGTATAACTATTTCGGACTGTTTCAAGAATGCTATGGCTTCCCGCACTAGTTCGGGACGAACTTCAGCGCGAAAACCTCGACCCTGGCAGTTCGCGCATCTACCACAAGGTCTCGCTTCAGGATCATCCAGCTCACGCGCAAGGAATTCCATGAGGCAGTCGCGGTGCCCCACGTAAGCACGCATTTGCTCGACTTCTCTCCGCCGCAGCGCCGTTATCCGTTCCGCGCGATTGTAATCGGGCTGCCACTCATTTGAACTGCGGGAGTAACGCATCGCGGTCCTGTGGTACTGAGGTATTACCGCACCATCCAATTCCAGAAGTTTCAACGCGCGTTCAAGCATGGTGCGCGATACGTTGATTCGAGCAAGCAGTTGATTAAACGTTAGGGTATTCCCCGCTAGCGCTTCGATCACTTCGGTCATTACTTGCGGGCTGGGAAACGCGCTCTCGATGAAATAGTCCTGAATCTCGTCATCCTCCTGGCCACTGAGAAGAATGCCGTAAGCCGGATCGATAGCGCGTCCGGCGCGACCCACTTGCTGATAGTACGCGACCACTGAACCGGGCCGCTGAAAATGGATAACGAACGCCAGGTCCGGTTTGTCAAATCCCATGCCCAAAGCCACTGTCGCTACCAGCGCTTTGATTTCGTTCTTGAGCAATGCCTGTTCGAGAGCGCTGCGATCAAGTCTGCCGTCGTCTCCTGCATGGTAAGGTTCGGCGCAGATGCCGTGAGACTTAAGCCAGGTGGCGACTCTTTCGACGTCCGCCACAGTCAAACAGTAAATGACGCCGCTCCCTTTAAACTTGCTTACGTTCTCGGCCAGCCAACCCAATCGCTCGGTCTGCGTCGGTAGCCGGATATTCTGAAGCCTCAATGAGAGCCGGGTGAGCGGCCCACGCATTACGGCCAGTCCCTCGCCAAGTTGTGCTTTAACATCAGCGATGACTCGATTATTGGCGGTGGCGGTCGTTCCCAACACAGGAACGCCTGCCGGCAATCTCGCCATAAGATCAGTTATGCGTCGGTAATCGGGGCGAAAGTCGTGGCCCCAATCGGAGATGCAGTGGACTTCATCAATCACGAAAAGACCGACCCGTCCCAGTGTACGATGAAGCACCGATTCGACGAATCGCTGGTTTCCGAGGCGCTCCGGCGAAATCAGCAAGATGTCGCAGGTGCCGCCGGCGAGCGCGGCTTCCGCTGCGGACCATTCGGTGGCATTGGAACTGTTGATAGTGAAAGCCCGGATCCCGATTCTGGAAGCGGCTTCAATCTGATTGCGCATCAAGGAGAGCAGCGGACTTAATAAGAGCGCGGGTCCTGAACCCTGTTCACGAAGTAGTTTTGTTGCCAGGAAGTAGATCAGACTCTTGCCCCAACCGGTTCGTTGCACAACCAAGGTTCTGCCGCCGCCCGTGACAATTTCTTCAATGGCCTGCAACTGACCTGGCCGGAAGCTTGCCTGGGGGCCAAGCATCTGGCGAAGTAGCGTAAGTGCGCGAGTAGATGTTTGAGGTGAAGACATGAGGTGCTCGTACCAAAGTGGATAGGGGGCGAATCCTTTGTACGTGCTGGTTATAGGGAGTCACCAGCGTCCTGGCAAAACATCCCAGGCGAATGGGCTTTGCGTTTGCGACACTATACACTGAGCTCAAGCGAGCTCAAAGCAATGTCGCCAGGTCTTTCACTATTTCCTCGGGTTTCCATTCATTGCCACGGTACACCTTATAGACTTTGCCATCCGGTCCGACGATCACCGTACGGAGGCCATGAACGATCTGTTCTTCACCGGTTGAATTGTCTTTGAAGTAACGTAGACCAAAATATTGCGCTACGCCCTTGATTTCAGCACTCGAGCCGGACGCAAATTCCCAGTGGTCAAATGTCTCCTCTGAATAGCGGCTGGTATGAGCAGCGCCATAACTGCGTAAGATCTTAGGAGTGTCATATTCGGGATCGATACTGATACTCAACAGGTGCGTCTTACCATACAACTCCGGATCTTTCTTTAACGCCTGGTCAATCTCGGCAAAATTGTTGCTCATTAGAGTGCAGTACTCGGGAATAGGACACCGCGTGTAGATGAAAGTCAAAAGCAGCGCCTTGCCCTGGTAATCATGCAGTTTGATGGTCCGATTGTCCTGATTGACAAGCCGGTAATTGGGTACCTGATCGCCGGGCTTTGCTTCCACTACTCCCGTGGTGGTGGCTCCTGAAGTGTCAGCACTCTCCTTCGTAATAGCCAAGTCTTCGAGCCATGATTGCGGGCCATCTACAACCAACGTCGCTGTAACTTCATCTCCGGGGGTCAGAATCTGAAACACCCATTGGTCCCGGACCGCGAAGGGCATCGTCATGGCATCCATAAAGCCTTCAATTTTCTGATGCGCAATGGTGACCAGATGCTTATCTCCTTCGACTGCCACTACCTTTCCTTTCAGGTCATAGCGCTTTTCAGTGGTGGAACGACGGTGGCAAGCAGCGCCAATGATTATTATGGCCAGAAAAACGGCGAGTCCATACCTCAGCATTAAAGAACTACTGGCGGGCAAGTTGTTTGTCATAAAGTTGCTGATAGGCCCAAAAATTTGTCATCACCTTGAAGACATAATCCTTTGTCTGAGAGAAGCCAACCTCAGGCACGTAGCGATCCGGTTCTTGAGAGCGCGAACGAGCCATCCACCGTGCCATATTGTCTGCACCAGCATTGTAGGAGGCCGCCACTGCCGCGGGTTTTCCCGGAAACTGCCGGGAGAGCGTAGCGAGATACTGCGACCCAAACAGAATCGACGTGTCAGCATTGTAGAGGTCATCCTGGCGAAACCCGTTATAATTGAGTTGTTTCGCTACATCGCTCGCCGTTGCGGGAATGAACTGCATTAGTCCGCGCGCCGCGGCCACTGACTTCACGTCCGTTCGAAACCGCGACTCCTGACGGGCGATGGATAGAACAAATCGAGGGTCGACATCTCTTGCGACGGCATGCTCCAACAGGGATTCTCGAAAGGGAATTGGATACAGGAGTTCCACCAACTCGCGCGGAGCGAGTTCGAGAATGTAATCCGGCGGGACTGCCTTCCATACCTGTTCAGCAAACCGAATGGCACGATTGGCGAGGCCGCCACGTAAACAGTATTGCGCCAGGGTGAAATTAATATCCGAAATGGGCGACGCTGTTGGAGGCGCCTTATCGGGAGTGAAAAGAGAGCCAGCAGCGACAAATTCCGGCACCCCCTCGTCATACAGTCCCAAAAACAGAAGCTCCTGAGCAAGGACCAGATGGCTGGGTTCCAATTGCTGCGCCGGAAGTCTCTCAACAACTGTCTGGCGGCCAAGAGTCACGGTCTTGAACTCCGGCAGCGTATATGCAGGAAGTGCTTCGTAAGCCTTCCGGAGTAGTGCAAGAAGCTCATTTCTGGTCGAAGCTTCGGGAGCCAGGCGCAGTGCGTTTTGTGCTGCCTGGCGAGCCGAGTCCGCCGCGCCGGTGGCAAGCGACCTCATTGTTTCGGCTCGCAGTGATTCGAGGCGAGACTGAACTAGGCCCCGGGATCTAGCATCTTCCCTCAACGATCTTAGCCGCTGCGTTGCTCGTTGGCCGTAATACTCATTGCGTCCATCAGGAATAGCCAGATAACCGGTGATAGCCTCGTCAAACTTGCCAAGCTGCTCCTGTGCGTAAGCCCGCAGGAACCTGATCTCCGAGAGCGTCGTGCTGCCCGGAAGGTTCTCTGTAATTAGGTTTGAAATCTGTGCCAACTGGTCCGCATCCGAAATCGCTCGCTGCCACCTGCCCTGGGTCAGATGAATTCGCAATTGAGCAAACAGAGCGAGCGCTGATCCGGGTTCATCCTTGAATCTTGTGCGGGCCTGCTCCACCCAGTCGAGCGCTTCTTTATAGCGCCCAGCTTCGTGAAGCAGATCGATAAGATTGAGGTATGGCCTATCTGGATTGGGTGCGTCCGTAAAGCGCCCAATTAGGAGTCTGTAAGCGGCGATGGCGTCGTCAACGCGCCCAAGACGGCTGTATGACCCAGCGACCAAGGCTAATGCATCTCTTGTACTCGAACTCTCGGGAAACTTATCTACTCGCTGAAGATACTTAATCGCCTCGTCATAATGCTGTTGTAGGTAGTAACCCCGGCCGACTTGATATAGAGCATTCGGAACAGCCCCACTCTGTGCGTTGGAATCGATGTTAGCAAGATAGTGGATTCGAGCATGCTCGAAATCCCTGTTGAACTGATAGATGGATGCTCGCAACAGGTGCTCTGATTCGTCGAGTGCACGGTTGTTTCCGCCCGTACTGTCCATTGCGTCGAGAGCGCGCACCGCAGCCAGCGCAAAATCGTCCGGCCGCGAAGCGTCAGGCATCTGCATGATCAGTTTGGCAAACGCAACTCTCGCTTCCGCCTGGCGACCTGATTCCAGATACGCCTGTGCAAGCAGAGAAAGCGCCTCACGTACAGTCGCACCGCTCTTAATGGTGGTGACTGGTTGAAGCGCGGAGATTGCAGCGGCGAAGTCGCGGCTTTCGTAAAAGCTTTGACCGATTCTGAGGATGGCCGCGTCATGCAGCAGACTTCCGGGCGCCTGGGTAATCAATTGCTGTAACCTTTCACGCTCAAGCACGAGATCACCAGTTGAACGGGCAAACCGTGCTAGTCTCCACAGCGCGTACTGGGAGAGGACCGAGTTGCGAGCGACCACCGATTGGTAGTTGGCCGCAGAGCCGGCGGAGTCCCTGGCTCGCTCCGTCAACCTGCCGAGCAGATAATCATAGTTGTTCGCCGCGAACAGTTGACCATTGGAGGTTTTCAGGGCCTGCAACTCTCCAATCGCCATCTTCAGATCGTTGGCTTCAATAGCGGCTTGAATTCGTTTGTGACCTTCGGCTGGAGTTTGTGCCGGTGTGGAAAACGATATAAGGAGGCAAAATGTGGAAAGAAGCAGTTGGGTTTCGCGCCGCACGTGTAGAATTATGATCCAGCGAGGTCATATTCCCAAACGACGAAGATAAATACAAACTAGAGTAGTTTTTCGCGACTATTTAAAACATAATCGCTTGCGCATGACTGGAACACTTAACAATGCAGGCTCCCGCCAAGGAGTGAAACTGCTCGAGGGCGCACCAATCGCCCAGGCGATCAAGGCAGAAGTTGCCCTGGGCGTGAGAAGGCTATCTGAAGAGCACGAGATCCAACCATGTTTGGCGGCGATTCGCGTCGGTGACGATCCGGCCTCGGAAATCTACGTTAGGAACAAGATCCAGGCATGTGCGGAGGTCGGGATCCGTTCAGAGCTTCATGCCCTTTCCTCATCAACCAATGCCATTGAACTGCTCGATCTCATTTCATTACTCAACGAGCGAAACGATGTGGACGGGATCCTTGTGCAGCTACCCTTGCCTGACGGAATCGAAGAAGCGGCAATGATTGAGGCGGTGGATCCGAGGAAGGACGTGGATGGTTTCCACCCATTGAATATCGGCAAACTGGCGATGTGCAAGCCCACCTTCGTGCCCTGTACACCCGCCGGAATTCTGGAATTATTAGACCGTAATAACCTTGCCATTCGAGGTGCAAATGCCTGCGTCGTCGGTCGAAGCCAGATAGTGGGCCGGCCCGTGGCGCAACTTCTGCTCCAGCGCGACGCAACCGTAACCATCTGTCATTCACGTACCCGCGATATCGCTGCAATAACGAATGGCGCAGACATTCTTGTCGTGGCCATCGGCCGTGCCGGATTTATTGGTGCAAGGCACATTAAGCGGGGAGCAATCGTCATTGATGTAGGAGTTAACAGGATAACTGATGAAGTGACTGCACGTTCTCTGTTTGGTGCAGATCTCGAGCAGCGCTTACAAACACTGCGGAAAAGGGGTTATACGACCGTAGGTGATGTCAATCCGGTTGAAGCGGATGCCGTAGCGGGCTGGCGCACACCGGTTCCCGGCGGAGTCGGTCTTCTGACGGTGGCCATGCTAATGAGCAATACGTTGAAGGCGGCAAGGATGCGAAGAGGCAGCGGCTGAATTCTAATTGCGGATTGCCGATTAAAATTCGCAATTCGCAATCCGAAATTTTCAAACATGCTACGAGTTGGACTGACGGGCTCCATCGGAGTAGGGAAGTCGTTTGTGGCGGGCGTTTTACGCGAACTCGGCTGTCATGTTCTGGATGCAGACCAGACGGCGCGCGAAGTGGTAACGCCGGGAGCGCCCGGCCTCACTGACGTTGTAAAAGCGTTTGGAAAAGAGGTGCTACATCGAGACGGCACTCTTGATCGCCAGCGGTTGGGCGCATTGATATTTGGAAGTGATGAAAAGCGCACTCTATTGAATTCAATTCTTCACCCATACATCATTGCTCGCCAGGACCAGGTATTACGCGATTGGGAGAGGCAGGATCCAGATGGCATCGCCGTTGTTGATGCCGCGTTGATGATCGAATCGGGTGGATACAAGTGTTTCGATAAGTTGATCGTAGTTCACTGCAACCCGGAGGAACAGTTGCGACGCATCATGGCGAGAGACAGTCTGTCTCGCGAAGAGGCCGAAAGAAGGGTTGGCGCGCAAATGTCTCAGGCAGAAAAGAAGAAGTATGCTGATTATTTGATTGACACCTCCGGTGGATTTGAAGCGACCAGACATCGGACCCAGCAGGTATATGAGAACCTGGTTGCCATAAGTGAACAACCATCGAAAGGGCTGTTGTCAGATTGATGTATGCAGCAGCCAACATGTCTGCAATGCGAAGTGGAATGAGAGCCCTTATAGTTGGCGCCTTACTACTAACGTTCGTTGTTGGTAATGCGGGATGTTTCACCACAACACCCGGTGAGCGTTTTTACGGACGGGTAGTAATTCCGCAGGAACAGCACTTTCGCTGGAGTGATGGTGGCCTACCGCAGATATTTGATCCGGCATTTGCAGCAACCCCGCCCGACACTGACCTTGTGAGAGCAATCTTTGAGGGGCTGACTGACTATGATCCCCGCACGCTCGCCCCGGTTCCCGCCGTTGCTACTCGTTGGGAATCATCAAACGGCGGTAAGACCTGGACCTTCTATTTACGAGAGGATGCTCGCTGGTCAGACGGAGTAATGGTGACGGCACAGGATTTTGTACGGTCGTGGGAACGTACTGCCAGGATCGGCGATCTTGTTCCGCACACTGAGTTACTGCGAAACATCGAAGGAGCGAGGAAAGCTCCGGGTCACACTCCAGATAAGCAGTCTGAGCAGACTGCGCAACCCGCTGCCAGGCCAGGTGGCGAGCCGCGCTTTGGTGCCGAAGCCCTGAACGACCGAATCTTAAGAGTTCACCTTGAACAGGCGGATGAAAACTTTCCCGCTCTCGTGGCGCACCCTGTCTTTCGGCCTGTAAGAATAGCGGATACAGAACCTGGGCGCAGAGTTGGCCCCCGTGGAATCATCTCCAACGGAGCCTTCACTCTCTCCGCGGCAGAACCCAATCGAGTAGTACTCGAGCGCGCGAAGAACTATTGGGCGAAAAGTGACGTTGCACTCGAGGTAGTTGAGTTTGTCGGTACTAGCGATGCCGAAGCGGCACTCGCCGCCTATAGGGCCGGAGAGATCGACGCGGTGACAAACGCGGCCTTTGAACCATTGGCGATAAAACTCCTTGCGCCCTATCAGGATTTTCGACGGGAAACCTATGGGGCCTTGACCTATTACAGCTTCAACATCGCACACTCGCCATTCGATGATGTGCGAGTACGCGAAGCCCTGGCTATCGCTATCGATCGAGACAGAATCAGCGAGGATGACTTAGGAGGCTCTACCGAACCCGCCAGGAAGTTTCTGCCGGATGAAATGGACAGCACAAAAGAGACTGTCGTGAGCAAGACAGAGTTTCTCGAGAAGGATGTCCACCGGGCCAAAAAACTTCTGGCCGAAGCCGGATTTCCTGATGGCAGGGGATTTCCGAGGGTGCGTTTGTTGATCAATAGAAATGAACAGCAAAGGGTTGTTTCTCAGTCAATAGCGGCGATGTGGCACACAGTATTGAATATAGAGACAGACATAATCATGAGAAACTGGGAGGAGTATGAAGCCGTGATACGGGCTGGCGAGTATGACGTCGTTCGTCGAGGATTGGTCATGCAGACGACGGACGAACTAACGAATATTCGCATGATGTTTCAGCATGAAAGACAAACCATGCCTGGTACCCAGCAGTTTGGGACGCCGGAAGGTGAGGTTGGCAAGCGCGGAAGCGGATTGTCTGCCGAACGGCCAATGGAGTCAGAAGAGCAGGCTTTAAGTGAACTGAAATCGATGCCGATATACTTTGCATCTTCATATTCTTTAGTGAAGCCGTATGTCCGAGGCTTCGATGCAAATGTACTTGACGTTCCTTCGCTAAAAACCGTGAGTATCGACGCAAATTGGAAGGGCCCTGAGACTGCGCTGGGGTCCTGGTCTCCTTTTATTTTTCGCGGGTCATATCCGAAAGCCTTAAGAATGAGCGCTCTTTGAGGGATGAGCCCATTTGATCTGAATCTTTTTCGCATGGTAAGTTCCGAACCAGGTTAACTAGCATCTGATGATTATTCTCCGCACCAGACTTGATGGCGCCGCGCTTGTTGCTCTCATGTCACTCGTGTTGGCAACTGTCTCGTGCCAGGTTATAGCGCAAAATGAAGAATTCTTCGGTAAGACAACCCCTCCGGCTCGCAATATCCTTCGATACATTAATGGCGATGAGCCGGAGAGTCTTGATCCACCTATTAGTTCAGGCCAGCCGGAGGCGCGGATTTTCATTGCTCTCTATGAAGGGTTGGTTGAGTATGATCCAAAGACCCTTGAGCCTGTTCCCGCTATAGCCGAACGTTGGGACGTAAACAACGATTCGTCTGAATACGTTTTTCATTTGCGCCATGACGCGCGTTGGTCCAACGGCGATCCTATTGGCGCCGACGATTTTGTTTACAGTTTCAGACGTAGCCTCTCCCCTCAGCTTGCCTCTCGCAATGCCTATCTTGCCTACTACATTAAATATGGACAGGCCTACAACGAAGGCGCCGTATTCGTAAGAGATCTGCAAACCGGGCAGTTTCTTCTCGAGAGGGATTTTGCGAACAGCGACCAGAACATTCCCGAGTCCCTTAGTCAAAAATCGCTTGCAGACGGCCAGCCTGAATACAAATCCTCGCAGCCAGCGCAAGAGACCGCTTTCCATAAATTCATGCACTCGCCGGCACGGCTGACTTTGCCAGGTAGCGAAAAGGCGCGCAATAAGTTGCTAGAGGGCAATACGAAATTGCAGACAGCGGTCACGGGTAAACAATTTGTGCCAGTCAGTGGTGAGGATATCGGAATTGAAGCGGTGGATCCTTACACCGTTCGACTCTCTCTATCGCAGCCGGCCCCTTACTTTAGCGGCCTGCTGGCTCACCAGCTGTTCCGGGTTGTTCCGCGCAAAGTTATCGAAAAGTATGGTGAACACTGGACGGAAGCGTCACACATCGTTACTTCGGGGGCTTTCAAAGTGAAAGCCTGGCGGCCGTATAGCGAACTTGTAGTGGAAAGAAATCCGTTTTACTGGGACGCGGCCAATGTCAAACTTGAGGAGATCCACTTCTACACTACTCAAGATAACCCTACCGCCATGAATCTCTATAAGGTGGGAGAGGCTGACGCGGTGTTGAATCATACCGTGCCCAACCCCTGGCTTGACGTGGTTCGTTCCAAGAAAGACTACATGGACGGCGCGGAAGCCACAATCGTCTACATCTTGATCAACGTCACTAAGCCCCCCATGAATGATCTACGAGTGCGACGTGCGTTCAATATGGCGATTGATAAGGTGACCTATTCGCTTTCGCGACGCATCACTAAACCGCTGTCGGCGTTTACTCCGGAGGGGATATTTGCCGGCTATCCACAGCCGAAAGGGGAGCCATTCAATCCAGAGCAGGCGCGAAGGTTGCTTGGCGAGGCGGGGTTCCCGGTTACACAAAAGGCTGATGGCAGCTTTGAATGTCCGAAGTTTCCCTTGGACGAAGTAGAGTATGTCTTCAACACGCAGTCGTCAAACAGGACCATGGCAGAGTTTTTTCAGGCGCAGTGGAAACAGAATCTGGGAATTACGGTGCCACTGAGGAGCATGGAATTCCGCACCTTTCTAAACGTTCGGGCCAAGCTCGAATACAAAGGGTTTGCTCAGGGCATCTGGGGTGCTGATTACATGGACCCATTTACTTTTTTGAATCTGTTTTCCACGCCCACCGGAGACAATGGCAGCGGGTGGTGGGACCAGCGGTATTCCGACATGCTGAATGAGGCCAATCGCACGCTCGACAAACAGAGGCGATACGAGCTGATGGCAAAAGCGGAAAAATTTCTGCTCGATGCGCAGCCAATTATTCCCATCGAGACTTCCGCCACCAACTGGGTGAAGAAGCCGTACGTAAAAGGAATGTATCCCAATGCGGGTTCCCTCTTTCCCTGGAAGTTTGTCTACATCGAACGCGATCCGGCAAAGTGGGACTACGGCGTACCAGCAATGGCCGATTGAGATTCTGAAAAATGCTTTCCTTCATCATTCGCCGTCTGTTAATCACCATACCCACGATTCTCGTCGTTATCACAATCACCTGGGTTCTCATACGCCTCGCGCCAGGCAACTTCTACTCGGGGGAAAAACGCATTCCTCCGGCGATCGAGAAGAACATTCGGGAGAAGTATGGCCTAGATAAGCCGTGGTATCAGCAGTATGGAAAAACAATGGCGGGAATTCTGCGCTTGGATTTTGGTACTTCATTGAAATATGAAGGCCAATCAGTGAACGCTATCATTGCCCGCTCGCTGCCGGTCTCAGCGACTATTGGTATTCTGGCTTATTTGCTTGCGCTAGTGGTTGGTATATCAGTCGGTTCAATTGCGGCGCTTAAGCAGAACTCAAAGTGGGATTACGCTTCAATGGCCCTGGCAATGGTTGGCATCTCGGTGCCAAACTTCGTACTGGGACCGATCCTTGTTCTCATCTTTTCTCTTACCCTCTATTGGCTGCCGCCTTCACGCTGGGCAGGGTTCCCGAGCCGAAATCTCATTCTGCCGGTGTTGACGCTGTCGGCAATCTACATGGCTTATATCGCCCGTTTGACACGTGCGGGGATGCTGGAGGTGCTGCGTTCAGATTACATCCGGACGGCGCGGTCCAAGGGTTTAAGCGAGAAGGATGTGGTAGTGCGTCACGGTCTTCGCGGCGGGCTGTTGCCGGTCGTGTCCTACACAGGCCCAGCTTTGGCGTTTCTGCTCACCGGCACGGTCGTAGTCGAGCGGATTTTTGCTTTACCGGGATTGGGCAACTATTTCATTCAGGCATCGCTAAACCGTGACGAGCCCCTCATCATAGGTATCGTCGCTTTTATAGCCATCACCTTGCTGGTGATGAACCTGCTTGTTGACATTGCTTATGCCTATCTAGATCCGCGCATACGTTATTGATCTTGATGTAGGGCGAGAAAGGGTGGAAGAAGACAAACAGACAACTCATAGTAGAACTCAGGCCGAGCCGGCTTATACGCCGCTTGGTACGCCGTCCACAACGCCCGTAGGTTTGCGTGAAGGCGATATCATTCACACGAGTCCGGAACTTGCCGTCGGTGAGGCTGATGTGCGCTTCGCTGAACGTGGCGAAATAGTCTCCGGAAGTTCGCTTGGGCGCGATGCCTGGCGGCGCTTGCTGAAAAACCGGCTTGCCGTCTTTGGCATGATTGTCGTCATACTCGTCACCCTCGCATCGATTCTTGGCCCATTCATCATTCATAAAGCCACTGGATACACACCGGATTACATTCCCACCGAGGTGGGACTCCTTAAATCGTTCCCGCCTTTCACGTCGCCAAATGGGGCATTTTCCTGGAAACATCCCATGGGCACCGATAATCAGGGCCGCGATCTCTTGGCCCGAGTGCTGCAGGGTGGACAGATCTCTTTGATGGTTGGAATTATTTCCACGCTTGTATCGCTCATTATCGGCGTCAGCTACGGAGCGGTAGCAGGTTACCTCGGCGGACGAGTTGACAACGTGCTAATGCGCCTGGTGGACGTCCTCTATTCGCTGCCCTACGTAATTATCGTTATTGTGCTGCTGTCGATGTTTCGCAGCCAGACGGCAAGAGGCCAACTGGTTCTTCTTTTCGTGGCTCTTGGTTCCGTATCGTGGTTGACGATGGCCCGAATAGTGCGAGGCCAGGTGTTATCGCTAAAGAACCAGGAATTTGTACTTGCTGCGAGGGCCACAGGCGTGTCAACTCCACGGATTATCTTTCGTCATTTGGTGCCCAACACGCTGGGACCCGTGATTGTTTACGCGACATTGACAATTCCTACTGTGATGCTTACCGAGGCCTTCCTCTCTTTCCTGGGTTTCGGCGTGCAACCTCCGTTGGCTTCGTGGGGCAGCCTGGCTTCAGATGGGATTCAAAATATTGCGATCTTTCCCTGGCAACTGATTTTCCCGGGGATCACTATGGCGCTGACGCTCTTCTCATTGAATTTTCTAGGTGACGGTTTGCGCGACGCGCTCGATCCACAAATGAGGAAGTTCTGAGATTGTGAAATCAAACAAGGGTAACCTGCTGGAAGTCAGAGATCTGCGGACTTATTTCGAGACAGAGGACGGAACGGTCAAGGCCGTCGACGGCATTAGCTTTGTCCTGCAGCGTGGCGAAACGTTGGGCATTGTGGGTGAATCGGGTTCGGGAAAATCTGTTACGAATCTCTCCATTATTCGTCTCATCCCCAATCCGCCCGGCAAGATTGTGTCGGGTGAAGTGATTTTCAATGGTCAGGACATTCAGCTCTTACCCGAGAGCGAAGTGCGTAAGATACGCGGCCGCCGGATAGCCATGATCTTCCAGGACCCGATGACGTCGCTTAATCCGTTCATGAAGATCTCGCGGCAATTGACGGAGATTACGCAGCTTCATCTCGGCTACTCCAATGAAAAAGCACGTGAGCACGCCATAAAGATGCTCGACACAGTTGGCATCCCCGATGCGCCTGCCCGCGTAGACAGTTACCCACACGAGTTCTCCGGGGGTATGCGCCAGAGAGTGATGATTGCGATGGCTCTTTCCTGTGAACCTGAATTGCTCATAGCGGACGAGCCTACCACTGCTCTCGACGTTACTATTCAGGCGCAGATCCTGGAACTAATCAAGAAACTCAAGCACGAGACCGGCACCAGTGTGATTCTGATTACACATGATTTGGGAGTGGTCGCGGGCATGACGGACCACTTGCTTGTGATGTATGCCGGAAAAGTTTTCGAGCAGGCGCCCACTAGAGAATTGTTTGCCCGGCCGGGAAATCCGTACACAAGAGGACTCTTGCGCTCGGTGCCGGATCCAACAGCAGAGCAGAGCGAGCTTTACCAGATTCCCGGACTGCCTCCCGACCTGGCTCGGCTTCCGGCTGGCTGTCCCTTTGCGGAACGCTGTGAGCGTGCTGAAGAGATCTGCCGAAGACAGTTTCCACCGTTTGTGCAGTTGACTCCTGACCACAGTTCGTTGTGCCACTTTGCCGGGGACGTGTACCAGCAATCGGCCCACGAAGGAAGACCATGAGCACCGATCGTGCCACGCTCAGATCTGATCCCACTCCGCCGCCCGAAGCGGCCCGGCCGTTGATTGCAATCCGCGATTTGGAAGTGCATTTCGACTTAGGCGGGGGTTCGACCTGGGACAAGTTTCTTACCGGCCGTTCGATCAAACGTGTCGTTAAGGCAGTGGACGGGGTCAGCCTGGACATCTACGCCGGGGAGACGCTGGGGCTAGTGGGCGAATCGGGATGCGGCAAGTCCACCCTTGGGCGGGCAATACTGCGGTTGATCGAGCCTACCGCGGGCCAGGTTCTGTTCCGTGGCCGAGACCTGGCACATCTGTCGGGCAGGGAACTACGACAGCAACGGCGCCATCTGCAGATCATCTTTCAAGATCCTTACGCGTCGCTTAATCCCAGAATGACCGTGGGCCAGATCATCGGCGAACCGCTGGAGACGTTTCGCCTGAGCGCCGGGAGGGACAAAGACTTGCGGGTGCAGGAGCTCCTGGAAACGGTGGGCCTGAGTAGACGGTTCACAAAGCGCTACCCGCATGAGTTTTCCGGCGGACAACGGCAGCGAATTGGAATTGCCCGGGCTCTGGCCGTTACACCGGATTTCATCGTTGCGGACGAGCCTATTTCGGCGCTCGACGTCTCCATTCAGGCCCAGATTATGAATCTGCTTGAACGCCTCCAACGAATGGAGCGTCTTACCTACCTCTTCATTTCCCATGACCTCCGTGCAATCAGGCATCTGTCCAGTCGCGTCGCAGTCATGTATTTAGGGAAGCTGGTGGAAGTCGCGGAGGCCAAGACCATCTACGAGGAGCCGTTGATGCCTTATACCAAGGCGCTAATCTCGGCAGTACCCGTGCCCGATCCGGTTGTAGAATCGACTCGCCAGCGCATCGTGTTGGAGGGCGAAGTTCCCTCGCCCATCAATCCTCCCCCGGGCTGCCGCTTTCATAGTCGCTGCCCTTACGCAATTCCGGCCTGCCAGGAGGTAGTGCCCCGACTTGCCGAAATCAAGCCAAGCCATTTTGCAGCCTGTATTCGAATTAGCCCTGAACAACCTGATATTGAGAAGGTTGCGCCGGGTGAGGCGCCTGGTCTAAAGGCCAACGAAGGGTAGCCTGGTTACTGAGCCTCACGTGACGACAAGTCTTCGCCTGTCCTCAATTAGCAGTGAAATTCCGTGTTCATTGGTTGTTTAGCAATAGAGTGACTTAGGTCTATCGTTCGTTCATGGGCACTCTAAGAAGCGCCTAATTGGTAGACGGCCAGACACTTGTTGGTCGTGGACTGGAAACTTATACTCTCAGGTAAGAGTAGCCAGAGCCCTTCCCCGACCAGGTTGACCCAACTCGCGTTTCCAGACCGGGTTGATTTGCTGCCCGCCATCACCGAATCGGACGAAATTACTGTTTTCGAAATGAGCAATCGAGTGCCGACATCGGAGCCTCAAATAGTTCAGGAGCATCCTCAGGACGCGCCAGCCGGGTGGGCTGAGGTGCAAGAAAAGCTGGCAGCCACCGTCGGCCTGTCAATCTTATTGGTTGATGGCCGTCAACCTCCCGCGCTCGTTGTCTCGAACAACAATTCGATCTGCCAGGCCTTTCAGTCTTCGCCGGAACACGTCGGCCTTTGTGATCCCTATTGTGGTGACGCGCACCGGCGGGCGATGAGCGCCAAATCCGTAACTCAATATAAATGCCACGCAGGTTTGGAATGCCTGACAATGCCCATACAAATTGGGCGCAAGCGAAACCTGGCAGTTATTGCGGGCCGCGCCTTTCTGACGGCAGCCGACTATCAACAACTTATTGAACGCTTCCGCAGCGGAGAATTTGGCAGTTTGCTGGCAAAGGGTGGTCCGTTTAAAAACATCATTTTCGCGGAACAGAAACGCTTTGATCTTTTGGCAGCTCGTCTGGAAAAAGCAGCCCGCGGGTTTAGAGAAGCGAGCGGGCCAGAGCTTGAGATCCGCTTCGAGATACCAGGCCAGCCGGACGAAGCGCTGCAAAAAGAGCTTGAGCAATTACGCAGTGAAGTTGAGTATCGTGCGCGTCTCACAGAATCACTACAGCACTTTCTCGAGCGGATCAGCTCGCCAGAACCCGAGAAAACCTACCAGTCGATTTTGACAACCGTTCAGGAGTTGCTCGCGGCCGAGCGCGCCTCGTTGCTCGTATTTGACGAGCTGTCCAATGAGCTGGTCGTAAAAGCCACTGCGGGGCTTGACGCGTCTCCGTCACAACTGAGCCGGATGAGGCTCGGTGAGGGAATTTCTGGTCATGTGCTCGACAGTCGGAAACCGTTGGTTGTCGAAAACATCGATGAGGCGGAATTTGAACCAGCGCCTGTTGAGCGGAAGTACAAAACAAAATCATTCATCAGTTATCCAATAACTATTAGTGGTCGTCGAATCGGCGTTCTTAATCTCACAGACAAGGCAAGCGGCGGCACGTACGACAACGTGGATCTCAGCTTGCTTGAAATCATCGGCCCCCAGATCGCTGTCGCCCTCGAGCGGGCCGAGTGGCAGGAGCGTGCGACGGAGTTTCAATTGAGGTCAATCACCGACCCGCTCACGAGTTTGCCAAACCGGCGTTATTTGGAAGAGCGCTTGACCGAGGAATTGAATCGCTCCCGACGATACGATTATCCGATGAGTTTCCTGATGATCGATATCGATGATTTCAAGAGCTATAACGATCTCAATGGTCATCAGGCAGGCGATCTGGCCTTGCAGATAACCGCACACTCTTTAAAGGCAGCTTTGCGTTCCGCCGATGTCGCCTCTCGCTACGGCGGCGAAGAGTTCTGTATTCTGCTCCCGCAGACACCTATCAACGAAGCGGTCGTGATTGCCGAAAGAATACGTCAGAAGGTGGCCTCAACTGAGTATCCACATGGGAAGTCGCAGCCGCTGGGATTGGTAACAATCAGCGTGGGCGTTTCAACTTTTGCCCGACACATAGATACTGCGGAGCGAGTAATTTCCGCAGCAGATCGGGCGCTCTACAACGCCAAGAATTTGGGCAAGAATCGGATTGAGGTTTATCAACCTTAATCAGTCACACAATGAGGCAAGGTAATTCAAAACAGGGACGCCGAATTCTCGGCCGCGTTACACAAGAAGAGTTCGTGGGTCGAACGGCCGAACTGGCGCAACTCGTGTCGCATCCAGCCGTGGCCGGTGAACCGCGTGGCCTTCTTGTGTTGCTGGCCCCACTCGCGGGTGTCTCTGAACTGCTGCGCCAGACCTATGATGAGCTGTTCAATCGCCAGGGCGAAATCGTGCCCATCTATTTCCAGGTAGAGCGAACCTACGCCACCGCCGTCAGTGCCGCAATCGAGTTTCTCACCACGTTTGTACTCCAATACATAGCGTACAAGCGAGATGCTCCTTCTTTATGTCAGACCTCGCTCCCCCTTC
>Ga0209751_10001248_pt1 | contig 26351 bp, 25 predicted proteins | sample RifCSP13_1_FD_184019 | JGI IMG/M metagenome (GOLD analysis project Ga0209751, IMG submission 184019) | Soil microbial communities from Rifle, Colorado - Rifle CSP2_sed 13_1 (SPAdes) (version 2) | ecosystem: Environmental > Terrestrial > Deep subsurface > Rock core/Sediment | place: Rifle...
CAAAGTTCGGAGGATGAAAGGGCGGGAGAAACGAGCCTGGTCTCTCGTGGGGATGGGTTTTATGGTCGCAGCCTTCGGGATTGGTCTGGTTGCCGCGATCCAATCGATCACCGGGTCGGTGAGTGCCTTTGGACCAACCGACATCATCTTCATCCTGGCGTACATTCTGGTTATTGTCGGGTTTGCCTCGCTCCCCCATTTCCCGCTCAGCCTGTCCCAGCGCGTGCAGGTCTATCTCGACAGCATGATCGGAGCGGTGTCGCTGGGCGCGGTCATGTGGGTACTGGCCCTTGACGACCTGCTCAAGGAATTCGCAACCTCATCCGCCTGGGATCGGTGGGCCGGCACGGCTTACCCAATCGTCGACATTGCCGCCCTCACGGTGGTGATCATCGCCTGGGTTCGGCGGAGCCGCTTTCGTTTCGACCCTCGCCTGGTGTTCTTTGCCATCGGCATCATTCTGCAATCAGTCGCGGACCTCCGATTCCTGACCACCGGGGTTGACAAGACTTTCTCCGAAGCTCAGCCCAACTTCACCGTGTTTCTGCTGGCAACCACCCTCTACTTGTCGGCGGCAGTCATCGCGGATCGCCAGCCAAGATATCGAGTGTATGCCGACCGACGCACTCCCATATGGGTGATAGTGACCCCCTACTCAGTGGCAGTGGCGATGGTCTTGCTTCTGGTCATGGAAACGAGACAAGCTTCGCTCTCGCCCAGAATCCAGCTTCTACTGACCGCCACGTACATCGTCGGTGCTCTGGTCATCGGTCGCCAGGGGGTAGCCATACGAGTGAACCGCATCCTGGTCGAAAAGCAACGCGCCGAGTTGGTGTCATCGATCTCCCATGAGTTGAGGACCCCTCTTACCGCAGTGGTCGGGTTTCTCGACGTCATCAACGACGACCAAACGCCGCTCGACGACGCCGAACGTAAGGACCTCATCGGCGTGGTTCAGCGGCAGGCCCAGCACATGTCGACGATCGTGTCCGACCTGATCCTGTTGGCGCGCGGGTCATCGGACGACATGACCCTGAAGGAGGAAGTCGTTCCGGTCACTCAAGTCGTCGAGAACGCAATACACGCCATCGACCGACTCAGCGTGACATTCAACACAGAAGTTGACCCCGATCTCCTGGCGAGAGTCGACCCGGGCCGGGTGCAACAGATCCTCATCAATCTGCTGACCAATGCCGACCGCTACGGCAACGGCAGCGGACTGATCGTCGTCCGCCGTGAGGGCAGCGACCTCACCATCGAAGTCCACGACGACGGTCCCGGGGTGCCCAAGAAGTACGAGCAGACGATCTGGGAGCGGTTCGAGCGAGGGGTGAACCGCCTCAACGCCTCGATTCCGGGGTCCGGCATCGGACTCGCCGTTGTGGCGGCCATCACCAGCGCCCACGGAGGCAGTACCGGGTATCGCCGGTCGGAACGTCTGGGTGGTGCCTGTTTCCGGGTGGTACTGCCCAACAGGATCGAAGGTCAAGTCCTGATGGGCACGTAAGCGGGTGGCCCGTGCTCATACCACCGCGGTCTCCTTCTGGTTCTTCTTGTCGTGGTCGGTTGGTTCTGGTCCCACCGAGGACCTTCAGGGCGATGAGCGCCACGCCTGGCGACGACGAGCCTGGGGTTTCTCGACCAGCGCAATCACTTCACGCCGTATGCCAATCCCAACCGTGCATCTTGGGGAGCCTGATGTCGAGTGGGCGCCGTCGAACGGCACGGTCTCCGACTGAGGGGAACACGACCATCGTCTTCTGGGATGATCGAGCGGGTTACCATCGCCCACAGTCATGAACAGGAGAGTGACCCCATTACCAACTTTCGCTCGCGCGTGATCGGTCTCGGTTCGTACCTTCCCCCCCGCATCGTCACCAACGAAGAGTTGACCCGGTACATGGACACTTCGGACGAGTGGATCGTCCAGCGCACCGGGATCAAGGAGCGGCGGTGGGTCGAAGGGGCCACCTCCACCTCCGATTTGGCCGTCGAAGCATCCCGACGAGCTTTGGATTCCGCCGGCCTGGCTCCCGAAGACCTCGACATGATCTTCTTCGCCACCCTCAGCCCGGATCATTACTTCCCCGGGTCGGGGGTCTTCCTGCAGACGAAGCTGGGCCTGACCGGGATACCTGCCATCGACGTACGCCAGCAGTGCACCGGATTCATCTACGCCTTGTCGATGGCCGATCAGTACATTCGAACCGGCTCGGCCCAGAAGATCCTGGTGGTCGGATCGGAGGTTCACTCCAAGGGACTCGACATCAGCAACAGAGGTCGGGACGTCAGCGTGCTGTTCGGCGACGGAGCCGGAGCGGTGATTCTCGGGGCGACCGAGGTAGCCAACCCTCATCTCGACTCGCATCTGCTCTCGATTCACCTCTACACGGACGGCGCCTATGCCGAGGAACTCTGGGTACCCGCCGTCAGCACCGCCTACGACGAGGAGATCGTCGATCAGCGCATGCTCGATCGGGGTGACCAATACCCCAAGATGAACGGCCGTCAGGTATTCGTCCACGCCGTGAAGAGAATGCCGGAGGCCGTCCATACGGCGATCGAACAAAACGGCTACCAAGTCAACGACGTCGACCTGTTCGTCTTCCACCAGGCGAACCTCCGCATCAACGAGGCGGTAGCCCACCGGCTGGGCGTTCCGGACGAGAAGGTCTTCAACACCATCGAGAAATACGGCAACACAACGGCAGCCACCATCCCGATCGGCCTGGACGCAGCCGTCAAAGCCGGGAGACTCGAGCCCGGGATGCTGGTCGCCTCGGCCGCCTTTGGCAGCGGGTTCACCTGGGCATCTGCTCTGTTGCGCTGGTAGGCCGGCCGGCCAACAAGGATGGACATCCGGCCGTCACGCGGCCGGTCGGATTTCAGTAGGGTTCGAGGGGAATCGAGCACGTGCCAACCCGAAAGGGGCGATGCACAGATGTCCAACCCACCCGAATTCGGCAACTTCCCCGAGGACGAGCTGATCCCCCCACCGTACGAGCCCGGACCCACCCCTCCCCTCGTGACGGGACCCAACCTGCTGCGTCGCAGCCGCACCGACAAGGTGGTAGCGGGAGTAGCAGGCGGTTTGGGACGGTACCTCGGCATCGATCCGGTGATCCTGCGGGTCGCGTTTGTGGTGCTCACCCTCGCCGGGTTGGCCGGGGTCCTCGTCTACATCATTGGCTGGATCGCCATCCCGGAAGAGAAACCGGGTGAACAAGTCGGAACGGCCGAGCACTCGAGCGGCAACACGGCCCGCATGGTCGTCGGCGGTCTGCTCATCCTGGTCGGCGGAGCGGTCCTCCTCGACAACCTGCTTCCGGATCTGAGCAAGTACTTCTGGCCGGCCGCGATCATCCTGCTCGGCGCCGGCGTGCTATTTGGTGGCATAGGGAGGCGATCATGACCCCAAGCACGGAAACTAGGCCGAGGTACACGAGCAGCGCCCGCATCATCCTCGGAGCGCTCATCCTGCTGATCGGCGTCAACTGGATGCTGGAGATCGCCGGTGCGGTCGACGAGATCCCCTGGTCGTATCTGCTATCGGCCGCAGTGATCGTCATCGGAGTCGGCCTGGTCGCCGACTCACGCGGCCCGACCCACGGCGGGTTGGTGGCTCTGGGCATCGTCCTGACGATCTTTCTGCTGATCGACGTCTCGGTGTCGACCTTCAACTTCACCTCGGGAGGCACGGTGATCGGTCCGATGACCGAGCGGCCCGCCCGCGTGGAAGACCTGGAGGACTACGGCATCTTCGCCGGCGAATTGACGGTTGACCTGAGCGACGTCGTGTTCCCGGTGGGGGAGACCGAGGTCCACGCCAGCGCCTTCGCCGGATCGGTCACAATCGTTGTTCCCGACGATGTAACCGTCGAGGTGAAAGCGGGGACCTTCGCCGGTGAGATACGAGCACTCGGCAAACGAAGTGAAGGGTTCGGACCAAGACTCGACGAGACGTTCACCGGCACCGACGCCGGCCGGATCCTGGTGCTCGACGTAACAACCTTTGCGGGGGAAATCGAGGTGACCCGATGAGCGACCGGCCCATCAATCGCGGTTCCGTCGTAGCAGGCGTGTTCTTCGTCCTGGTCGGAGCAGCCTTCCTGCTGCAAGAGTTGGACCTCTGGGATCTCAAAGCGATCTACGTCTTTCCGGTGCTCTTGATCGCCCTCGGCGTGGCGGTCCTCCTCGGCGGAACCGGCAAGAGCCAGAGTCAATAGTCGGTAGTCGGCGGCTGGTGGCCGGCAGCTGGTTCATAGCCGGAAGGTCGTAGTTCGTGCGCTCCCCCGCGGCAAGCACGCAGCAATGGGACGGAGGGGACGACTCTGAGGCTCGGGACTCGGGATGCGTCTCCTAGAGTCGGCTCATGCCTCCCGGCCCTTTCGCCCGCTTCCCGTCCCGCCCGCCGGTCCGAGATTCGGGTCGGCCGGCCTCATCGAACGGGGCCTCCTCGTTTCACCTGGTCTGGACCGTGCCGCCCGTGCCGCTCGATGAGGTCTCGACGACCTTTGAGCTGCTGGCCGAGCCTTCGGTCGAGCAGTTGTACTTCTGGGCGCTGCAGACCAGCTTCGTCGATGGGAGCACCCCACGGGGCGGGGCCCACCTCGGCCTGCAGTGGCACCCCTCCTATCCGGACGGTCGGGCAGTGAATTGGGGTGGATACGGAGAGGTCGGCGAGCTGGCGGGATCCTCATCGACCCTCCCCAGCCGCCTGGAGAACGCCAACACCAGGGACTACCGGTGGGAAACCGGCGTGCCCTACCGTCTTGCCATCTCTTCGCCCGAAGCAAGACGATGGAGAGGCACCGTCACCGATCTCGCCACCGGGAGGTCGACGGTGGTGCGAGACCTTTTCTCGACCGGCACCCACCTCGCCGCGCCCATGGTCTGGACCGAGGCGTTCTGCCGCTGTGACGATCCCCGGGTGATCGCACGCTGGAGCTCGTTTCGGGCAAGCTCACACGGCGCCGACATCCCTATCGGGAGCGTACGAGTGAATTACCAGAGTTACGCCGAGGGCGGTTGCACCAACACCACGGTGCGCCGCGACGGCGACGGTTTCCTGCAGATCACCGGGACCGAACGAGAGACTCCGTCGGGACGGGTGATCCCGTTCTCCTGAGGTGTCAGATGGTCGGGATCTCCTCGAAGGAGGGGAACAGGCGATCCGCTCCCGGCACTTGTGAGAGGCTGAGGTACTCGGCCAGGGTGCGCTTCTTCGTCCAGATCGCCATCACCCGTTCGTTGTCGGAGGAACGGGCCGGAGCGTCCTCGTCGGCCCATTCGACCACCTGTAGGAACACGTCGGCACCCGCCCTGAGAATCATCGCCGGCCAATCACTGATCAGCCCTTCGTCGCGCATGGTGACAATGTCGCGGCGCAGCGCTTCCAGGAAAAGCTCTTCACGGCCCTCATGGACCCGATATGCGCCGATGGCGATCATTCCCATGGAGTGGACGGTACACGGGGGAGTTTCGGTATCAAGACTTTCCGCGCGGTATACTCATTCCTTCACGGGAGCTCGGTGTACCGGGCTGAGAGGGAGGCCGTCACAGCCTCCGACCGTTTGAACCTGTTCCGGGTAATGCCGGCGTAGGAAGCTCTCTCAGCTCGGCCTCCGACCAACGGAAGGAGAGCCATGTTGGGGAAGAGGCCTGAGCAGCGGATAGGTCGAGTTGGCGCGATGGCGATGGCCGTGGTGCTGGCCGGATGTTCCACTGCGGCAACCAGTACCACCACGACTACCACCTCGACCTCCGGGGCGCCTGAGCCGGTCGAGATCGTCCTGATGACCCATGATTCCTTCGCGGTCTCGGACGAAGTGCTGGAGACCTTCGAAGACGAGACGGGTATCGAGGTGAGGATCCTTCGCTCTGGGGATGCCGGCCAGATGGTAAACCAGGCGGTCCTCACCAAAGACAACCCCCTGGCGGATGTTATCTTCGGAGTGGACAACACGTTCCTATCGCGGGCCCTGGAAGCAGGCGTGTTTGAACCGTATCAATCTCCTCTCCTGGCGGTCGTCCCCGACGACCTCGAGTTCGACCCGCGGGTGACCCCCATCGACTTCGGCGATGTGTGCATCAACTGGGACAAGGCCTACCTCGCCAACGGCGCGCCGCCCCCACCCGAGTCCCTCCTCGACCTGACGGACCCCTCCTATCGAGGGTTGCTGGTCGTCGAGAACCCGGCGACGTCGTCCCCCGGCCTGGCATTCCTGTTTAGCACCATCGCCACGTTTGGAGAGTCGGGCGACTACGTGTGGCAGAACTACTGGGAAGACCTCCGGGAAAACGACGTGCTGGTGACCTCGGGTTGGGAGGAGGCGTACTACTCCTACTTCACAGCTGCTTCGGACGGCGATCGGCCCCTGGTCGTTTCCTACGCTTCGTCGCCGCCCTTTGAGGTCATCTTTGCCGAAGAGCCCATCGACGAACCCCCGACCGCGGTCATGACCGAAGGGTGCTTCCGGCAGATCGAATTCGCCGGGATCGTGGCCGGGACCGAGGCCCGCCCGGCTGCCGAGCAGGTCATCGACTTCCTGCTCTCGAAGCAGTTCCAGGACGACATCCCGCTCAATATGTTCGTGTTCCCGGCTTCCACGGATGCGACCCTGCCTCCGGCCTTCGTCGAACACGCCGTCGTCCCTGAAGATCCCCTGTCGCTGCCGGCCGGCGAGATCGAGGCGAATCGGCAGCGCTGGATTGAGGAGTGGACGGAGGTCATGGCCGGGTGATCGACCAGCAACCACCCAACCGGCGCAGCCGGGTGGGAAGGCTCGTTCTCATCGCCGTTCCGCTCTCGTTCCTCGGCTACTTCTTTCTCTATCCGGTCGCCAGCATCCTCGGGATCAGCCTGTTCAGGGAAGGCGGGTTCTCGTTCTCGGCCTTCTCGGCCGTCGCCTCGAGAGCTTCGCTGCGCGGAGCGATCTGGTTCACGGTGTGGCAAGCGGTGGCTTCCACGTTGCTGACCCTGGTGGTCGCCATGCCCGCCGCCTACGTGTTCGCCCGGTTCTCCTTTCCCGGCAAGAACTTCTTCCGGGCTGCCATCACGGTGCCCTTCGTGTTGCCGACCGTCGTGGTCGGAGCTGCCTACCTGGCCCTGCTGGGACCGAACGGCCCGTTGGGCATCGACCTCCGCCACACGATCTGGGCGATCCTCATCGCCCACGTCTTCTACAACTACGCGGTGGTGGTGAGGACGGTCGGCGGGCTGTGGGCCCACCTCGATCCGCGCCTCGAAGAGGCGGCTCGGATGCTGGGAGCCAGTCGCTGGCGAACGTTCCGGGAGGTGTCGCTTCCCCTTCTCCGCCCGGCCATCGCGGCAGCCGCCTCCATCGTCTTTCTCTTCACCTTCACCTCTTTCGGGGTCATTCTGATCCTGGGCGGGTTTGAGTACTCGACGATCGAAGTTGAGATCTGGCGGCAAACAACGGCCTTTCTCGACTTGCCCGTGGCGGGTGCTCTGGCCGTCCTGCAACTGGTCGGAATCTCCTCGATCCTGGTCGCTTACTCCCGGTATCAGGAGCGGCGCAGCGTCGAGCAACAGCTGCGGCCCGTGATCGAAATAGCCCGACTGCCCTCCGGGTGGCGGGAAGCCGGATTGGTGTGGGGAGTGCTGGGTTTCACCGGCCTGTTCCTCGGAGCGCCGCTGGCCGTGCTGGTGGGACGGTCGTTACGGGTCGGCGACGGGTACGGGCTCGATGCGTACCGCTCGCTGGGGAAAGCGACGGCCACCCTGGTTCCCCCCGTTGAGGCGATCGGCAACTCCGCACTCTTTGCGGCGGCGGCCATGGCCATCGCCCTCATCGTCGGGACTATGGCCGCGACATTGATCGCCTACCACCGCAATGCAATCTCGCGCTCGTTCGACGTGCTGCTGATGTTGCCGCTCGGCACATCGGCAGTGACCATAGGATTCGGTTTCCTGGTGGCGCTCGACGCACCCATCGACCTGCGAACCGCACCGATCCTCGTGCCGATCGCTCACGCCCTGGTGGCGATTCCGTTTGTTGTGCGAACGGAGGTGCCGGTGATGCGATCGGTGCGGACCCGGCTTCGAGAGGCCGGCGCAGTGTTGGGGGCACCTCCGGCCCGGGTATGGCGAGAGATCGACCTGCCACTGATCTTCCGGGCGATGCTGGTCGGAGCCGGATTTGCGTTGGCCATCTCCCTCGGCGAATTTGGCGCCACCTCGTTCATCGCCCGACCGGACGCCCCCACATTGCCGGTTGCCATCTTCCGTTTGCTGGGTCGGGCCGGTGCCGCCAACTTCAGCCAGGCGATGGCGTTGAGCACGGTGCTGATGGGGATGACTGCCGTCTCGATCCTGGCCATCGAACGGTTCCGGATCGGCCAGATGGGGGAGTTCTGATGATCCGGACGATGGGCGGCGAGGCGGCCAACCGTGCTTGAGGCAACCGATCTGTCCGTGAGGTTTGGCGACAAGATTGCCCTCGACTCGGTCAACCTGACCGTTGCCGACGGCGAGGTACTCGCGGTGCTTGGACCGAGCGGGAGCGGCAAGACGACCCTGCTTCGGGTGATTGCCGGGTTGCAGACCCCCGACACCGGCTCGTTGTGGTGGGACGGCCAGTCCCTCGACCGCGTCGCTGCCCACGAGCGGGGATTCGGTCTGATGTTCCAGGACTATGCGCTCTTCCCCCACCGGACGGTCGGTGGCAACGTCGTTTTCGGTCTGCGAATGGCCGGGTGGTCGGATGGTCGGATTCGTGAGCGGTTGGCGGAGGTGCTCGACTGGGTGGGCCTGCCGGGTTATGAGGATCGTTCGGTCGGCAACCTATCGGGTGGTGAGCAACAGCGGGTAGCCCTGGCCCGGGCTCTGGCCCCTGCCCCGCGCATGCTGATGCTGGACGAGCCGGTCGGGTCCCTCGACCGGGGCCTCCGGGAACGCCTCGTCGGTGAACTCCGCCACCTGTTCGTCGATCGTGGCATCACCACTCTCTACGTCACCCACGACCAGGAAGAGGCCTTCGGTCTGGCGGACCGGATTGTCATCATGCGGGACGGGTCCGTCGCCCAGGAAGGAACGCCCGAGCAGGTGTGGCGCAACCCGGCCGGCGAATGGGTGGCCCGGTTCCTGGGTTTCGACAACATCACCGATGCGGTGATCACGAGCGGGGCGGCGGACACCAGCTTCGGCCGGTTCGGGATCGCCGGCGCCGCCTCCGGTTCGCACCGTTTGGTGATTCGGCCCGACGGGTTCACCGTGTCGACTGCCGGGACCATCCGGGGAAAGGTGGTGACCAGGAGCTTCCGCGGCGGGCATTACCACCTGCAGGTGGAGGCCGGTGCCGGAGTTCTCCTGGAGATGGAGATCGACGAACACCCGGTGCCGGCCGTCGGCCAAACGGTGATGCTGGACATCGATCCCGAGGCGGTTGTGATCCTGGACTGACCAATCCCGGTTTTGGCGTCGTAGAACCACCAATCTAGTTTGTGTCTTCAGGTGGTGAGCGACGCCAAAACCGTCTCGAGGGGAGCCGGACCTCAGGCGAGAACGGGATGAGCCCGCAACGTTTCCAGCGCCTCCATCATCCCCCTGGGAAGGCGGCACAGACGACCGTCTGCGTTGATGGAAGCTGCTTTAACGTCGAGCGTTGCGATCGTCTCACCGTCCCGTAGCATCGTCTGTCGCCAGCGGGAACTGGCCCGCTTGACCTCGAGCATTTCCGACTGCACCGCCACGGTGTCACCAGCTACTGCCGGGATTTCGAATCGTGCGTTCATTTCGACCACCACGATCTGTACGCCCATCTCTTTGAGTCGGTGTAACCCCCACCCGATCGACTCGAGCGCCTCCACCCGGGCCGTCTCGAAGTACCCGAAATAGGCGGTGTGGTTGACGTGGTCGTAAGGGTCCAGCTCATAGAAACGGACCTTGAATTGAGTGCGGTGGACCATGGCGCCACGCTAGCGCGCCGGACCCATCTCCCGTTCTTGGGGGAGTTCCCGGCGCCGTCCACGGGTTTCTGACGCGGGAAGGGGAACGAGAAACGCGCCCGATCCGAGCCGCTACCCTGGCTGCCGTGAAGGCATGGATGCTGAACGACATAAGTGGGCCACAATCGTTGGTCCTCGAGGAGGTCCCAACCCCCCAACCAGGTCCCGGCGATGTGCGAGTGAAGCTGACCGTCGCGGCGCTCAACCACCTCGACATCTGGACGTCGCTGGGGATGCCCAAACCCCAGCTCCCCCACGTGGCGGGAGCCGACGGCGCCGGCGTGATCGACGCAATCGGTGAGGGGGTTACCTCACTCCTCCCGGGCCAGGAAGTGGTCATCAACCCAAGCGTCGGTTGTGGCACCTGTGCATTCTGTTTGCGGGGCGACACCCCCCTCTGCACGACGTATCAAATCGTTGGCGAGCACCGGTGGGGCACCCTGGCCGAATACGTGGTGGTGCCGGCCCGCAATGTCCTCCCCAGACCCGATCAGCTGGCGTGGGAGGAAGCGGGCGCCTACGGGCTGGCCACCGGAACCGCCTACCGGATGCTGCGCCGCGCCCGGCTGGGCGTCGGCGATGTACTGCTGGTGGTTGGGGTGGGGGGTGGTGTTTCCGGCGCCGGTCTGGCCCTCGGCAAGGCGATGGGCGCCTCCGTCTTCGTCACGTCCACTAACACCGACAAGATCCGCCGGGCCATCCAACTGGGGGCAACCGGCGGCTTCAATTCCGCCAACTTGTTCGCAAAGGAGCTGAAAGCGGAAATCGGACGCGGCGCAGACGTCGCATTGGAGAACGTGGGGCCGGCTACCTGGGAACAGTCGGTCCGCTCGCTCGATCCCGGCGGCAGATTGGTCACGTGCGGCTCGACCAGCGGCACCAAGGTCGAGATCACGGTGCCTCACCTCTTCTTCAAACAATTGGAGATCATGGGATCGACCATGTTCGACTACGACGAGTTCGCGACTGTGACCAACCTGGTCGGCAGCGGCCGAGTACCCATAGTCATCGACAGGGTCTTCGATTTCGGAGAGCTACCCACCGCACTGGCCCGGCTGGAAGCCGGCCAGCAACTCGGGAAGATCGTTCTCCGTTTCTAGCCGGGTGACCATCCGGGCGCCTATACTCCCCCGCTGCTCCGCTACCTGGCGCGCCTCCCCACCGCAGGGCTAACCTGTGCGACGCGAGCCACCCGGCGAGCAAACCCCTCTGGGGGCGTGGTGAAGCCTGGAGTTCACGCCGGCCTGTCAAGCCGGAGGTCGCGGGTTCAAATCCCGTCGTCCCCGCCAGTGGTCTTACCTCGGCGCCGACATGCGCACTCGGCCAGGTAGCTCAGTTGGCAGAGCACAGGTCTGAAAAACCTGGGGTCGGCAGTTCGATTCTGCCCCTGGCCACCAGTAGAACCCCAGCATGAAATATTCTGGCCCCGCTAGCTGGGGTTTTCCATTCACGACATTTCTCATCGCCAGCTCGCCTTCTTCAACACTTTTCAACATTTCAGCGCAAATAGAGCACAAATAGAAGTGAACCTTTGCGCGGATTCGGGCCCTGCGCCGAGCCCCGTAGAGATGCCTATCCATTGGGAGCCCGATCGGCACCGGGCGGCGAACACCGAGACGCGGTCGTGCGCTGCGACCGCCCAGATCGCCGGCTCGCGGTATCGCGCGGTCTATCGGTGAACGCCACTCTGGCACACAGTTGGCCCGGACCGCTGCCGAGAGGACAGACGATGAAAACCGCGGTCCCCCGGGGCGGCGCGTTACGCCTTGACGTAGGTGGCGATCAGCACACCCGTTGATGCCTGTTTCAGGTTCCGAAGCTTGAGGTTACGGGCGATGCCGTCGTCGGGGAACAGCCGTTTTCCGCCCCCGAGAATGATGGGATGGATCATGAGGCTGAATTCATCGATCAGATCGTGGCTGACCAGGAACCGAACGAGTTGCGAACTCCCCAAGATCTGGATGTCGCCATCGACTTTCCGTTTGAGATCCGCGACCGACCCGGCGAGGTCGTCCGACGGGAGCAATGTCGAGTTGTTCCAGGTCAAGTCCCCCTGGGTCAACGTCTGGGACACGACATACTTATCAACCGAGTTCATATGATCCGCAAAGGGGTCGCCGGCTCGCTCAGGCCACGCGGCCGCCATCGTCTGCCAGGTGCGGCGCCCGAACAACAAGGCGCCGGTAGTTGCGGCAGCTTCGCCGAATACCGGGCCCATGACGTCAACGTCGAAGTACGGGTGTGACCATCCCCCGTGGGCGAAGCCGCCGTCGGTGTCTTCCTCCGGCCCACCGGGGGCCTGAACGACCCCATCGAGGCTCACAAAATCACTGGCAATCAAACTCATGACTTCCTCCCTCGCGTCCAGGCGATCTAGGCGCCAACCCCGGGTTGGACGGTCTCAGCAAGCAGAGCGTCGATCTGGCCAATGGCCTGGGCCATACCCTCTTCCATTCCCATCTCAACCAACTTTTCCATAGCCTCCAACGATGGGAATATCGACGAAATGGTCATCCGGGTAGCACCCGACTCTGTTGCGTCGATCGTCACCGTGGCCATCGTGGTTGGCATATCGCTGATCGGATTACCTGCATCGTCGGCAAAACCATCCTCGAACTCCAACCGGTTCGGGGCCTCCACCGTGAGCACGCGCCACCAACCGTAGTGCTGGTCCCCTTCGGGGCCCGTCATGTAGTAGGTAACCGTTCCGCCCGGAGTGAGATCGTGTTCGACAAACGTCGCCGGATAAGTCGGGGGTCCCCACCAGCGTTCGAGCTGTCGTGGGTCGGCCCACAGTCGCCAGACTCGTTCGGTCGGGACGTCGAACTCTGCGGTGATGAAAAACGTGAGGTGCTCGGGGTCCTTGTGTACGTTGGTGACGGTCATTCGTCTTCTCCTGATTCGGGTTCGGCGAGGATCTCGCCCATGCGGTCGATTCGATCCCGCCACAGCTCCTCGAGTTCTTCGAGAAGCCCAGAGGCGGTGCGAATCGTGTCCGGGCTCCCTCGTACGAGATGTTCGCGCCCTCGTGGATGCTTGGTCACGAGGCCGGCGCGTTCGAGGACGGCAACATGTTTCTGAACCGCCGCGAAACTCATCGTGTAGCTGCGCGCCAACGCAGAGACCGAGTAGTCCCGGGTCATCGTCCGCGTGATGATATCCCTGCGAGTGGCGTCGGCCAGCGCATGAAACAGCAGATCCACATCCAGGTCAGCCAGCATTCCTACAACCATATGGTTGTAGGATATCGAGAGCTCGGTCCCTCGTCAAGCCCAAGCGTAACGGCAAGAACCTACCTGACCAGCTCAGAGGCGTTCGGGCCGACGGCGCCGCCTGCTCATCGCCGTTCTTCACCGTTTCTCGACGGCCGCTCTCAAGTCTCGCTGCCTGGTTGCCGACATGAAAGACATGGAACTCGGGACACGGTCACGGCAGTGGCTCGTCGTGGCGCTGGTCGCAGCCACCATCATCAGTGGCATTGCCTTGCTCCTCAGGTCGTCGTATCTGGCGGAGGCCTCCCGGCTTGACCTGGTGCAGACGTCGGCGGCCGACCTCTATCGGCTCTCTGCGCTCGAGTGGGAGGCGATCGCCTCTGAACAGGTCGAGGCGGAGACCCGCGCCACCCTGGAAGGATTGACCACCGGGCTCGTGACCTCGGGTGAGAGCTTGGCCGAGCAGGGAGTCTTGCCCGGCGATGCTCTCGGCCAGCTGGCGGTGCTGATCGACGGGCTGAACAGGGAGCTGGATTTGCTCGAGGCGGGCCGCTTGGACGCAGCCCTCGAGGTTGACGAGGAGGTCGTGGACCCGACGTTCGATGGTCTCATGATTGTCTACCAGCAGTTAGCGGTCGAGGCCCGGGCGAAAGCAGAGCGGACCAATCTGGTGACCGGGCTCCTGTTTGTGATCCTCATTCTGGCCGGGGTGGTCTTGTCGAGCTTCGGGGTGCGAAAATCCGAGTCCCTCCTGCGCCTGGAGCAGCTGGTACAGATCAAGGATCGCTTCACGGCCAGCGTGAGCCATGAACTACGGACGCCGCTGACGGTAGCCCTTGGTATCGCCGAGATCCTGGAGGAAGGTTCCCACGACATGGGCGAGCAGGAGCAACGGGAGCTGCTCGGGGTGCTGGTCCAGCAGACCCGGGACATGAATGACATCATCGACGACCTGCTGGTGGCGGCCCGCTCGGAGATCGGGACGATCGCCGTCGTCATCGAGCCAGTTGAGGTTGTCCATCTCGTACGGTCGGTTGTCGTCGGGCTGGGAGCGCCCCAACCGGTGGACGTCGACGTGCCCGACAGCCTGACGGCGTTGGCCGACCCGGGCCGGCTTCGCCAGGTGGCGAGGAACCTGCTGGTCAACGCGGTCCGCTATGGAGGCGACCGGATCACGGTGCGAGGCTGGGTTGGGGCCGACCGGGTGTATCTCGACGTTTCCGACAATGGCGCAGGAATCCCCGAGTTAGACCGGGAACGCATGTTCGAGGCGTTCACCCGAGCAAAGACCGGTCAGGTCAGCGACTCGGTAGGAATCGGCCTCTACATCTCACGCCACATGACCGAGCTGATGGGCGGGCACCTCACCTACCACCACGGCCCAACCGGCCCCACCTTCCGTGTCGAACTGCCCCTCGCCCACCAGGACACCACCGCTTCTGAGCCGAACGACAAACCCACTGCGACCGATCTGGCCGGTGAGATGGGCGGGCTCCATCCCGTTCAACTCGGAATCGGGACAGCCGCACCGATGCCGGTAGCGACCTGGGGACTCGAACAGGGACTATGACGGGACCCTGCGCCTGACCCGGCCCGGAGGACGGTTCCTCGACAGCCCGCCTATCGATGGTGCTGCATAGACCTGGTGCTGCGACCCCATCAATCCACCCACCGCACCTCGACATGCTTCCTGCTCCGTGGATGATGTGGGCGGATCGAGCAGATCCGGGGGACAAGTTGGACCTTCCTGCTGGCTGGCAGCTCCTGGCTACAATTCTGCACCGCCGCCTCGCGTGAGACAGACGTAGTCGGGAATAACGCTGTCCGGCGAGGATGAAACGTTCGCCACGTCCCAGTGTTCGGCAGTGACCGAGGTGACCAGCTCCGTAAGAGTCACAACGCCGCCAAAGGTCTCCAATGAGGGGTTGGCAGGGCCATCCGGCAAATCGGCCGTATAGAGCGAAGTTGAGCCATCGCTGAACACCGCTCGCCACTGCTCGTTGTTCTGCACGAGAAAGCGTTGCCTGATGTCGCGCGAACCCAGCAGAAGACTGTATGTCCCGGCCGGAATAGTCAGTCCCGTCACCGTCTCAGAGAGTCTCACTTGCGAACTCGTCGTGCTCACCAGCTTGTCATCACTGAATTCGACTACGAAATCCGCCAATTCACACGACAGTGGCGGTCGGTCGAGGGAACACTCCTGACCCTCCTCCAGGAGGTAATCCTTCCAGGTGATCCCATGCTTGGTTCTCGTGTGGTTGTCCCCGTGATGTTTCGGATCGGTGGGATTGTTCCACGCCGCGACATCAATAGTGACCTCGACATAGGGGTTTGTCAGCGATCTGGTCGCATGACAAATCGTGACCTTGTGGCCTTCCTCGGGATCGGCGCCCGAGGCAGGTGCCTTGCTGGCTACGGCCGGTGCCGCCATAGCGGCGACCAGCATGGACACAACTACTAAAAGGGTCATCCCGCGCTTCATAAAGCCTCCCATCAACTACCCCCGCCCTTCGGGGAAATACTCATCGTCTTCGACACTACTCCCCTCCTTCCCGTCCCGTTGCAGATCGGATAGACCCCCTCTACCTCGTATTGCACACCCCTACGCTCTGGGTGAGCTGCCCACCAAGAACGGGCCGCGGGCGCTGGGCAGGTCCAAACCGTCCCGGCGGAGGAGTGACCGGCCCCGGCCGCCTCGAGTCACTCGTCGCCGAATACCCACCCCGCGCGGCCCAGCTCATCGAGACTCTTCCGGCTGTCGAGATCGTCAGGCCTTGGGCGGGCCGTCGGTTGGGACGGCGAAGAGGCGACGGTCGGTGAGTGCAAAGCAGGACCCGGTGGCCGTGCGCCGGCTCAGGGTTCTCGAGTATCGCCGGGTGGCTCTTCCTCGTCGTCCTTTGCGATGCTCTTGCGGAATTCCCTGGCCGACTCACCTAGTGACCGGGCGAGATCGGGGAGCTTGCTTGCTCCGAAGAACACCACCAGGATCACCAGGATGATGATGATTTCGAGGCCGCTGATCCGTCCGAACATGAATGTCTCCCACAGCACACCTTACCGGGTATCTGTGTCTGTGCCCGGCTCCGGTCAACTCGAGCAGCCCGCCAAAGCGACCACGAAAGCTCAGCCGGCCACTTAGCCGGCCGAGCCTGATTCGCGGCTGTCCCGGCCAGGGCGGTTCGCGAAAAGATATCCGCAAGCCTCCAGGGCGAGCATCCCGGGAGAGCATCGATGCAGGTGGACTGGCGCATGAATCCGTTCACAATCCTCCAACCGGTGAGTAGCGTCGATCCTGACTCGAGAGGATCACCCCCATGACCGAACCAGCCACCGGCGTCGTGACCTTCCTGCTCACCGACATCGAAGGTTCCACCCGGATGTGGGAGCAAACACCGGAAGCCATGAAGACCGACCTGGCCCGCCATGATCAACTCCTCACCCGGATCATCGATGAACGGGGCGGGCATCTGTTCAAGCACACGGGCGACGGTGTGCTGGCTCTGTTCGGCGCGCCTTCCCAAGCCGTGGCGGCCGCTCTCACCGCCCAGATTGCCCTTGCCGATCAGGTGTGGAGTTCGGGAGCCAACCTCAAAGCCCGGATGGCAATCCATACGGGGGAAGCCGAAGAACGCAACGGCGATTACTTTGGCCCGGCGGTCAACCGGGCCGCCCGTCTGCTCGATGCCACCCACGGCGGCCAGGTCCTCATCTCGGAGTCCACCGCCGGCCTCATCCAAGATTCAATGGCGGACGGGACCAGCCTGATCGATCTAGGAGAGCATCGTCTCAAGGATCTAGCGCGGGCCGGACGCATCTACCAGCTGTCCCACCCGTCCCTGGAAGGCGCGTTTCCGTCGCTGCGGTCGCTCGAAGCGCTCCCCAACAACCTCCCGGTTCAGCTCACCAGTTTCATCGGCCGGGAAGACCAGCTTTCCCGGGTAGAGGTGCCCTACTCGATGAGCATCGGCTCGTGACCTTGACGGGAGTGGGAGGGGTCGGCAAGACCCGGATAGCCCTCCAGGCAGGCGCCGATCTCCTCGACCGGTACCGGCATGGCGTCTGGCTGGTGGAGCTGGCACCGCTGACCGAAGCGGACCTACTACCGAAGACCATCGCATCCGCCCTCGCCGTCAGGGAAGACCCCAACCGCCCGATCATCGAAACCCTCGTCGACTACCTCGAGGAACGCCGCTCCCTCATCATCCTCGACAACTGCGAACATTTGATCGAGCCGGTCGCTCGCCTCGCCGACCGGCTGCTCCGCTCCTGCCCCTCCCTGCATATCCTGGCCACCAGTCGGGAGGGGCTAGCCATCATCGGCGAGCGGCTGTGGCAGGTACCGGTGTTGGAGAATCCGGGTGAGATCGAAACCCTCGACCACCTACCCGACTATGAGGCGGTACGACTCTTCTTGGACCGAGCGCGAGCGGTCCGGCCCGACTTCGAACTCACCGCAGAAAACGCCGAAGCCGTTTCCGAGATTTGTCGCCGCTTGGACGGCATCGCTCTGGCGATTGAGTTGGCCGCCGCCCGGCTGCGGGTCTTCTCGGTTCATCAAGTCGCCGCCCGGCTGGATGACCGGTTCCGCCACCATGGATTGGAGCTTCGGGCTCCTCACCGAACAGGCCCAGCTTCTCCTGAGCAGGCTCTCGGTGTTTCAGGGCGGCTTCACCTACGACGCCGCCGAAGCGGTCTGCAACGACGATCTCATCGACGAGGCAGGCGTCCTCGACATCCTCACCGAACTGGTCGAGGAATCATTGCTCCTGGTCGAGCAAGGCTTGGAGATGAGATACCGGATGCTCGAGACGGTTCGTCAGTACGCCCAGGACAAGCTCATCGAAGCAGGCGAGGCCGACCAGATCCGTTTGCGGCAAGCCATGTACGTGTTGGACATCGCTCAGCGTGGGGAAGCCGGGTTGATGGGTAAAGACCAGGCAACCTGGGTCAAGACACTCCAGGAGGAGCGAGGCAACGTGCGGGTGGCGTTGGCGTGGGCGCGCGACGCCGGGCGGCCGGATATCGGCTTGCGTATCGCTCGCTGGATGGGACGGTTCTGGTGGCAGCACGGACCATTCCCCGAGGGCCGTCGCTGGCTGGAGTTGATGCTGACAGAGGCCCCTACCGAGCCCTCCTCCGACCGCGCCGAAGCCCTCCGCTGGACGGCCATGCTGGCCCTCCATCAGGGCGATATTGCCGACGCGGAGATCCTGGCTCACCGTTCCTTCGATACTCACGACGCAGCCGGTGACGCTTCCGGCCGCGGTCTCGCCACAGTCGCCATCGCCTTTGTCGCCTCCGCCCGCGGCGACCTCGAGACGGCCATCGCCAAACTCCAGGAGGCCTTCGAAATGTTCGAGGCCCTCGATGAGCCGTTCTGGGCGAGCATCGTCCTGGCCAACCTGGAGTCGCTGGTGAGGAGGATCGGCGACCCCGACCGTTCGGCCCGGCTGGCCGAGAAGATGGTGGCGTCGGCTCAGCATCTCAACGACGACCGGCTCGAAGCGCTCGGCCGGTCTGCGCTGGCCGTCCACGCAATGCGAAGAGGGGATCTGGACCAGTTCTGGGCTGAATACCGGCGCAGCCTCGCCTGTTATCACGTCTCGGGACAGCATCTCTGGCAAACGCAGGAAACGGTCGGCGTCGCCTGGTCGGCCCTCTCCATGGGTTACACAGATATTGCCGAGGAACTGATCAAAGAGTTCAGTCGCTTCTCACAGGAGTCGCACTATCCGGCCGCACCGGCGGTGCTGGCGCTCATGCACGGCATGGTCTCTCTGTACAAAGGCGAGTTGGTCCACGCCGATGGTCAACTGGAGGCCAGCATCGGTCTCTTTGAGGACTCAGGGCTGAAGGATGAGGCGATCTACATCCCGGCTTTGCGGGGCGAGATCGCCCTCGCCCGCGGCGACCTGACAGCCGCCGAGAACCTCGGTAATCAGGTGCTCACCAGCAGCACCGATCTCGGCGCCACCGGAGCCGAGATCGGTGCCTTGCGGTTGCTCGGAAAGGTCTACCTCTACCGGGACGATCCCAGAGCGGCCCGGCGTTATTTGCTCCGGGCACTCGAGCATGCGCACGAGGTTGGCGATTTCGTCGAATCTCTGACCACCGCCGAAGCTTTTGCCCAGCTGTACCGACTCGAAGAGCACTTCTACGCCAGCGCCCGGCACTACGCATCCGCCGACCATCTACGAGATGTGGTCTGCCTGGCCCGTACCTGGTTCACGCAAATCGAATACGAGAACTCGATGATTGAGCTTCGCCGGGAACTGGGCGATGAAGCGTTCGCGCAGGCCGCTGAAGAAGGCCGCGCTATGACCCTGGACGAGCTGGTCGAGCAGTCCCACCCCCAACCGGCCTGATGCTTCCGCCCAGAACGACTCAGTTGCTGAAGGTGACGGCTACCGCGGGAGCCCAGCGCGAGGCCATGCTGCTGTAGCGTTCGACTGCCTCTTCCATATCGCCCGCCTCGAGCGCTTCGAGCGAAGCCCAGATATCGGCGGCGCTCTCGTCGAGCACCAGTGCGCCCTCCGGGAACAGCCGGGCCACACCCCCATAGTCGAGCTCCACCATGGAGTCCTCCGGGAAATCGTCCAACCATTCGGCCAACTCTTCGACATCGTCGGTGACCGAGCCGTCAAAACCGGCTTCCTTGAGGGCAATGAGGGCACGTTCGAGTCGTTGGGAGGACAACGCCAGAAGGGTTCGATAGCGAAGCCGGAGATGATCGGCCGCCGGGACGATCTCGCGTTCCTGCTGGTCGAAGGCAGAGAACCAGCGAAGCGGCACATGCCAGGGGGAGGTGAGGATGTGCGACCGTTCCGCCGGGCGCTTCTCATACAAACGCTGCAACTCCCTGCCCGCTCGCCGGGCGATGTTCTCCGGGACGATCAGGTCGCCGCCGATGTCCCGGTAGGTGTTATGGAACGCCAGGAGGCCTTCCAACATGCGGAGGCGCGGGTGACGGGGGCACACAAAGACCCGTCCCGACCACTCCGCATGCAGGGCATCCTCGTGCATCGACTCGCCGAGCAGACCGTACCGCCCGGCGCGCAGTGTCCGGAGAGCACCGGAGTCCGGCGACGGTTCCTGGGCCGGAAACTTCTCGGCGGCGATGTACACCCGGAGAAACGATGACGGTGTCATGGCTCCGGATGCTAACGAAGCGCCGCGCAAATCTCCCCACCAGGGACCTATGTGCACCGCAATCCGACCTCCGGCCCGTCAGTGGATGATGCCTCTCAGGTAGAATGACGGCAGTCCGCCTTCGAAAGGACGCACGCACATGGGCGTTTTCTCTCTGGTGGCTGAGACCGGCCACGAGCAAGTTCTCTTCGGCAACGATCCGAAATCCGGTTTGCAGACGATCATTGCAATTCACTCCACAGCCCTCGGTCCCGCTCTCGGCGGGACCCGCTTTTATCCATACGACAACGAGGAGCAGGCGCTGTGGGATGTGCTCCGCCTGTCCCGCGGCATGACGCTGAAAGCGGCCGCGGCCGGCCTGGACCTGGGAGGTGGCAAAGCGGTCATCATTGGTGATCCCCTCCGTGACAAGAACGAGCGCCTGTGGCGGGCCTACGGCCGCATGGTCGATTCGCTCAACGGTCGGTACATCACCGCTGAGGATGTGGGCACCACGTCGCTCGATTTGGCCATGGTCCGTCGCGAGACTCGCTGGGCCTGTGGTGTCCCCCTCGAGGAAGGCGGATCGGGTGACCCCTCCCCGGCCACCGCCCGCGGCTTGCTGGCCGGCTTGAAGGCAACGGCTGAGTTTCTGTGGGGCGCCGACGATCTCCGGGGACGCCGCGTCGCCATCCAGGGGGTGGGGAAGGTCGGCTACCACTTCGCCCGCCTGCTCGTCAACGAAGGAGTCGAGGTGATCGTCGCCGACATCTATCAACCGGCGCTCGCCAAGGCTGTCGATGACCTCGGGGTGAAGGCGGTCGGACTCGAAGAAATCATGACCGTCGATTGTGACGTGTTCTCTCCGTGCGCCCTCGGTGCCATCCTCAACCAGAGGAGCATCCCCAAACTCAACTGCGAGGCGGTAGCCGGGAGCGCCAACAATCAGCTGGAGAAAGAGGAGGACGCTTTGCTGCTGGCCGAACACGGCATCCTCTACGCGCCGGACTTCCTGGTCAATGCCGGTGGTCTCATCAATGTCTTCGAGGAGTTGCAGGGCTACTCTGAACAGCGGGCGCTGCATCATGTCGGCGTGATCGGCCGGCGTACGCTGGACGTCCTGACGGTGGCCAAAGAACGGGGCATCAACCCCCAGGACGCAGCCATGCAGTTGGCAACCAAGCGCATCGAAATGATCAGCGACCTTCGCCGGCTATCACGAGGCGGCCTTGCCTGGACGGAAGTCAACGGAACGTGAGGGGAGCGTCGGTGGAGGCAGCGGAGCTGAAGGAGAATCACCGCCAACTGGGCCTTTCGGACGAGCAAGTCCTGGCGATGTACCGGACCATGCTCGAAGCCCGGCGGATCGACGACCGGATGTGGGCACTGAACCGGCAGGGGCGCGCCCCGTTTGTGGTGTCGTCGTCGGGGCATGAGGGTGCACAGGTCGCCAGCATCATGGCGATGGATCCGGACACGGACTGGTGTCTGCCGTATTACCGCGACGTCGGGGTTGTGCTGGGGTGGGGATTCCGCCCCCTCGACATCTTCCTGGGGGTCTTCTCCAGGAAGTCGGACCCGACCAGTGGAGGGCGGCAAATGCCCAATCACTGGTCGCTGCGGAAAAGCCGCATGTTCTCCCACTCCTCTCCGATAGCCACCCAGTACCCGCATGCGGCCGGAATCGCCTACGCCATCCAGAAGGACGGCGGGCCGGGGGCAGTCATCGTCTACGGCGGTGAGGGCTCGACCTCGGAAGGTGACTGGCACGAGGCAATGAACTTCGCCGGGATCCATCGCTTGCCGCTGATCGTCGTCATCGAGAACAACCAGTACGCCATCTCCGTTCCGGTCGCCGAGGAGGTGGCCGGCCAGGTCGCCGATCGGGCCCTGGGATACGGCATGCACGGCGTGGCGGTCGACGGCAACGACCCGCTGGCCGTGTATGCCATCGCCCGTGAAGCGGTCGACCGGGCCCGGCGCGGCGACGGGCCGACCCTGATCGAAGCGAAAACCTACCGCTACTACGCCCACACGTCTGATGACGACGACAAGCTGTACCGCACCCGCGAAGAAGTCGAATCGTGGCGGCGCCGGGACCCGCTCATACTCCTCAAGCAGTATCTGATCGAGACCCGGTTACTGAGCGAAACGCTCGAGGAGCAGATGGAGTCGGACATCACCGATGACTTGGCCGCCGCGGTGCGCCAAGCCGAAGCGGCTCCGGCCGGCGACGATCCACTGGCTCGAGTCTATGCGCTGCCCATAACGCCGCGTGATCCGGTCACCAGCGTTGAAGCCGACCCGGCCGGTGAAGAGGTCAACCTCATCACCGCCATCAACCAGACACTGCACGAGATGATGGCCGCCCATCCCGAGGCGATGATCTTCGGAGAGGACATAGCGGACCCGAAGGGTGGCGCCTTCAAGGCAACCAAGGGCATCACCGAGGTGTTCGGCAAGGACCGCTGTTTCAACACGCCACTGGCCGAAGCTCTCATCATCGGTATCGGCGTAGGGTTGGCCGCGGCCGGAAAGATCCCGATACCCGAGATCCAGTTCGCCGATTTCATCCACCCCGCCTTCGACCAGATCGTGTCTGAGGTCGCCCGGATCCACTACCGCTCCGACGGCGACTGGCAATGTCCGATGGTGATCCGGGCTCCCTACGGGGGAGGGATACACGGTGCGCTCTACCACTCGCAGTCAATCGAGGCGTTCTACGCGCACGTGCCCGGTCTCAAGGTGGTGGTACCTTCGACACCGGCCGACGCCAAGGGTTTGCTGGTTTCGTCGATCGAGGATCCCGATCCCGTCCTGTTTCTCGAACCCAAGAAGCTGTACCGCCTGGCCAAGGGACCGTATCCAGCCGGCGACTACCGTGTCCCGCTCGGCCGGGCCGCAGTCCGCCGGGCGGGCACCGACCTGACCATCGTCGCGTACGGGACCATGTCCTACTACTCGCTCGAGGCCGCCGACATTCTCGCCGAGCAGGGCTTATCGGCTGAAGTGGTCGACCTCCGCTCGATCAAGCCTCTCGATTGGCCGACGGTGGAGACTTCACTCGCCAAGACGGGCCGTCTGCTAATCGTCCACGAAGACAACGAGTTTGTGGGGTTCGGGGCAGAGATCGCCGCCCAGGCATCGGACAAGGGCTTCGAACTGCTCGACGCTCCCGTGCGCAGGTACGCCACCCCCGACGTGCCGACCTTCCCGTTCGCCTCCAAACTGGAAGAGATGGTGATGCCCAACACCGAAGGCATCGTGCGCCACGCACTGGAACTGGCGAAGTACTGAGAACTTCGAGGGATGTCATGGGAGCCGGCCGAAAGGATCGCGCCAATGGACCCGGAACGGGTCGAGATCATCGAATCGATCGCCGGACACAACGTGCACCTGATGTACGTCGAAGTGTGGGACGGCTTGTACGCTCCGATCGGGCTCCGTAAGCCACAAGGGGATGGGCCCTTTCCCATCGTGCTTCTCGCCTCCGGTAATGGTGGAGAGGGCATGGCCTGGATCCGCAAGGCATGCGCCCACCGTGGCTACATCATGGACCGCCTGGTCGAGGCAGGTTATGCCTGCGCCTGGCTCCGCTACCGGACCGAGGTCGAACTCGGCTACAACAACGGCGGGCCGCTCGTCCGGGACATGCGTCAGGGCCGGGAGCTCTTCAACCGCTCACCACTCGAGTACGAGGACGAGATCGCCATCATCGACTTCGTCAAGGAACTGCCCTTTGTCGACGCCGTCCGGGTGGGACTCGTTGGCATGAGCCATGGGGGCGAGATGGTCATGAAAATCACGTCCGAATACCACGGTGCTGCAGTCGCCGTCGCCAGTGAGCCTGCATCTCACGAGTACCTGGCATTGACTCCAGACGACACCGCCTTCGTCAATGAGGAGACCCGACTCCGCAACATCGAGTCGATGTTGATGAGGGAGGTCGAGAACGTTCGTCGGCGCATCGACCTCGAGGTTGCCTCGGCGCGAATCGCGGGCATCCGGACGCCCATCCTCGTGATGGGACGGGAGACCGACGAGCTGCAGGGTATCTTCCGCCTGAACTACGAGCTGCTGGCCGAGGCCGGCAAGGACGTTGAGTGGGTGTCGTACGACCACGACCTCCACGGATATATCTATCCAATGCGCGGCGAAGACGGCGACTACGAGGTAAACGACGTGCAACGCGAGGCGATCGCCTACGTCATCGAGTACCTCGACCGGCATTTGAAATAGATCCAGATACCGAGTCAGAGCTGCGGTAGGTAGAGGCACGCGCCCTCCCAGGTCGTACGCACCTTTTGGTGTGGCGCCGGCGGGCGGTATGACGGGGGGCTTCCGGGCGGCCCATCGTTCGTACCAGCCGTCCGGTCCACGACGAAACGATGGGGTCAGGCCTCAGAGCTCACGGTAGCGAGAGGCTGGCAACCACCGGTAGGTGATCTGAGATCGCCTGCGTGTCGGCATTGCGAACGAAGTGATCCCCCAATTCCAGGACCGGGCTGAAGAACAGGAAGTCGATGGTCCGGTCCGGTCCCGCGACCGCAGGATCGTTCGGGTAATGCGTTGACCAGGCGGCTGCGTCCGTGCCGTTGGCCTCTTCCAGTGAGGGTACCGATGGGTAGGCGTCGGTCAGAACCGCCAGCTCGCTATTTGCGGCATAGTAGACGCGCTGATCGGGAGGCAGGTTTTCGTACTGCGGCCCGGGAGGCAGCAGGTTGAAATCCCCACCGATCACCCACGGATTCCCCGCCCGGCTGAGGTCGTCCAGCAACCCCTTGGCCAGCGCCACCTGCTGTTGCATCGTGTCGGTGCCCTGCGCAAAGGCGTCGAGGTGAGTGTTGAGCGCAACCAATTCGGCGCCGCCCACCACCGGGAGACGGACTTCCAGGATCGCCCGCCGGAAGTTGAACTGCCGGGTGAGCGGATCGGAGGGCATGATCGCCAACTGGTGCCGGGTGGCGGCGTCGATCCGGTATCGGGAGATGGTCGACAGCTTCATCCCGGCCGAGCCCATGATGCGGGGATGGGGCACGAAGAGAGCTTTCCAGTACAGGGCGCTGGCGGAGCAGGCGTAGTCATCCGGCAGCATGCCGAGGAGGCGGGCGAGCTGGTCCTCTCTATCGGTTCGGGAAGCCCCGTCATCGACTTCCTGGAGCAAGATCACGTCGGGCGACTCTTCGGTGATGACGCGAGCCACCTCCTCGAAGGTGGCCGTGATCGCCAACGGGGAAGGCCGTTCATCGGGACCCGACTCATCGAAGAGGTCGTACCAGAAGACATACCCCTTGCCGGCCATGTACTGGACGTTCCAGGACATCACCTCGAGTGACTGTCCCGGCTGCAGGGTGGGAGCGTTCTCGGGGCAGGTGACTGCCTCGGCTCGAACGGAGCGGGGATGGAAGGTGGTGAGCCACACGGCGGCCACCAGCACCACAACCACCGCCAGCAAACCGATCAAGATCCTCCGTACCCACTTCACGTTCCCACCTCCCCGCCGCCAACGCTCGCAGTTTGAAGTCTGAAGCATAAGGTCGCGGTCCGAGGTTGGCTGTGGATCCGTCGAAGACCGGTCTGATCCCTTGGCCGGGGGCGAGGATCCACTCGGTGAGAAGACCGGGGATCACCTCCCGGTCAGACATGGGCGATTCCGGGTGCACCGTCGGGGACCGACCACACCCGGCGGCGGCTCCAATTGATCCGCTCTCCCGGTCGGGCGAAGGGCGCGCCGGCGCGACGTATCTCGACGAGCCCGGCCGCCCTGTCCAGCCGGTAGTCGCGGTAGGGACCGCGGTACCACACGTGGGTCACCCGGCCGGGCAGATCACCTCCCAGCTCCGCCCAGTCGGGACGGACAAGCACCGATACCCGACCGGGCGCCACCGCCGAGCCCTCCACCTTCACCGGCTCCGGCTGCCCGGCGACCACGGCCATCGTCCGGAGACGGTGCATCGGCAGCCTATCCTGCAGGAAGTCCCGACAACGGCAGCACATGTCCCTTCTCAACGATCTCAATCGAATCTTCGGTGACGCCTTCGA
>Ga0209751_10001251_pt1 | contig 26329 bp, 23 predicted proteins | sample RifCSP13_1_FD_184019 | JGI IMG/M metagenome (GOLD analysis project Ga0209751, IMG submission 184019) | Soil microbial communities from Rifle, Colorado - Rifle CSP2_sed 13_1 (SPAdes) (version 2) | ecosystem: Environmental > Terrestrial > Deep subsurface > Rock core/Sediment | place: Rifle...
AGCCCTTCGGTTCAACTAGCCCTGAGACGAACACAAGCAGAAGGGCGCAGCCCAAGTCCGTTCTTGGCAGCTACCGCGAGGCAAGCCACCGCGGCACATCAGGCGGCACAGCCGTAACGAATCTAGCTTGGTGCTTCATAGTGGTTTCTAAAGAGAGTCGCCCCACCCGACATGGGCATCCATAGTTCGGTGCGGCTTGCGCGACTCTTCGTCGTCGAGCTAGTCGAGCTCGTGCTGCGACGCCGGGCAATACTGTTCTTTTTCATTGGCATATGGTTTAGGGCATCCGCATTTTCTATTCTGCTTTCTTATGCAAATTCAGGTCGCCCACGAGCTGGTTAAGTATGTTCTGTTGTTGTTCCAGGGCCCGCCGACGATCTTGAAGCGCCTGACGAAGAGTTTCCATGCCCTCCTCGAACAGGTCGAGGCTGTCTCTTTCTCTTTCAATGGCCTGACTAAGCAAGCCTAACGACAGCTCGGGCTCGCCACGTTGCTGTTCTGCTTCGGCAGCCTGGACGCTTTCAGCCGCCTCGCTCTCAATAGCTAATGCTTCTCTCATTGTCTCTCCAGATTCGAGCATAAAACACCATAACTGAAAGTCATCTTTCGACCAGGTATCGACAGTGATCACGCGCCTCACACTGCAAATACTGCGCCTAAATCACTAACGTCTATGAAACTTGGTGTGGGGAGGTTGAGTTAGTGCTGGCACTTTGGTTGCCGTGCGCCTTACATAATGACCGGTATTATCGTCCGGGGCGTCAGAAGGTGATCTGTAACTAAACAAGGGCAGCTGCGTTTCTGTACAGGAATCTTACACACGCCAAAAAACCAAAGGAGGAACAACATGGCCAAAAAAAGTGCCAAGAGCCATCGGGAATTGATTGACACCGGAAGAGACAAACGCTTTGTGCGACGTAACGAGCAGGGCCAGTTCGAAGAAGTAGCCGACGTGGGGCGTTCGCTGGCGCAAGACCGGCGGCAGCAAGCCAAGAAAAAGGTATCTTCAGGTCAGGGTGATCGTGGCGACCAAAAGCGCAAGTAAGTTCAAGAGATGGCTAGGCTCGCCTAAGAACTCTTAGGTTCCGACCTATCATCGCCCGCAGGAGATCTGCGACGGCGGGTCTTTCGGAAGTGGTTGTTGAGCATGCGTGCCTGGCAGATTAGGCAGATCTGCTCCGAGTGTCTGGCGCCTGTTCGAATCGTGGCGCCGCAGGAGACACAGAAAATGGCTGTTTCGGGATCTGGCCTATTCTTAATTTCGCGCTTTTGAAACGGTCTCATGATTTAGTTGCGCTTCTTCTCTACGGATATCGATCGTGTTTTAAAAATGGACGATAAAGCCCCCGCCACATTAAGCAACAATTCGCGTTCCTCGGAAGATCGATCTGGTTCCTCGGAAGATCGATCTGCTAGATGACAAGAATCGAGCGGCTGCAGAAAACTGGAATACTGCGTCTTGGAACTCCCAAGCAGGGATTCAAATATAAGAGGCAAGATGGGCGAGGGCTTTCTGCCGAAGATCGGAAGAGGATCGAGGAACTCCGTATTCCGCCGGCCTGGACTGAGGTCGCAATCAACCCTTCGCCCAATGGACGATTGCACGCCGTGGGTAAAGACGCTGCCGGACGCTGGCAGTATCTCTATCACCAGAATCATGTGCGCATTCAGGAATCAAAGAAATTTCAGCGTCTTATCAAATTTGCCGAAACGCTTCCCCAAATGCGCGCGACCGTGAATCGCCATCTTAAACAACCGGGTTTGAGGAGAGAACGGGTGATGGCAGCAATTCTACGAGTGCTCTCCACAAGTTTCATGCGACCGGGCAGTCAGGTATACGCCAGCGAAAACGGAAGTTATGGTATTGCGACACTTCGTCCGCGGCACGTAAAAGTGAAAGGTGACTTAGTTCAGTTCGATTTTCCTGGCAAATCCGGTGTGCGACAACTTCGCCAGATCCAGGATCGGGACGTTGCCAAGGTTGTCCGCGCCTTACTGAAGAATCCTGGACGTGAAGTCTTCAAATATCAGAACGGCGACGGCAACTTCGTGGACGTCAAGCGCCGACACATTAATGAGTACATTAAGGAGTTAATGGGACAAAGTTTCAGCGCTAAGGACTTTCGCACTTGGGCGGGAACACTTTTGTGTGCCTCCGCTCTGGCACGTATAGGGACTGAACGGGTAGAAAAACCGACCGCTCGCAAAAAAAAGATAGTGGAAGCGATCAATGAGACAGCTACGCTTTTGGGGAACACCCCCGGCCGTGTGTCGAAGCTCGTATATCTCACCTGCAATCGTCGAGAGCTTTCATGGCGGCAAAAGCATTGAGAGCTCTTTCGACAACCTGGAGGACCTTATTGGTTACAAGGGACGCAAATTGCATCCGGCAGAAAACGCCCTTACTCAAATTTCTTAAACAACAGGGTTCGGCTTAGTAGCAGCGGCCTCTGGGGGCGCAGGTATCCTTGCCTGCTGTTTTAGGCCACGCACGCAAGGATGTCTGCGCTCCGGGGCTGGCATCACACTTGCCATAACCTAACCGCACGCAGGCAGACGTCTTGATAGCGTGCAAATAATCAATTTCTAGCAAGAAAGGGCTCCAAACAATGAATGCTTTTAGTCTTTTGAAGGGGGATCACAAGAAAGTCGCCGATTTGCTCGAGAAAATCGATGCCACTACTGAGCGCGGCGTGAAGACCAGGGAGGACCTGTTCACAAAGTTGAAGACAGAACTGGATGTGCATGCCCGTATCGAAGAAACCATCTTCTATCCGGCTTTGGAGGAAGCAGAAGAAACCCACGACATCACTCTTGAGGCCTATGAAGAGCATGCGCTCGTGAAACAACTCTTATCGGAACTCGAGTCGATGCCGAAAGACGACGAACAGTGGACAGCCAAATTCACTGTTCTCAAGGAAAATGTTGAGCATCACGTGGAAGAGGAAGAAGGAGAGATGTTTAAGAAGGCGCGAAAAGTTCTCAATGAGCAGGAGGCTGATCTGCTGGGAACGCGCATGGAGAAGGCGAAAGAAGAGCAGCGGGCTGCCGCGGCTCGTTAGTATTACGGGTGTCTGCAGCTGGTGGCGGCTAATGGCGCCCGAGGAGAAGCCAAATGCAAGGACCACTTCGCAGTATTCTTGCCGGCGCCGCCGCCTGGAAGTTTGGCGGCGGCTGCATTTCCACCATTCTTATCTTCATCATTGTGTTTTGGTTGCTTGGGTATGTGCGGTGCTGATTGGCCCACCGGGGGCCAACCCGACGATACTCACACGCGCCGCTTCTCCAGCAACTCTTCCCACTCCGTATGCACAAATCCCAATTCTGGCCTGTCGACGCGCTCATAGGTATGTGAGCCGAAGAGGTCGCGCTGGGCCTGTGTTAGATTAAGAGGTAGATTGGCTGTGCGATACATGTCGAAGTAAGAGAGACTTGCAGCCATTGCCAGCGTCGGGATACCCATCTGGAAAGCGTTACAGAGGATAAGACGCCAACCACTTTGTGCCTGCCCCATTCGTCTCTCGAATTCAGAATCGAGCAGCAGATTCGGTAGATCTGGCTGCCGTTGAAAGGCCTCCTTGATCTCGCCCAGAAACCTGGCGCGAATGATACAACCACCCTGCCAAATCCGCGCCACCTCACTTAAGTTAATCCCCCACTTCCATTCGACTGAGCCTGCGCGAATGAGGTCCAGTCCTTGCGCATAAGAGCAGATTTTGGAAGCGTAGAGCGCGTCCTTAATGGCGGCGACGATCTGCATATTATCCCCTTGCAAGCGCTCCGGTATTGGTCCTTTGATCTCCTTGCTCGCATTAACGCGTTCATTCTTTAGTGTTGAAATATTACGCGCCACTAGAGCGGCCTCAATCGTAGGAATAGCTACGCTCAAGTCCTGGGCAACCTGACTGGTCCATTTACCAGTTCCCTTCTGCCCTGCTTTGTCGAGCACAAGTTCCACCAAAGGCTTTCCTGTTTCTTTGTCCTTAACTCTGAGAATCTCGGCCGTGATCTCGATCAAATAAGACTCAAGCTCGCCCTTGTTCCACTCGCTAAAGACGTCGGCTATCTCGCCAGCCGAATATCCAAGTAGGTGGCGCAACAAGTCGTACGCCTCGGCAATGAGTTGCATATCTCCATACTCGATGCCGTTGTGGACCATTTTGACGAAATGGCCTGAGGCCCCAGTGCCGATGTAGGTTACGCATGGGCCATCGGCGATTTGCGCCGCGATGGCTTCCCAGATCGGTCGAATATGTTCATAAGCCTCACGCGCGCCCCCGGGCATCAGACTTGGTCCCCACAATGCGCCTTTTTCGCCCCCAGAAGTGCCAGAGCCAATTAAGTAAAGGCCCGAAGCCTTCAACTCCTCCTGGCGGCGTTCGGTGTCCTTGAAATAGGAGTTGCCCCCATCAACGATTATGTCGCCGGGATCCAGATAGGGCTTAATAAGGTTGATGGTCCAATCGACCGGGTCGCCTGCTTTCACAAGCAGGATAATCTTGCGCGGTCTCTCCAATGATCTGACAAATAGCTCAGGTGAGTGGAAACCAAAAATTTGCTTGCCAGGATGGGCGGCCATAAAGTCATCGAGGATTTTACCGATGCGCTCATAAACAGAAATTGAAAAGCCATTTCGCTCAATGTTAAGGGCAAGGTTTTGGCCCATCACACCGAGACCGATCAGGGCTATGTTTGAGTGACCGTCTCCACTGCGGCTCATATCACGCTCTTCTACTGTCATGGTTTTGGATTAGTAGTTTAGCACGATAGCGTCTCATCCTGCGGCTAGGCCGTTAAGCAGATTCAAGCGCGCGCTTCCAACCCGCGTAAATCCCACCAACCGCCTTGTCGGCGATTTTAAGACCCAGGAACGCAGCCCCTGCCCGATGTAGCATTTCCCTGTATAATGTGCCGTAACAAATACGAGACTGTTACATGCCAGGCCCTAAGAAACGCGCTCTGATAGTAGTCGATGTGCAGAACGACTTCTGCCCCGGTGGTGCCTTGCCTGTGGCCCATGGCGACGAAGTCGTTGGGCCGCTTAATAAACTGATTGAGGAGTTTTTGAGCCGCGGTGAACCAGTTTTCAAGAGCCGTGACTGGCATCCACCAACAACTAAACATTTCACGGCCTATGGCGGAACCTGGCCCGTCCACTGCGTACAAAACACCCACGGCGCGCAATTTCATCCTGATTTGCTGGATGATATCCACATCCGCGTTGTGTCAAAAGGTCTGGGCGACGAAGACTGCTATTCAGCATTCGATGGCACGGATCTGGATCTTCAACTGCGCCGGCTGGGAGTCGAAGAACTTTGGATTGGCGGGCTCGCAACCGATTACTGTGTAAAGAATACGGTGCTTGATGGTTTACGCCATGGCTACAATGTAAAGGCGCTGACAGCCGCGATGCGCGCGGTCGATCTCAATCCGGGCGACGGTGACCGAGCCATTGTAGAAATGGGTGAGGCAGGCGCCGAGATTGTGAGCAGTGACCGGGTGACTTAATAGGTCGTATATGGCTTATACGTCCTATCACTTATCACTCATCACTTATCACTATTTCTTGCGATGGGCACACTAAACTTTGATCGATATCATGCGGCGATGGGTGACGCATCGTACAAGGCTGCGACGCGTCTACATGACCGAGCGCTGAGTGAGGCGGAAGCCACCTTTTATGTGACCCAGCGTAAGCTTCCTTTTGCTCCTTGTCTCGGTCATGAACGGTTGGTGCGGCTGCTCATTGATAGCCAGATCGATCGCCCACGCCTACGATTTCTGGAACAGGATCGCGGCGGTCTGAAACTCTTTGCCAAAGCCATTGAGGACATTCAATTTGTTGGCAAGATTCGCGCCGTGAAACCCGGCACAATTGTTTTTGCTCATCAGCCTTTTGCCGACATCACAGGCGCATTCGCACTCACACAAGCACAGGAGATCAAATTCGAGCACGCATTTGATCTGCCGATGACTACGGCCAGCACGGCAATGCAATTCCGTATGGCTGCGGGCGAGCACCGTTGGCTGTCCGACTTTTCGCTGCGCCGCAACGGAGACGTTGAACGAGCCGTGGATATCGCGGTCTATGCCTTCATTGGAGGATTCAACGACACCTCAAACATGGAAGCGGCACATCGTCTCGATCTTCCGGCAGTCGGCACGGAGGCGCACTACTGGCAACAGGCATACATTGAATATCTTTACGAGCCTGAGATCGAGCCGCGCACGGGAAGGCCAAAGCATTTCGAGCAGGTTGCTTTCGAACGCTGGCTAGATGCAAATCCGAATGGAACTACACTGCTGCTGGATACGATAGACGTCTACATGGGGGCAGTCCATGCGGCAATGGCGGCGACTTCGACAGAAGCGAGGCGGCGAGCTTTCAAGGGTTTTCGCGTTGATTCAGGCGATCTTGCCGAATTGGGGCGCTGGTGCCTGCGGTTTTTTGAGGCTAATGGCCTCCATGACCTGCGCCCCAACCTTACCGGAGATCTCGACGTCGTGAAGGTCCACCGAATTGTGCGCGAGTTTCCCGAAGTTGGCGGCTTTGGAATTGGCACCAAATTGTCGAGTGAGGTTCCGGCTGTGGCGGGTGTGATCTTCAAGCAGTGTCTTATCGATGGCCGGCCGACCCTAAAGGCTTCCAACTCTTTGGACAAGACTACTCTTCCCGGCAGAATGCAACTCTTCCGCGGGGTTGATAGCGAGGGGAACTTTGTGGCTGATGTCACAGGGCTTGACGACGAAGAGATAGCCATTCCCGGCGCGGTTCGCGTGGAACGATTGCTGGAACCGTTCTGGGAGAATGGCCAACACGCCGCCATTCCTTCGATAGAAAAACTCAAGTCTCAGGTGACGGAGCAACGACGCCGGTTTAAGGACCTTAACAGCTACCCACGGACACTGAGTGAGAAACTCACAACGCTTCGCGACAGCTTAACTATGCAGATGCGCGATGATAAATCCGACTGGGAGAAAATACTAAAAATGCCAGAGGCGGTGGGCGACGAAGTTTCCCAAGCGAAGTGAGAACGTGTAAGCCTTGTTCGAGCTGGTTTCCTGTGATTTTGAGAGCTCCCTGTGCGTTGTAGGTACGATCCACTAAATCACACGAACAATCACGAAACTGGCCCACACCGGAGAAATACATATGCAGTGGTTTTACCTTGTGGCAGCGATTCTCGGTACAGTCCTCCCGCTTTTACAGACCCTGCCGTTCCTGCTAATGCATGGGTTTGATGTGCCGTTATTCTGGCGACAACTGTTCGAGAATGAGGTCTCCAGTTTCTTTGGCATGGACGTCATTGTGTCATCCATCGTGCTCTGGCTCTTTGTTTTCTCAGAAGGCCGGCGGCGCGGGATGAAAAACCTCTGGCTGTACGTGGTTGCTAATCTGGCGGTAGGCGTGTCGCTCGCTCTACCTTTGTTTCTTTTCTTCAGGGAGAGGACATCTTCAAAGGCGATGTAGGGGCGGCACTCCGTGGGGCCGTCTCAAAACTCCAAGCGATGCCAATATGATTACTGCGTGGGTACACAAAGTCAGAACCGGGAGCGGATAGCGACCGGGTCAACACGTATACTGAAGCATTCGGTTTATCCACAAAATAGGGATTCCTGTTGTCATGGCTATAGTTGATCTCTCGAACCAACCCGGTCGCTATGAAGCTGTGAATAAATTGCTCAACCCTAGAGAGTGCTCAACTCCTTGGAGTGCGGAGACTTGTCACCGCTTTCTCCGGCGAGACATTAGTAACGAAAGCGGTGACAAGTCGCCGCGCTGCGGAATCGCGCAACCTCTATAGAGAAAGGATGATTGAAATGATCAAGGGACTACATGCGATGTTCTATTCCTCACAACCCAACGAGTTACGTGTATTTTTGAGAGATAAACTCGGTCTCAGTGCGACCGACGTTGGCGAGGGCTGGCTTATCTTTGACGCGCCTGAAGCCGACCTCGGCGTGCATCCCACCGAAGGCGAGGGGGTGGCCTCCGGCACCGCCGATATCTCTTTCTATTGTGACGACATTGGGGAAACTGTTCGCGCGCTCGAAAAACGAGGGGTCGAATTCACACAGGCGGTCGAAGATCATGGCTACGGCCTGGTCACGTATTTCAAGGTGCCGGGTGGCTTTAAGATCCAGCTCTACCAGCCGAAGTACGAGAAATGAGGACGCCGCCGTGCCGATTCAAGTTGCACCAATAAAACCAACCATCTCTATCGACGTCCTGGAGAAGATTGATATTCGGCTCGGCACGATCGAGCAAGTTGATGATGTGACCGGCTCGGATAAACTCGTGAGGCTCACTGTCGATTTTGGCAACCATAAGAGGCGGATTGTGGCTGGTCTAAAGCAGGAACGCCAGAATCTAGCGGCGATAATCGGTGTTCAGACGCTGTTTGTGGTCAACCTTGCACCAAAAAGAATAAGGGGTGAGATCTCTGAAGGGATGTTATTTGACGCCGGTTACGCTGATGGCCTCACGCCGCTGTTCCTGATCCCGGAAAGACGAGCGCCCAATGGGATCCGAGCGACTTAATGCCGAGTCATACCTTTGATAATTGAATAACAGCGTTCTTGAATAAGGGCGGTGACGCGGCTACTAATGGCAGGTGTCAAATGTCAAATGACCAATGACCAATGATCTTTTTCCCACAGCGGTCAGTCGCCACTCGCCCCGGCCCGAATTCTCTCCTGGTCATCTTCCGACGGCTCCCCTTGAAACGTTCCTTCAACTGGCGCCTCGGCCTTGACCGGACGTTTCCCGACGCTCTTTACTGCACTTGTAACACTTTCGGAAACTCTGGTCAGCTTACGCCAGCTTGCCGTGATCCTCAGATCGTCCAGTAGCGAATAGGCAACCGGTGTGGCGACAAGCGTCAGCAGCAATGAGAGTGTTTGTCCCCCAATTACAACCACCGCGATGGAACGCCGCTCTTCGGAGCCGGGGCCGGTGCCAAGCGCGAGCGGCAGCATACCCGCAACCAATGCAAAAGTCGTCATCAAGATCGGGCGCAACCGATCGCGATTTCCCTGCATAATTGCTTCATAACGCTCCATGCCGCGGGCGCGCAGGCTGTTCATGTGATCAATCTGCAGAATCGCGTTCTTCTTGACTACCCCAAAGAGTACCAGTATGCCGAGAGCCGAGTAGAGATTGAGCGTGTCACCCGTGGCCCAGAGAGAGAGGATCGCAAACGGCACGGACATCGGGAGGCTCAACATGATAGTGAATGGATGGACCACGCTTTCAAACTGCGACGCAAGGATCATGTACATAAAGATAATCGACAAGACAAAAGCCCAGATAAACTCCACGAAAGTTCTTTCCAGTTCGCGTGCCCGGCCCGAAACTGAAGTTGTGTAGGCCGCCGGCATGTTCATCCGTGCTGCCGCTCCGCGCAGCGCCTCGATGCGATCGGCCAGCGCATAGCCGGGAGCGACGGAAGCCCGCAAAGATACCTGGCGCTCTCGATTCAATCGATCGATTCGAGATGGGCTGGTGTCGCGCGTGATCTTAACGAGATTGTCCAATCTGACCAGACCGCCGCGCGAGGAGGGTACGTAAAGCCGGCTGATTGTGCCGGCGTCACTCCGATCTCTGTCTGTCAGCCGCAACTGCACATCGTAGTCTTCATTTACGGATTGATCTCTGAATCGTGACGCCCGGTCCTCGCCCCCCACCATTAATCGGAGACTGGTCGCTATGTCGGAAGTGTCGACACCCAAATCAGCCGCTCGCTCACGATCAATCTGTACACGCAGTTCAGGCTTGTTCAGCCTCAGTGTCGTGTCGGCGTCGACAATTCCGCCGAGTTTTTTTGACTCTTCCAGCAACTGGTCAGCATACTGGGATAGCGCAACAAGCTCCGGTCCTCGAATCACGAAATCGATGTCAGTGGGGCCGCCCCCAAAGTTGAAAGATCGGCCATTGCGAACGCTGGTGCGCATCGGAAAATACTTCTGTAGACGCCTGCGCACCTCAATCATCACATCCTGTTGCGAGTAGTTTCCCCGGAATGCGTTGAAAGGATTGCCTTTCTTTGTTTCTTCCCATAACCGGCCGAAAGACAGCGTTCTTTCCGCATGCGGCGCAATTCTGACGTAGGCTCCTCCCTGATTGAGACCACCGAGAAATGATCCGCCAACGTTAGATAGAACCAGCCGCACACCCGGCGTGCTTAGAATGTCCTTCTCGATGGCTTGTATTGTTTCGTTCATAACCTGAAGATTGGTACCCTCAGGGCCATTCACGTTAACCTCGAATTCCGCTTCGTCAACGTTCGTAGGAATAAACTCCTGCTTGACCGTGCGATAGAGAGGCACGCTTGACAAGACCACGATAACTGCCACGGCAGCCACTGCAACACGATGCCTCATCGCAAAAGATAGTAGGTGGGAATATATCTTATCGATCCACCGGTAAAAGCCGCGGCGAGAGGCGGGCGTCCCGTGTCCGCCTTTCTCTGCCTCGTCCACTCGGATCAACCGCGAACTCATCATCGGTGTCAGGGTAAAGGAGACCAGCAGGCTCACCATGATCGCGACGGCCGCAGTGATACCAAACTGATAAAGAAAGCGCCCGGAAATGGAAGACATAAAGGATACGGGCAGGAAAATTACAACCAGCGAAAGAGTAGTAGCCAGCACTGCCAACCCAATGTCTTTCGTCGCTTCTCGAGCCGCCTCTTTGGCTTCAATCCGTTTCTCTTCAATAAAACGAAAGATGTTTTCCAGCACCACAATTGCGTCATCAATCACTACGCCGACCATTAGCACCAGCGCGAGCATAGTGACGCTGTTCAGCGTGAAGTCGAGAGCGCGCATCATGCCGAAACTTGAGATCACGGAACAGGGAATGGCCACGGCCGCGATCAGGGTTGAACGCCATGAACGCATGAAGAGAAGCACAACGAGACTGGCCAAGATGCTTCCAAGAATCAGGTGCTTCTGAATTTCGTGAAGCGCCGACTCGATGTAACGGGATTGGTCGCGAATCACCTCCATTCTCACATCAGCAGGAAGTTGGACCGCCACCCGCGGCAACTCTCGCTTGATACCGTTAATGACTTCGACAGTATTTGACCCCGATTGCCGCCGAATTTCGAGTGTTACGGTGGGAACGCCATTAAGACGGGACAGAGATCTCTGTTCTTTCGTGCCATCCTCGATTCGACCCAGATCCCGTAAGCGAATTGGCGCGCCATTAACATTGGCAATCACCAGGTCTTCAAAACCTCGGGGATCCGTATATCGCCCAAGGGTTCGCAGCACCAACTCTTCCTTTCCTGTATTTACGTTGCCACCCGGTACGTCGGTGTTCTGCCGCTCGAGTGCCTGCCGAATACTGGCGATCGGAATCTGGTAAGCGGCAAGTCGTTCAGCATCAATCCAGACATTAATGGCTCGTTGCAGACCGCCGACAATTCTCACCTCACCTACGCCGCCAACCCGTTCTAGCTGGACACGAACAGTCTTATCTGCAAGCTCAGTAAGCTCCCTGATAGACCGATCTGCAGAGAGAGAAACGGTAAGTACCGGCGTGCTGTCGTTATCAAACTTAGTGATAATTGGGGGCGTAGCATCCTCAGGCAAATTGCGACCGAGGGTATTGACGCGATCTCGGACGTCCTGGGCCGCAGACTCAAGATCCCGATCAAGCCTGAACGTTGCCATCACAAAAGACGTGCTCTGACCTGTAACAGAGCGAAGTTCGTCTATTCCATCGACAGTATTGACAACTTCTTCGATCTGCTGCGTAACCAGAGACTCCATCTCTTCAGGTGAGGCCCCGGGCAGGGTGGTACGCACACTTACAGTTGGCAGGTCGACGGAAGGAAACCTGTCCACACCGAGTTTGAAATAACTGGCAGCGCCGACGACCACCAACGACAACACGATCATTGTCGCGAAGACTGGGCGGCGGATACAGATTTCAGCTAGTTTTTGCACAGCAATCTATTCCACAACCTCGACCGGTTGTCCCGACTGTAGATTTCCCGGATCAACTACCACCTGATCCCCGATATTAACCCCGGCAATAACCTCGGTCCACTCGCCATTCCGCCGGCCAGTAGTGATTGGCTTCTCCAGCGCTTTCCCATTTTGCACCACGATGACCTTCTCAATGCCGGCAAAGGTGACGATAGCATTGTTGGGAACAGTAACTGCCATTTTCGCGTCGTTGGTAACGATCTCCGCGCGCGCAAAAGAGCCAGGCCGCAGCTTACCATCATTGCGCACGTCTGCTTCTACGAGCAACATTCGATTCTGTTCAGCAATCACTGGACTCAGGCGCTTGATCTGTCCCAGGTAAACATTAGGATCTCCTTCAACCGTTAAGCGAACATTCTGGCCATACCGCACGTTCTTGGCGTCACGTTCAGCAACTTCAGCTTTCAATCTCAACGGATCCATCCGAACAACATTAACTACCGCCGCACCGGCGGCCAGGTACTCACCAATACTGGCGCGCTTCTCTTGAACAATTCCATCCATTGGTGAATAGACGAGCGTATCAGCCAATTGCTGTTTTGCCAGAGCAAGTTCCGAACGCCTTTGCGCCAGCAGCGCTTGCCGGTTGCGGATTTCTTCTATCGCATCCTGATAGCGGCTCTGCGCCACCTTCAGCGCGGCGTTGGCTGAATCGAATTCAGCCCTCGCAATAACGCCTTGCTGCACCAATCTTTCCGCCCGCTGCCGATTGATTTGTGCTTCTTCAAGCACCGCCTTCGCCTGGCGCACGGTGCCGGTCTGCTCAGGATCCACTCGATTGTCAGCTCCTTCGGGAGATAGTCCCAAACGGGCGCGTGCTTGCGCGAGAGCGGCTTCCGCCTGTTCGACTCGCAGCTTATAGTCTTGCGGCTCAAGTTGGGCAATTACCTGTCCCCGACGGACCACGCTGCCAAGATCAACTGCGATTGAATGTAATCTTCCCGGCACCTTTACGCTGACAATGGTTTGATCAAATGCGGCCAACGTACCATTGGCTGTCACACTCTCACCAAAAGGCGTTTCAATTACGCGAGTCGTCTTCACTTGTCGCGCCGATTTCGGTTCTCCTGGACGACTTTGGCGCGCTGAAGCAGGGTAATCTCCCTTGCAAGCAAGAGTTGCAAGTGCCAGAGTGGTAACGCAAAAGATTGCCACTCCGTAGGCTGGTTTCACCTCTGAGCTGGATGCTGCTTTCATGGTCTTCGGGATCAAGGAAAAACCTTAACAAACAGGGAGATTACTAGTCTAACACGCGCACAAATCCCCCTTTAAATGCAGGCGGCGAATTAGGCCAATATTAGTGATTGTGAAGTGATGCGACGACGAGATGTGGGTCGGCCAGATAGTCCTAAGGAAGGCTGTCTAATTTCGTATATGGCCGAAATCCACGTTATGTGCGGATTAGCCACCAAGATTCTTACGTATCAGATAAGACAACTTGATAAAGAACGTACGACCGTTCCGCCGAAACCCTGGTTCCAACCTACCGGTGAATGGACTGAACCCGTTCCGACTCAAATCATCGTTGTATCCGATGTAGAAGGCTGTACCTGGATTTGGCGTCCAGCCGAGCAGAAACTGGCCGCGAATATTGGAAGCCAGCGTGTCGTAATCGATGCGTGCCCTCGCTGAGACAAACCTGGTGAACTGGTAAGTCGAACGCAGCGCAATGATGTTGTCGTCATATGCGACAAGGCCAGTATCGTGTCGCACCAGCCGGTCCTTTGTGATTGCCAGTGTGTTGCGCCAAGCTGCCGTCGGCTGGTATGTAACGTTTCCCTCGAAGTGAGTCCGGTTTCCCGGCCCAGGATCCAGTGGCGCGTCTGGATCTAAAAGACCTGGTGGACTAACTCGTGGAAACTTGTCGCCGGCTCCGAAATCAAAATCAAAAACGCCCCAGTTGTAAACGCCCAGCAGAAAGAAGTTGTATTTCTTGCTGGGTGTGGAGCCGCCAAAAACGTAAACAGTTCTCGTTTGCGTCGACCGTTCGTTATCGAGTCCTGCAAAAGCTCCCAATGCGGCACGGTTCCGTTGTACAGCAAGATCGCTTGTTATTCGATTGGCGCCAAATTCTGATTCTACCAGGCGCTCATATCCTCTCTCGATTCCAAATCCAAAGAACGATTCACGCTGAAGGTTGAATTGCACTTGCGTCTCGTTGTCCCAGTACTGCATCCGTCCCTGAAAGTCGAAGTTGCTGCCAAAGAAATTAAAAAGGCGCCAGTTGATCAATTTCGCTTTCGGCTTGGGCTCAGACTTGTAACGAACAAAGGTATTCCAGTTGTTTGTGTTTGTGCGTCTGGTAAAGCCCACTTCAGCGCGGTAATCGCGCGTACGGCCGGTAATGTCGAAGCTACGATCCCAATGTTTACTCTCACTGTTGTAAGCGAAAGTGTAGGCGAAGGAATTTCCAGTCCGATAGACGTCGCGATCCTGATCCGGATCATAAAAGAAGGCGCGCGTACTGGTGCCCAGAACCTGGAAAGAGATAAAGGTTTGTTTGTCCAGTCGGAACCGGCCGTCAAGACCCGCCAGGTTGTTATGCTTCTCTATGAAGTTGTAGGTGGTCGCCAGCAGCCCCAGACTATTTTCTCTGCCAATGTCACGTTTCACTCGAAACACACCGATGTAAGCATTCTTGTCGAGAAAGCGTAGGAGAGTAGGATCGTCTGCTAAGTCGTCTTCGCTGATATTCCCGGGTGCATTGTCGCTCGCTAATAGAACGCCAAAAGTATTGCGGCCTTTTTTGCCCGTAAGTTTTACGGCAAGATCCGGATCAACGATCGCCCGCGGATGAACGGCCAGAAATGGAGTTCTGAAGTAATCTATGCCTTCAAGGAAGAAGGGACGCTTTTCTTCAAAGAAGATGGGAAAGCGCTGGTTTGCCACCAACACTGTCTGATCGGCCTCGACTTGCGCAAAGTCGGGATTTATAGCGGCATCGAGCGTTACCGTTGGTGTCAACGTATATTTAGCGGTTAGACCGAGATCCAGAGCTATAGGCTGATTGACAAAGCGGCCCCGGTCGGTAGGCACGAAAGTTCCCGCCTGCAAGCCCGGCACAAGGTGCTGTGTTCGCTTACCTGTTTCCGAAACTGTCAAACTGGGAATTAACTCCAGCGTCTTTTCAGTGGAAATCCCCTCCAGACCCGTAATGTAACCCTGTTGATTTAGTATCCCCGATTCATTCTGGCTGATCGGCATCCAGGAATCTTGTTCGCCATTAACATGCTTTATTTGTCGCAACAGGTGAATGCCCCAGAGCTTGCCTTTCCCCGCTTCGTACCGCAGTGACTTAAATGGGATTGCGATCTCGACCGTGTAGCCATCATCGGTCAGCACACCTTTCGATTCCATTACAATGTCGAAACTGAAATCGTCGTTCTGACCTTCCTGCAGTATGGCATCGGCCTGGATACCCAGGGGGCTGAAGATCAATTCATAAGCGCGGCGCTTGTCATTAAAAGTATCCAGGAGAATTGCCACGCTATCGTCGTCAAATATCGCGTCGCGCTTGGGAACGGTTGCTCGGACCTTAGCGGGATCGTCATATGCATGGAACGCAAAATAGATGTATTTCGTGTCGTAGCCAGCAAATGCTTCGGTCCTAGCTGAAGCCGGAGATGTGTCGCTGGGACGCCATTGATAGAAGTCCTTGAACGTGGCTGCCTGGCTCCAAACCTGATCATCAAGTTTGCCGTCAATCACAGGTGGTCGTTCAAACCGAGGCATCTTGACGGGTTGGGCCTTTTCGAGCGGTAACCGCACTTCTCCCATTGTGCCGTCGCTCTTCACGGCAGCCGCCGATTTTGAAGAAGCTGATTTGTGGGATGCCTCTTCAGGAGTAGGGGAAGGAGACGCCGACACTGCTGCAGGCGGTGAGGTTAATGCCTGGCTGAAACTGTAATCAGCAGCAAACCCAAGCAGCACTGTCGCCAGTAGAACAGATTTTATCAAAACTACCTTCCCCCAAAAACTACTGCCGGCAATGACGCAGGACACAACCCGACTAAGCTAACAAACCGCTCATGCCTGGGTTCTTGTGCGCGAAACCTTGTTGTAATACGGACCAGTTAGCGTGAGCGCAAAAGGAGTTTTCCGTCTCCGGTACGCAAGATAAAGAGGCTGCCGCCACCGCCAACTTTCCAACGTCTCATCCGCTTCGACGGCGCATGGTCTTCGGTTACTTCCAGACCCTCGCTACTCAAATCTTCCGCATTCGACTCAACTGTAAAGTGCGAATCTGCAGGAACTGAGAGCGTAATGGCGCCCGAACCGGTATCGGCTGTTAACGCGCTAAAGTTCCCATCGAGACTGATGGCTCCATCGCCCGTACGCGCCCTTACCTGGCCCTTAAAGTTTCTGATGTCTATACCGCCATCGCCCGTATTCGCCTCCAGTTGGCCAGTACCGTCAGCGGCTTCAATGGAACCGTCGCCACTCCTGAGAGTTAGATCCCCGGAGATGCCTGCGACACTCATCCCACCATCATCGGTCGAAGCGTGCACGCTCGCATTTCGGGGTACGTAGACCTCCAAGTCAGCGGAACCATTGGCCAACTCTGACGTGACAATAATTGAGATGTTTGAACCGTCCTGCTCTGACTGAATTTGAATCTGAGCTAATTCATCAGCGTCACCGCCGCGTTTTGTGGCTGTGTACATGACTTCGGATTTATCCCAGCCACGTAGGGTTATAACGCCGCCGTAAGTCCCAATGTTCAAATTTGGCTTGCCTGTTACCGTAAATGTCTTTGATTCGCGGTCAACCAGGCCACTAGTTCCCTCGCCCCGTCCTTTTCCGGCGCCGCTGCTTTCGCCACGATGATAGCTGCGTCTCTCCTCGCGGAGTTGATGCCGGGCTTCGCGCTGAACTTCTCGCTCAATCTCACGTTGGGCTCGCTCAATCTCTCGGTGTGCCTCGCGGATCGCTTGTTCGATTTCTCTGTCGGCCTCGGCCGCAATCTGCTGTCTAATCTTTTCGTCATCAATCTCGCCCAACGCCTCGCGCTTCGCTTCCTCTACAAGACGACGGGTCTCTTCGTCCAATTTATAGTTCTCGCCTTTACCCAGCTTCTCCTTGTCCTTCTGTGGCAACAGACAGGTAGCCGAGCTCAGTTTGCGACCATCCTGGGCGTGTCTGATGGCAATGGGGCCGTTGACGTTACCGATCTTGACGCGTGCGCCGCCGCTGCCCAGCTGACCATAAAGCTCGCGGCCTGCGTACTTGCCCTCCTCGACTCCTAATCCGAAATCGTTGGTAATTTCGCCGTGAACGGTGTTGGCTCTAACAATCGCATTAGCGTCGGAAGGAATGATCAGCACCACACCTCCATTGACGGAGCCGATACTGATCTCCCTGGATTGATCCAGCTGTGTAAAGACTGCTTCCAAACTGCCATTTACAGTGGAGAGTTTGGCTTCACTCATCAGCCCTGCTGCTGCCAGGCGACCGTTAACCGTCGAGGCTTTGACGTCTCCTTCAACGCGATCTATTTCCAGCGAGCCGTTCACGAGATCAATCGATTCCAGACGTGACTTGCGGGGCACTGAGAGAGTGTAATCAACTGTCGCGAAGCTCTCATCCCGACGTCTGTAATCTCCGCCCCTTACGACCTGCGGGTAGATCGTCTTAATAATCACCACCTCTGCGCTGGCATTGATATCGATATTTAGTTCGTTGAGTCGCTCTTTGGTGTTGGCCCTCTTTACGGCGTTCACTTGAACTTCATCACGATCCCAGGCGTCGATGCGTACATTCCCATTGAGGTTTTCCAGACTAACCCTTCCAGTCGGGGATAAAGGGAAACTCTTACGAAATTCCTCGCGCACTTCATCAACCGCTCCGGCATCGTCTGCCACGCCGGTTTCCAGAATTCGCCATGCGTCGAGTTGGGCGAAGCGAAGATTGTCAATCTGAGCACTGTTCACTCTGAGATCTAGAATCTGCGTAGAACACATCACTGCTGCTAAAATTATGGTAATGAGAACACCTTTACGTAACATCTTTTTTCCTTCGTTCAAGAGAAATATAGTAGTTATATCCACTCAGCTTAACTGGCCCTCCGAAGATTAATGCTGCCATTAAGAGTCTTGAGAATTAGTTTGCGTCCCCCCGCTCCGATTGTGCCGTCGAGATGTTTGCGATTGGAGTTACCCAAAACAGTTATAGGAAAGTCAGTTGAGACCTCGCCGTTGAACGTATCGGCTATTACTTCGGTACTGATGGTTGCAGGCAAATCAGGTTCGCAGGTATTGGACTGCGTGGCACCAGTGCTCGGATAGATAGCACAGATTGTCACACGCTTGCCCTGGTCAATAACTTCAATCCGCACGGTTTCGGGATCGCTCCGGAGGCCTTGCTTCCGGGCGACTACTTCAACTTCGTTGCTATTTGACGCTTCCGCGCGAATATCCCCATTGATTCCTTTGATCTCTACTGTTCCACCCGAAGCGATGCGACCCTTCCAGCGAAACTCGTTGCCCGAGATCGACTCCTGGTTGAGATCGGTGGCGCAGGAATCGCCTAATGTTTTGGCGCTTGCGGTCATTAGGCCTTGGCCAAGCCAATCCTCAGCGAATACCTGCAGACTGCTGACGAACTCCTCGACCTGCTGGAGATCTTTAGAAACGTTTGACAAAGCTGCAAGGACCACAAGCAGTATAATGATCGTCTTGTAACGCGTATCTCTCGACTTTTCGCTGCTGCCGTTAATCATTGCTTGAATCACCCTCTCAAATTCTCAGGGCCAGGAACGGCGATCCTGGAATCGACTGATTACCGTTCCCGGCCCGTCTGCGTTGCTCTAATAATCAAAACACCGGAGTGAGATTCTTTGTGGCAACAATCTCCCTTGAAATCTTCCCTGCGTGACACTCCAAATGTGAGAGTATTGCAAACCGATATTAATCGACACATATCGGTCGGGCCAGTAGTAATCTTGTAACGAAATCAAAACTGGAGAAGGCTGAGAGGCCTGGTCAGCCGAGATCCAAGCGAGCGCAGACCATAAATGATGTTCGCTACTCAGATCTCTTGAGATGAAGCGTGCCACTGAAAGACGCGACGTAGATCGTAGCTTCACCGCTTCCGTGACTCGCCGTGAATTTCCGCAACTTGTGGAAGCTCTGATCCGCTGTGACCACCTTGACACGTGGGGACACCCGGACCACAGGTGCTGGAGCAACAACCGCCGGCGCCTCTGGCGGCTGAGCCGGTTGGGAGACCTGGGGCGGCGCGGTCGATGTCCGTCCTTCCGTCGGAGACGCCTGACTTGGCGCTCTTGCTGCTCTCGGGGCCTGCGCTGGCTCAGGTGTTAACTGCAGTGGGAAGTCCGTAATAATCTCCCCTGATTGTGAAACCTTCGCATTAAGCAGAAATGAGGCGTCGTCAGGCATGGCAAGGGTCACATCACCGGACATGGTCTTAAATTCATAACGACCGCCGCGTGATAGTGGACCAGTTAGGCTAACGTTGCCATTGACAGTCCGCGCGTTCAGTTGGCTATGTTGCACCTGCTCAAGGTCAATGTCGCCACTCACCGTAACAGCTTCAAAAGAATCACCAGGATTAGCAGGCCGCACATTGACCACCGCAAGGGTGCCGCCAACGGAACTCAGATTTACACGCCCAACAGAATCCCTAATGGTTACGCTGCCGGCGACACTGCACACCTCGGCTGATCGCGAGGCACCCTGGATGTATATTTCGCCGTTTTGGCTGACCGCATATGCCTCGGCCACATCAGCAATGGTTATGTCGCCGTCCCGCGTCTGCACATGTATCGTTGCGCCTCGAGGCACACTTATTTCGACATCGCTGAACGCCTGACAACCGCCGTGCCGATTATCACCATCTATTACGGCTATTTCGATCTTTCTTGCTGGCGCCGTTTGTGCGGATCCATCGTTGCGGTTGAAATCAATCCGCGTCGCCTCCGCCGAGCGAGCAAGGACTTGGTTATTGTTCCACCCCCGGACAGTAACCGACCCAGACAAGACGCAAAGTGAAACATCTATTGCGGGATCGGCCTCGATGGTCTGTTCGATTTTCTGAAGTACTGTTTTGGCTTCGCGAGTTTTCTCGAAAGCAGACACCGCGACCGGTAAACCGATTACCAAAACCGCAATTAATCCTAAGTTAAACTTCATTATTTCAACGTACTCCCAATTCTACTGTTGGCGATTATTAAGGCGCGCATCGGCCACTGTATTCAATAGATCTATTTTGCTTTGATAAGCCGAAAACATAAATTCCGCCGCATCCGGATCATTGGGGTTATTCTTCGCGGCACTGCGGGCGGCAGCCAGTGCCCGATCAACGAGCGCCAGATTTCTCTCATATTCAGCACGCAGCGAGGGCCGCATGGGCCTTGTATCCTCTCCCTTGATTGTCGAATCCAGAGCCGCAATAGTCCTCAGGTAGCCACGCTCTCCGGGTAGAAGCTTAACGCGCGCCACTGGCTGCTGCTGCTCGCGTGCACCCCGGCGCGAGATTCGGCGATAACTTGGTGTTGCAGAAGAGGGGATGTTGTTGCTTGTTGGTACTGCTAACTGATCGGGTGTCGCAGCCGCAATTGCACTTGACGCCGAGGGTGTCGCTTCAAGCACGGGCTGTGGCTGAACATTCTCGCCTACTTGAGTAGGGCCAGACGGACGCAATTGAATCACTGCAAGACCTGCGACTAATGCGAGCAATATTACTAATGCAGCATAACCAAGTGTTCGTTCTGGCGTGAATGCAAAGAGCTCAGATAGAGACGGTAAGAAGCGGCGTGGGGAACGAACTGCACTAGGTGTCTCAATGCCATGGATTGCGGAATCAATACGCTCGCGCAGGCGGGCCGTGGGTACGGCAGCATCAAACTCCGGCTCCAGCGCCTTCGCAAGCAAACTGTTTTCAATCTCGAGCTCCTGGGCCGCGGCGGCGCAGTTGGGACAAGAGGCCAGGTGGGCACTTACGTTTTCACGACGTACAGAAGAGAGCTCATCATCAAAGTAGCTCTGCAAAACGCCGTCGTCCAGACAATCTCTCATCGTTTACCTCCAATCTTCCCATACACCCTCGCAAACTCCTTCCGGCCCCGCGCAACCAGGCTACCCACGTTCGTCTCCTTTAGAGAGAGCGTGTTCGCAATCTCTCGATACGAAAGGCCTTGCTGTTTCAGGAGCAGGCAGCTGCGCATCGGCTCCTTGATCTTATCGAGCGCGCGACGCGCTTCTTCAATGGCGATGCGTCGCTCGTAATCTTCTTCCGGGGCCGTGGCAAACCAATCACCGGAGCTTGCCTTGTGATATTCGTTATCGCGCACCATCGAGCGGCTTTGTCCGCGAAGCGTGTTTCGTGCCACGTTTAATGTCACGCGCAGGAGCCAGGGGCGCAACAACTCTTCGCCCGGCGTGGAGTTTAGATTGCGATACAACCTGAGAAAGACCTCCTGCGTTACGTCCTCGGCCAGCGCCGAGTCGCGAACAACAGCGCGAGCAGTTCTGAACACTGCGCGATGATGGAGGGTGAAAACTTCGTCGAAGCTGAGCGAGGTCGCTCGAGTCTCGATATGGTTGTGCATGGAGTCTATCAGGGCTCTAGCTTGTCCGCTCATTTCTCACCGCTCTCAAGACGTAGACACCGCAAGTGACTGATTTGTGGCATCTTTTTGCTCTTTAGGAGCTACCGAATCTCAGCCATTTATTGTAGTCTGATTCTCGAACGGCACAAACAATCGAGCGGTCGAAACCAAATTGGATCGAAGGTAAACCAGTCAGTTTAACGTCTGTTCTAGTATGAAAGTTCGCAAAAATGGATTTGTCTGCAACGGGTAAAGCTTCGAACAGCAAGAATCTGAACAACGTCCTTTATCAATCGCCCTTCCTCCGTGCATGCCGGCGTGAGCGGGTTCCCTACACCCCGATCTGGCTCATGCGACAAGCTGGCAGGTATATGAGCGAGTATCGCGAGGTGCGGGCGCGGCAGAGCTTTCTCGAATTGTGTAAAAACCCAGGCCTCGCTGCCGAGGTGACAATCACGGCCGCAGAGCGTTTGGGAGTTGACGCCGCAATAATCTTCTCTGACATCCTATTGATTCTTCAGCCCATGGGAATGGATCTGGAGTATGGCAAGGGTGACGGGCCTGTCATCCACAATCCGGTGCGCGAAACTGCGCATATTAAGAAGTTGCGAGAGCTGGAAGATCCGGGAGCGCTTGAGTTTGTCTTTGAGGCAATTCGAATAACTCGTTCCGGCCTCCCCGCGCACCTGCCTTTGATCGGCTTTGCCGGAGCACCATTTACTCTTGCTTCGTATATGGTTGAGGGTGGAAGCTCCAGAAATTACGTGCACACAAAATCGCTTATGTATGCAGATATCGGAGTCTGGAATGAGTTATTGTCATTGATATCCCGCACGTTGGTGAGATACCTGAATGCGCAAATCGAAGCAGGCGTCCAAGCTGTGCAGCTATTCGACTCCTGGGTCGGATGTGTTAGTCCTGATGATTATCGCCAATATGTTTTGCCGCATACGCGCAGCGTTATTCGTGGCGTGCAAGCTGGCACACCGGTGATTCACTTTGGCACCGGCACTGCTGGGTTACTCGAGTTAATGCGGGAAGCCGGTGGCGATGTCATTGGGTTGGATTGGCGCGTGCGGCTGGATGAAGCGTGGCAGCGCATCGGGCATGACGTCGGGGTTATGGGCAATCTCGATCCTGTCGGGCTTTTTGCCGATCAAACTCATATTCGCTTCCAGGCCGAAAAGATCCTGGCAAAGGCTGACGGCAGATTGGGACACATATTTAATCTCGGCCACGGAGTATTACCCGAAACGCCGGTGGAGAACGTCAGGGCGCTCATTCAGATCGTGCATGAATCAAGCCAGTCGTAAGAGTAAAGCTAATACTCTGAGAATGAGCTTGGGATTAGTTAATTTCCCATGCAACCCTTTGACGCACTACTAGTTGTCTCGTTCGGTGGGCCCGAAGGGATGGATGACGTAGTTCCCTTCCTCGAAAACGTTCTGCGCGGCCGAAATGTGCCCCGGGAACGATTGCTCCAGGTGGCGAAACACTATGAGATGTTTGGTGGCATCAGCCCGATCAATCAACAGAATCGCCAGCTGATCGCAAGGCTGAAAGAAGAACTGGCGGCCAATGGACCCAGGCTGCCCGTTTATTGGGGGAATCGCAACTGGCATCCGCGGCTTGCCGATACTGTCGCCGAAATGGCAGCGGATGGAATTAAGCATGCGCTGGCCTTTGTAACGTCGGCTTATAGCTCCTACTCGAGCTGTCGTCAGTATCTAGAGAACATCGTTGCCGCTCGCGAAGCAGTGGGGAGCCACGCGCCGAAAGTCGACAAACTGCGCGCCTTCTATAATCATCCACTGTTTATTCAGGCCAATGTGGCAAACATTCGCGCGGCTTTCGAGCAAGTCCCGGAATCCCGTCGAGCTCGAGCGGCGCTGGTGTTTACGGCGCACAGTATTCCGCAATCTATGGCCCGCAATTGCGACTATGAAGCCCAGCTCAAGGAAACTAGCAGCCTGATTGCAGCTACACTGGGCCATAAGACGTGGGCCCTGGTCTATCAAAGCCGGAGCGGTCCTCCAACTCAGCCCTGGCTTGGCCCGGACATTTGTGATTACCTCGAGCAGCTCAGTGCCGGCACAACATCCGACGTCATGCTTGCACCAATCGGTTTTGTCTCCGATCATATGGAGATAATCTACGACCTCGACACTGAGGCGCGCGGCCGATGTGAAACGTTGGGATTGACCATGTTCCGGGCGTCAACAGTTGGCACGCACCCGCTTTTTATCAAAATGATCCGCGAGCTGATTCTCGAACGAATCGATTCATCTGCGACGCGCCGGTTCAGTGGAAGCCGAGGGCCAACTAGTGATGTTTGTGGGGCTGAATGTTGTCTGCTTGCTTGAACACGGTGAACGCTTGATATGAAGCGAATCGTTATCATCGGCGGTGGTGTTTCCGGTCTGGCTGCAGCTCACCGGCTGAAAGAGTTGGCGAGCCATGCCCCCCAGCCCTTCGAGACGGTGCTTTTGGAAGCGAGCCCCAGATTAGGCGGCATTATTGATACCGCTGAACGTGAGGGATTTCTGCTCGAACTCGGTCCGGATTCCTTCATTTCAGAGAAACCTGAGGCACTCAATTTGGCCAGACGTCTCGGTCTGGCGGAACAACTCATTGAAACCAACCCGACCAATCGCCGCAGTTTGATCGTTGCTGGCGGGCGATTGCGGCCGGTACCTGAAGGGTTTTACCTGCTGGCGCCGTCGCGGCTTTGGCCCTTCTTGAACAGCGATATTTTCAGTTGGCCGGGTAAAGGCAGAATACTCTTGGATCTGGTACTGCCAAGGCGGGCCACTAACGGTAGCCTGGATGAAAGCCTGGCGAGTTTCGTGCGTCGCCGTCTGGGCCAGGAAGCTCTGGAACGCATGGCCCAGCCGATGATAGGCGGCATCTTCACGGCCGACCCTGAGAATCTGAGCTTGCGCGCGAGTTTTCCCCGGTTTCTTGAGATGGAGCGCGACCATCGTAGTCTGATCATGGCTTTAAGACGACAAATCGGAAAGCGAACCGTAAACGGGCCCATAGCGAGTGGAGCACGTTATAATCTGTTCCTCTCTTTCATTCGGGGAATGCGGAGTCTTGTAGACAGGCTCTCTTCACAGCTACCCGAGACGACAGTGCTATTGGGAAGTCCGGTAGAGCAGGTAATCCTTGATCGCCGCTCGCAACAATGGTCTGTCATCCTGGCCTCAAATAGGAACCTCCTGGCGGATGCTCTGTGCCTTGCCTTGCCCGCTCCTACCGCAGCAGCGTTGTTAAAAAACACGGATCCCAAACTCGCCGCGGAGCTCGAAGGCATTCGCTATGAGTCAACAGCCACTATAAACCTTGCGTACCGGCGAACAGACATTGCTCATGCACTCGACGGTTTTGGATTCGTAGTTCCGGCTATCGAGAAGAGGTCGTTGATTGCCTGCACTTTTAGTAGCGTTAAATTTGCCGGCCGCGCGCCAGCCGGCTATGTCTTGCTGCGTGCCTTTGTAGGCGGCGCGCTGCAACCCGAAATGTTTGATCTCGACGCCGATGAGATCGTCAGCCGAGTCGAGCACGATCTGCGCGAATTGCTAGGGGTGCGCGGACCTGCCCGGTTTGCGGAAGTCTCGAAATGGCAGAAATCAATGCCCCAGTATCACGTCGGCCATCTGAGTAGGTTGGAAAGAATTAATGCTCGACTCGCGGACTGTCCGAACCTGTGGCTGGCAGGTAGTGGCTATAGTGGCGCGGGAATACCAGACTGCGTGAGAACCGGCGAAATCGCCGCGGCAGAAATGCTGGCGAGTCTCAATCTTCCTGGTAACAACAATAGTAACGGCGGGGTTGACTCCTCGCTCAGAATTGGAATAGAAGCATCACGACGTCCTTGACTGTTGTCCCAAATGGAGTCGAAAGCCATGTCAAGTAACCAATCTGCGCAGCCAGGTTCCAAGGTTGCAGCCGAACAAGAACTTCGTCAACTAAATGACGAATGGGTAAAGGCCCTGGTCCGGCGTGATACGGTCACGCTCGAGCGAGTTATGGCTGATGATTTCGTCTCGGCTTACCCTCTGGAAGGCGACGACAAGAGTCAGTTTATCGGGGACGTGGTCTCGGGAGACTTGGCGGTGGAGTATCTAAATCGAGAAAACGTTACAGTACGAATCTGGGGAGACGCCGCGGTCCTGACTGGGCGCGATTCCGCCAAATGGAATTATAAGGGTCGGGAGTTTGCCGGGCATTACAAGATCCTTCATGTCTATTCCCGCCGAGGAGAGCGCTGGCAAATGGTAGCACTGCAAGCCTGTCCCATACCGTAGCCGAGAGGAGTCTAGAGTCTGGAGTCTAGAGTCTGGAGTCGGATAAATAGACACTCCCGTTAGGCTTTCCTAAAGCCGCTCAATGCGCCGGTGCTGCTCTCAGTTGATTTGCTAACACAAGAGTCATTCGGCCAATCTCGTCAAGCAAACTAAACAATTCGTCGAATACCTCTGTTGGAAGGTAATTCAGATCGAGCGCCACGTACAGATGTGACTGTACTTCTGAGACTGAGGCGTGGGCCATGCTCAGAAAATTAGCAAAATCCCGATCGGAGTGCCGTCCAAATCCCTCAGCGATATTTGCCATGATGGATACACTTGATCGCTGTATCTGGTTGCGCAGACCAAAGTCTCTAGCGAATGGCTCTCGGGACGTAACTTTATAGACTCGCTTAGTAACCCGCCTCGCCTTTTGCCAAGCTTTGATGTCTTCAAATCTTTTGAACGTAGCCAT
>Ga0209751_10001254_pt1 | contig 26288 bp, 23 predicted proteins | sample RifCSP13_1_FD_184019 | JGI IMG/M metagenome (GOLD analysis project Ga0209751, IMG submission 184019) | Soil microbial communities from Rifle, Colorado - Rifle CSP2_sed 13_1 (SPAdes) (version 2) | ecosystem: Environmental > Terrestrial > Deep subsurface > Rock core/Sediment | place: Rifle...
ATTTCCCATACAGAGCACTAGAACGGCGGCGGCTACCTGTCGAGCCGTTTCTTCGTCCAAGCAGCTGGTGTGGTCAACGATCACTCGGGCTTTTCCGAGGTCGATACGACCTCGATGAAGGGCTCCCCATACCGCCGGTAGCCGTCGCACCAGCCGGAACGCCAAGTCGAGCTGGGCGTCGGCCGCCCGGCGGGTCCAGGCCAGCGCCGCCCGTAGATCGTCGGCGGCGAACTCGTCACCGGTCGTTCGCCGTTCAACCGGTGAATCCGGCCCGCCCGAAGGGCAGTGAGCGATCTCGCACATGTCGGCGTAGAGCTCCGCCTGGTCGTACGACAACTGCCGCGCCCGGGCCTGCAGCACCGTCACCAGGTCGTGACCGTTCAGGCGGGTGCGCTCGATCCCGGCCAGCACCCAAGCTAATTCCGGACCGGGCGGGATATCCTCGAGGCCCTCGGGAAGGACGGTGCGGCTGGATGGCATGGTCCGAACATACAACCCACCACTGACAAGAAATGGGTCCGTTCGCAACCCGATGTAGGGAATGTCCGGCGGCTCGCCCGGGTCGGTGGCCCAACCCCATCCACCACCTCGCCGGCGGTGCGAGGGGATGCCGGCGAAACGTCCATTCTTGTGACGCTATTCGCGCGGCATGCTCGCTCAAGCGTCACAAGAAGGAGATTCAGATGAAGATGATCTGGGCGCCTTGGGAAAGCTCCATGAAGTCGCCGGCGGAGATGATGCCCTCCACCTTGTCGTAGAGGTCGCTTTCTTCGATGTGCATCATGTCGGCCGACATGCGGCAAGCCCACAAATGGCCGCCGGCGTCGGAGATCATCTGCAAGAACTCGGGCACCTCGGGGATGTCGATCCCTTCGATCTGGCGCTTCATCATGTGGGTGGCGAAGGCGGTCATCCCCGGCAGGCCCATCAGCAGGGTCGGCATGTGGGTGGCGGGGTTGCCCACCGGGGTGAACTTGAGATGGGCCATCGTCTTCTTGTTGATCATGTCGAAGCCCCAGAAGGTGAAGAAGAGGTGGGTCTCGATCCCCTCTGCCAGGGCGGCATTGGCCAGGACCAGACCGGGATAGGCCATGTCCAGGCTGCCTTTGGAGCAGATGATGGCGAGCTTTCTCCCGTTGCCCTCTTCCTCGAAGACGGGCACCGGAGCTTGCATGGTGGCGGTCATTACGAACTCTCCTTTCTCATACGCAGCCGCGCGGCTTGGGCACACCTGCGATGTAGGCCATCTTCTTGGCCGGTTTCTTGGGGAACAGGGTGAAGAGGTCCTTGGTGGGGATCCCGGCCTCGTTGGTCACCCGCCGGAGGGTGGGTGACTCGCCCTTGGCCTTGAAGTCGTCCCGCATGAAGCGGAGCGCCTTCCAATGGGTGTCGGTCAGCTCGATGCCGATGTTGGCGGCGAGCTGTCGTGCCAAGTCCTCTGTCCATTCTTCGTAATCGGTGAGGAAGCCCTCGTTGTCGACGTGGACGTCCGTTCCGGCGATGGTTGCTAACGGCATCTCGGTTACCTCTCGGCGATCGGGGTGTCCGTCCCCACCGACCGCAGCATCGATATGGCTCGGGCGAGGCCCCTACGGACCTGGGGCTCTCGCAGTTCCTTCAACAAGGCAAAAAGGGAGGGTGGCTCCGCCGGCTCTTTCTCTCCGACGACATCGACCGTGCGCTGGAGCATTGCCATGACCTGCGGCTGAGTCATCTGCTTGATGGTCTCGAGGATCAAGACGATGTTGTCACCGAGGGCTTTGACATCTTCCTCGGAGAAGGAGGTGACGACCTTGTCCACCACCCCCATCCCGCTGCGGGCGAACCCGAAGTATCCGCGGCGCTCGGCCTCGGCCAGCGTCTCGGTCAGCGAATTCAGCGCCTCCCGGGCCACCGGGGCCATGTCCTCGACCAGGTCCGCCCATGGATCGGTCATGGTGACGGTCATGATTCATCCACCTCCTTGCCGGCCATCGACATCAGGGCCGGGAGCGGCAGCTCGATTCCGGGAAGCAGCAGGTTCCAGTACATCCACTTGAACGAGAGCTTCCCCCAATGGTTCATCTCGGTTTCCTTGAGAAGGGAGAAGGGCCCGATCCCGGGCAGGGGGTACTTCCCCGGCAGGGGCTCGGTGTCGTAGTTGAAATCGATCAGCATCGCTTTGCCGTCGCCGGATTCGACGTAGCAGTTGGCATGCCCGTCGAAGCGACCGGTCATGGGCCAACCCTTCACATGGCGGAGGAAGTTCTCGGTGAAGATCTCCACCGAGAAGTGCGCCACCGATCCGGCCTTGGAGGTGGGGAGATCGGCGGCATCGCCGATGGCGAAGATGCTGTCGAATTGGGTGGAGAGGAGGGTCTCCTTGTCCACCGGTACGTAGTTGAGCTCGTTGCCGAGACCGCTGCGTGACACGTAGTCGGCCCCCATGTTGAGAGGCACCGTCACCAACAGGTCGAAGGGGATCTCCCGCTCGTCGAAGGAGACGATCGACTTCTGCTCGTTGTCGACCCGTTCGATCATGAAGTCTGTCTCAAGGAGGATCTTGCGTTCGTCGAGCATCCCTCCGAGGTGGCGGGAGGCGATCGGCTTGGTGAAGGCCCCGTCGAGAGGTGTCACGTAGACGATCTCCACCCGATCCCGCATTCCCCTGTCCCGGAAGTAGGCGTCGGCCAGGAAGGTGAACTCGAGCGGGGCCACCGGGCATTTGATCGGCATTTCGGTGATATGCACCACGAGCCGGCCGCCCTCCCAGGTGGCGAGCTTCTCGGCTAGGGCGGTCGCGCCCTCCAAGGTGTAGAACTCGTGGACGCTTTGGCGCCACTCCATGTCCATCATCCCCGGGGTCTTATCTGGGCGCGGCGTGGTGCCGGTGGCAATCACCAGGTAGTCGTAGGAGAGCTCCCTACCGTCGGACAGCAGGACTCTTCGGTCCCCGGCTACGACCCGGTCGATCTCGCCGGTGACCATCTCCACCCCTTCCGCGATGAACCTACGGCGCGACTTGACGATGTCCCTCCTCTCATACTCTCCGAACGGGAGGAACAGATAGCCGGGTTGGTAGTGGTGGTCGTCGTTCTGGTCGACCACCGTGATCTGCCACTCGTCCCGGTCGAGCCGGGGGCGGAGTTTGTTGACCACCATGGTGCCGGCGGTACCGGCGCCGAGCACCAGCAGACGTCTCATGGTTTGCTCCTTTCGATGAGCCGGGAGATCGTTGCCGCTACCTTGGGCAGGGTCGTCAGCACCCGGTGTCTGGCTTGTTCGTTCAAAAGGTAAAGCCCGTCGGGCTCGGTCCCCTCCGGTGCGACGCCCCCGACGAGAACGGTTCCCACCAGCTCGTTCCCCGAGCGCAGGAACGCTCGGGCGCATTGGAATCCGAAGCGTCCGGTGCGAAAGGTGGGCTGGAGGTCGGCGTCGGCGGCAAGGTCACGCCACTCCTCGATGCAGCCATCGAGGATGTCGGGCTGCTCTGCGCGCCCCTCAAACCACGGGGAGGGGTTGGACACTTGGGTGAGGGGGATCCCCTCCATGTCGGTGACGACCATCATGACGCCGAGTGCCTCGGCGGCGAGGTCGGTGACGGTTTGGAGGTCCTGAGACGGGGCTTTGGGCGGGGCGGTGATCATCTCCTCGATCCGATTCGCCGGGAACCGCCACTGCCTACCCACCTTCACCGCCGGGAGACGTCCGTCGGCGGCCATCCGGTAGACGGTCGACTTGTCGATGCTGAGCATCTCCTGAAGGTGACGGGCGGTCAGCAGTGTCGTGTGCATCTCTTGCCTACTCCTGCATCCTATGTGAAGACATTCACAAGCACGAGAGGCGAAGGTCACCTCCCCTTGTGACCAGTGGGGCCTGACACGAACCGGCGGTTTAGATCGACGCAGTGGAGGCGATGTCAATCCCTAGCTTGGCTTGGGCAACTTGGCTTGAGCGGTCGGCCCGTCCGGGTATGGGGTTGGTGTTACCCGAGGGGGGTGGTGGTTTTACGCCACTTCCCAGGTGCCGAGGGAGCGGATCAGTTGGGCGAGGTCGCCGGGACCCCGTTTCGACTGCGCCTCGACGAGTTGTTGGTTGAAGGCGGTTTCGTAGACGGGCCGTTCCACCGCCCGGAAGATCCCCATCGGAGTCGGACCGTATGGACCGTGGGAAAGCCGGGAGAGGGCAAACGCCACCGAAGGGTCGGGGTGGCGTTCGTCGTGGACGATGATCCGGTCCGCTGTCACCGAGTCGGTGGGCACGATCTTCGCGGCTCCGTTATCCCAGACAACGGTGTTCTCCCGGTTGGGTCCGAAGATAATCGGTTGGCCGTGGATCAGGTCGATCCGGTTGACCGCCCGCTCTTCCTTCCCGGTGAGCTGGAGGAAGGCCTTGTCGTTGAATACGTTGCAGTTCTGGTAGATCTCGACGAACGCCGTCCCCTTGTGCTCATGGGCGCGGCGGAGGATCTCGGTCGTGTGGTTGCGGTCGATGTCGATGGTGCGGGCGGCGAAGGAGGCCTCGGCTCCCAACGCCAGGCTGATCGGGTTGAACGGCCAGTCGACGGTGCCGGCCGGTGATGACTTGGTCAGCTTGCCGACCTCGGAGGTGGGGGAGTACTGGCCCTTGGTGAGACCGTAGATCTGGTTGTTGAAGAGGAGGATCTTCAGGTTGACGTTACGGCGGAGAGCATGGATCAGGTGGTTCCCTCCGATCGACAAGGCGTCACCGTCACCGGTCACTACCCAAACCGAGAGGTCCGGCCGGGTTGCAACGATGCCGCTTGCTACGGCGGGAGCGCGCCCGTGGATCGAGTGGAATCCGTACGTGTTCATGTAGTAGGGAAAGCGGGACGAGCAGCCGATACCGGAGACGAAGACGATGTTGTGTCGCTCTACCCCCATACCCGCCATAAAATTCTGCACGGCGGCGAGGATCGTGTAGTCGCCGCAACCGGGGCACCAACGGACCTCTTGATCGGTCTGGAAATCGGCGCGTGTGTAGGTGGTGGTCACTGCATTGCTCCCTCTGCCGGGGTCGTCTGTTCGACGCCCAGCATCTCCAAGACCTTCTCTTCGATTTCGGCCACCCGGAACGGCACACCGGAGACCTTGTTCAGTCCAACCGCGTCGACGAGGAAGTCGGCTCGGACCAGTTTGAGGAGCTGGCCGGTGTTGAGCTCGGGAATCAACACATGCCGGTAGGCGCGCACGACCTCGCCGAGGTTGGCTGGGAACGGGTTCAGGTGGCGAAGGTGGGCGACGGCTACCTTCTGGCCTCGGTTTCGGAGGCGGTTGGCGGCGGCGCGGATGGCTCCGTACGTTGACCCCCATCCCAGCACCAACACCTGGGCTTCTTGGTCGGCGTTAACCACGACGGGCGGGATGTCGTTGGCGATGTTGGCGATCTTCCACGCCCGACTGTCGGTCATGAGCTGATGGTTGGCCGGTTCGTAGTCGACGTTGCCGGTGACGGCTTCCTTCTCCAATCCCCCGATGCGATGTTCGAGACCGGGCGTTCCCGGTATCGCCCAGGGTCGGGCGAAGGTGTGAAGGTCCCGGCTGTAGGGGAGGAACGTGCCGCCGTCGGGCGCAGCGAAGGGAACGCTGATGTCGGGCAGGGTTGACAAGTCCGGCAGTCTCCAGGGCTCCGATCCGTTGGCGATGTGGTTGTCCGAAAGGAGGATGACCGGGGTCATGTACTTCAATGCCAGACGGGCGGCCTCGATGGCCATCTCGAATGCCTCCGATGGTGTGGCGATGGCCAGCACTGGCAAGGGCGCCTCGCCATGACGTCCGAACATCGCAAAGAGCAGGTCGGCCTGCTCGGGCTTGGTCGGCAGGCCGGTGGAGGGCCCGCCCCGCTGTACGTTGACGACCAGCAGGGGCAATTCCGTGGCGATGGCCAAGCTGACGGTCTCGCTCTTCAGAGCCATGCCCGGACCAGACGTCCCGGTCACGGCCAGGTTGCCGGCGAAGGCCGCACCGACCGCCGAACCGACGGCGGCGATCTCGTCCTCGGCCTGGAAGGTGCGAACGCCGAAGTTCTTGTGTCGGGCCAGCTCGTGGAGGATGTCGGAGGCCGGAGTGATCGGATATGAGCCGTAGAAGAGGGGGAGCTTGGCGCACTGGGCTGCCGCGATCAGACCCCACGCCAGGGCGGTGTTGCCGGTGACGTTGGTGTAGGTGCCGGGCGAGAGCTTGGCGGGCTTGACCTCGAACGTGGTGCGGGCCGCCTCGGTGGTGAATCCGAAGTTCCAACCGGCCTTGAGGGCGGCGGTGTTGGCGGTCACGACCGGCGGATTCTTGGCGAATTTGTCGGCGATCCAGGTCTGCGTCGGTTCGAGCGGTCGGTGGAACAGCCAGCCGAGCAGCCCGAGGGCGAAGAAGTTCTTGGAGCGGAGCACGTCGCGACCCGAAACCCCACTGCCGGCAACGGCCTCCTTGGTCAGGGCGTCCATGGGCGCCTCGATGACGCGGTAGCCGTCGAGGCTCGAGTCCTCGAGTGGGTTCTTCTCATATCCGGCCTTGGCGAGGTTGCGCTCGTCGAAGGCTTCGGTGTTGACCACAAGCGTCCCGCCCTGGCGGAGGTCGGCCAGGTTGGCCTTGAGCGCCGCCGGGTTCATCGCCACGAGACAGTCGGGAGCATCGCCGGCAGTGAGGATGTCGAAATCAGCGATCTGCACCTGGAACGACGACACTCCTGGAAGGGTGCCGGCCGGGGCGCGGATCTCGGCGGGGAAACTCGGCAGGGTGGCGAGGTCATTCCCGAACGCCGCCGAGGCGTCGGTGAAACGGTTGCCAGCCACCTGCATGCCGTCGCCGGAATCTCCGGCGAAGCGGATCACTACCTTGTCGAGCCGTATGGTTTCGGGGGGGGTTGGGGAGTCGAGGGTGGCCGTATGGTCGGACACCAGGGGATCACTTCCTCAGGTCGAGTTCTAAGCGTTATCGGTCGCCGCAAAGCGGAACCTCACGACGGGATGATCATTCTAGAGGCATGTGCTCCGCTATCGATTGGAGCCTGCGTGGGCCCTGCGACCCATCGGGCCGCACTCATATCCCCGGCGGCCATCTGACCCCGGCCACCCCAGCTTCCTCCAGGGCCCGACCGGCTTCCAACAGCCGCGCCTCCCTCCACCAAGGGGCGATGAGTTGCAGGGAAGGGGGAGGCGATCCGTCGACGGCGAGGGGAACCGAGAGAGCCGGGCAACCCATGTGATTGACCAACGCCGAGAACCACGAGAGGACGGTTCGGTAGGGGAGCGGCTGGCCACCTGCCTCGATGACGTCCTCCCCGATCAGCTTCCGCATGGCCGGCACCGTCGGGGTAACCAGCAGGTCGACCGCCGAAAAGACGTCGGCGACCAGGTTGCGGAGGCGGGAGCGCCAGGCTTGGGCCTCCACGTACTGGTCGAGAGTCACCGCCATCGCCGCTTTCAGTCGTCCGGCGGTCTCGGGCCCGTAGGTCTCGGTGCCCCACCACCGTCTGTGCACCGTGGCAATCTCGCCCCAGGCCAGCTCGTTGATCTTTCCCGGGGGCAGCAAGACCGGATTACGGACCGGTGCCACGATCGCTCCCAGCGCGGCCAGCCGCCCTAGAGCCCATTCGAAGGCGGCCTTGACCTCAGAGGTCATCGGGGCCTTGTCCACCCACGGCTGGGGCACGCCCACCACCAAACCCTCCAGCGTGGACGTGGTCGGTTGTTCCACGACTCGCGGCGCCGCCCAGGGGTCGGCGGGGTGATAACCGGCGGTGACGGCGTAGACGACGGCCACGTCAGCCACCGAACGACCGAGCTGGCCGACCGTGTCGAGCGAGGGGGCGAGCGGGAAGACCCCGGCAAGGGGCACTCGCCCGTGGGTGACCTTCAGACCGACCACCCCACAGAGAGCTGCGGGGACCCGGATCGAACCACCGGTGTCGGTTCCGAGGCTGGCCGGAGCGAGGCCGGCGGCCACGGCGGCCGCCGAACCACCCGAGGAGCCCCCAGGGGAGGTGGCGGGATCCCAAGGGTTGCGAACGGGGCCGAACCAATGATTCTCGGATGAAAAGCCGAAGGCGAACTCGTGGAGCCCCAATCGAGCGGTGATCACGGCCCCGGCGTTCTCCACCCGATGGACGGCCGGAGCGCTGGTTTTCGATTCGTTGCGATAGAAGCCGGAACCGGCGGTCGTGACGCGGCCGGCATGGTCGAAGATGTCTTTGATGGGAACCGGGATGCCGGCGAGGGGACCGGCCAGAGTCTGTCGTTCGAGACGCAGTGCCCGCTGGCGGGCTCGCTCCCCGTCGATCGAGATGGCCGCATTGAAAAGGGGCTGGAACCGCTCGGTTCTTTCGAGGTAATGATCGACGACCTCGATCGGTCGAATCTTCCGGGTCCTGACCTGGTCGGCCAGTTCGACCAAGCCGGTGTGGTGCATCACCAATCCACCCGACGTCCGTTGGGAACGAGGGAGATCCACGGAATACCGGCCGGCACTGCCAGCGCCCCCCCCCGCTCGTCCACCAGCTCGAACCAAACGTCGGTGCCGGCGCGCTCCCAGCCTCCCTCCACGACCTTCCCGCCGGCGAACACAATTGCTCGACCCTCGCCGGTCATGTCCATGGCCGGTACAGGCGTGCCGTTTCCACCAGGCGGGTTGGCGGTATAACGCCTTCCGAACAGAACGACCAGGGTGTCGGTGCTGATCGGGCCCTTGGCTCCGTCCTTGCTGATCCAAGACGATTCCACGCCGTTGAGATGACGCGTGTAGCTCCCGTTGGCATACGTCCACAGCACCCGGGTCCCGTCCGAGAAGCCGATCTCGACCTCCGTAGCGGGTTCGGCATCCGACGGCATGACCCCAAACTCGAACAAGGCCGTGGGGGGTTGGTCGGGGTAGGCGCGGTCGTCGGCGATCTTTCTCAGGAGGGTGGTGTCGACGTACAGGTTGTGGGGAGCGCGTCGACCCGAGATGCGGAAGGTGGCGGGTCGCTCCTCTCCGATCATGGGCACGTCAGCCTTGCGAATCTGGGAGAGGACCCAGGGCTGGGCACCCGAGATGGCAAACGTGGCGCCTAGGGGGGCCAGCAGGGTCGGATCGGTCGGCCGGCCCGACCGCATGGGACCCAGGTAGGCCGAGTCGGCATCGTGGAAAAGGGCGATGAAGCGGGTGACACCAGACTCGACCAGCAGTTCGATGACCGCGTCGGCTTCGTTGAGTCCCGATTGCGGCCGGGCTCCGGGGGCATTGTCGATCTTCACCGCCATCACGCGCCGGTCGAGCAGAGCGGCATCGGTCACCGGAAGGCCGTTCATAGGGGACAAGAACCCGGCCAGCGTGGTGGTGGTCGGCCTGGTGGTGGTAGTGGTCGGGCGGGTCGTCGTTGTCGGCTGGGAAGTAGTAGTGCTCGAAGCAAGGGTGGTGACCGATTGGGCTCCGTTGCTACAGGCGAGCAACGCCAAGAGGACCACCAGGAGTGGAAGCCGCCACATACGACGATCGTAACCGGTGTGGAGGTTGCGACCGCCTGTGGGTTAGCTCAGGGCGAGCTGCTCCCGGGCTGTCGTCACAGCATCGACGGCAATCGCCAACTCGATGCCTTCGCCGTTGGTGTGAAGGACGTAGAGCGCGTCGATGTTGACACCTGCGTCGGCCAGCTTGCGGGTCACGGTGGCCAGCTGCCCGGTACGGTGGGAGAGGTAGGTGGTGACCACTTGGTGCTCTTCGACGTGCAACCCGGCGTCTCGCAGCGCCCGGCGGGCGACCTCGGGTTCGTCTACCACCAATCTCACTATTCCTTCGTCGTCGACCCCATAGGCGGCGAGGGCGTCGATGTTGATTCCGGCCGCCGCCAAGGTCTCGGTCAACGAGGCGAGCATGCCCGGACGGTTGGCCATGCGGACGACGAATTCAGTCATGCGATCAATCTACGCTTGTTTATCTCGTTCGTGTCGGGTCGAAAGGCTCTAGGTTGGCCGACTTCTGGACGCCGGGCGGCTCGCCGGCCTTCCGCTACTCCCCGCACCCGGTCCCCCCGTTGATGGAAAGGACCCGGCCCCCTTCTCCGACTCCGTCGAGGCCACCCCACAGATACGGTGCGTCGGCGGGATCGACGACGAACAGGGGACCGAGGATCTCGTCGTCGAAGATGCCGGCTCCGGTCCCATAAGCGTCGATGAGGTCGGCCACGGTCGAACCCACCATCACCCCGAGGTCGGTCCGAAGTGGGAGCGGTTCGGCCAGTAGCGCCGAGTTGGTGTAGGTAAAGAGATGATCGGTACCGGCCGGTCCCCACTCGGTGGGACCGTCCGAGAAATAGAGCTGAAGGCTTTGCCAGCGCACCACTCGCACACGAGTGCCCGGGCACGTGCCAAAGCCGGAGAACGAGTCGATCCAATCGGTGTCCTCGTCGGGTTCTCCCAAGACCGACCGAACGGTGTCGAGGGCGGGTCCAATCGGCGACCCGAGCGCCAAAGGACCGAGCCCCGTCGGGGTCATCACCAATGAGTCGACACCGAACGTGGTGGTAGTGATCAGGATGGTGGTGGTGGTCGTCAGGATGGTGGTGGTCGTGACGGTCGGGGTGACGGAGGTGGTGGAAGCGGCGACTGGGGCATTGGTCGTCGTCGGGGCGTCGTCACCGGCGAAACGAACCACACCCATGATCCCCACCACGACCACCACCGTTCCGGTCAGCACCGCCAAAGCCAAAAGCACACTCCTCTGGCTGTCGGTAAATCGGTTCATCTCAGCGCAGCACGGCAGATCGAGCTGGAATTTGACACCTAGGGCTCTGTCTGGGAAATAGCGCCGATACCCTCACGCTACTTCCCAGACGGACCACTGGGTCAGGTTATCGCCGGTCATACCGAGAACGGGCGACCTGGGGTCGGCCGAAGCGGGCGGGTGGCCAATATCGGAAGACCACTCGGTAAGCCTTGGCGGTGGGCACCGGGCCGAAACGACGAGAGTCGACGGCGGTGGGGTGGTTTGAATCGCTCAACACAAACATTGTCTTCCCGTCCGTATGGCCGACTCGTTTGCAGAGATGAAACCCGGGGCGTCCGGGATGTTCGAAGACCACCACGTCGCCGGACCGGATGGCCAGCCGGGCAGCCACCAGCCAGTCGCCGGGCAGCAGCGCCGGAGCCATTGACATCTCCGCTACCTCGAAACGGGCGAACACCGAAACGAGTATGGTCGGGGCGGCAACCAAGACTGATGGGAGGTCGTCATGGGATTCTTCAGGCCGGCCAAGGTCGCGCACGCTCACTGCGACCTGTTCTGCGGGGTCTACGACCCCGCCCAAGCCAAGATCGAAGCGAAGTCCGTATACAACGCCTGCACCAAGTACGCGGCCTCCGACGATCCGATCTTCAAAGATCGATGCATTGTCATCAAGGAGCAGCAGGCGGAACTCGTCAAGCATCACCTGTCGGTGTTGTGGTCGGACTACTTCAAGCCTCATCACCTCGAGAAATTCCCTCAGCTCCACGACCTTTTTTGGCGGGGGATGAAGGCAGCCTCGGACGCCAAGAAGTCGGTGGACCCCGCAGTGTCTCAGAAGCTCTTGGACCTCATCGACGAGATCTCGGTGGTGTTCTGGAAGACCGACGAGGCGAAAGCGGCCGGGGTATACCCGCCCAAATAGCCCGTTTCGGTGTGGATCAGGCCGTCAGGCGCAGGTCGGGTTCGTCGACCTCGACCGGGGAGGGCGGTTGGCGGTGACGGCGAAAGCGCTCCAGCCGGCTCTTGAGGTTGTCCAGCAGATGGCGTGCCCACTCGAACTCCGTCGAGAGGACCAGGAGGCCGAGAATGACGATGGCCCAACCAGGGACCAAAGGGAGGGGCACGAAGATCAAACCGGCCAGCACCAGCACCATTCCAATGATGCCGATGGCTACCCGCTTGACTGCCGTCATGCTGCGCTTCATCGTCGTGGACACTTGTCTATCCGCTCTGCTGCTCGATTTCTCTGCCTGAGTTCTCTTGCCTGAGTTTCCTGTATGAGCTGTCTGTATGAACTGTCTCTATGAACTGTCTGTATGAGCCTGTCCGGTCGTTCCGTGGGACCCTTCTCGCTATCTCGGTCCCGTGGACCGCGATAACCTTTTGACGAGGGACGCGGCTCCTGGGTTTCGTATCGGGAGAATACGCCGAAAACTGAAATACGGGTAGCCCCCCCTTCTCCCTCAGCTTCCCACCACCACCTGAAGTGGTCGGCCCGCCACGGAAACCGCAACCGGCGGTCGTACGCGTCACCTGTCGGCGCGGATTGTCGGAAGTACGAGTCGGGAGCTCAGCCGGCCCGGCCACCTTGGGTGAACAAGGCGCTTCTCCGGAGGTGAGAGATGGTGCTGGCGCACGAACCTCCGACAATCTGGCCCAAGGCGTGACGCGTACGACCGGCGGTTCGTTGATTCGATCAGTCGGTTGAGTCGAGGACGTCGGCCTCGAGCTTTCGGTAGAGGGGGACCGCCGGGCCGAGGCGGGCGCCCGTCTCCAACGCCGGGGGGTGCCAGCCGTTCTCAGCCACCGACCCTGGCAGCCCGAGCAGACCCCAGACCTGGTCGGCCGAGAAGGGCAGATAGGGGGCCAGCGCCACCGCCAGGCTGGCAATCGCCGACAAGGCCGCCGCGAGGATCGACCCGGTTCGGGCAAGGTCGGTTCGGGCGGTCTGCCAAGGAGCGACTTCGTTGAGGTAGCCGTTGACGGCGGCGGCGCCATCAAAGGCCGCCCGCAGGCCGGCCCGCAGCTCGACAGCTTCGATGTGTTGACCGGTGGTCGCCAGGGCCTTGGCGACCGCGGCCAGCATGGCGTTATCCCGGTCGTCAGCTTCGCCGGGGGCGGGAACCCGGCCGTCGAAGTACCGGTGGCACAGAGAGACGACCCTGTTGACCAGATTGCCCCAGGTGGCGACGAGCTCGTCATTGACGCGGCGAATGATGTCATCGTCGGATAGGTCGGTGTCTCCCTGCTCGGGAAGTACAGCCGCAATGGCATAACGCAGCGCGTCGGGTTGCAATCGGGCGGCGTACCAGGCGATCGGGCGACCCACCCCCATGGATTTGGAGGCCTTGGCACCCTTGAAGGTGACGTATTGGTTGGCGGGAACATCGGTGGGGAGGTTGTGCTCGCCGTACCCCATAAGCATGGCCGGCCAGACGACGGCGTGGAACGGGATGTTGTCCTTCCCCACGAAGTAATACGACTCGGCTTCCGGGTTGTTCCACCAGAGCCGCCAGGCCTGCGGGTCACCCGATCGCGCTGCCCATTCCTTCGCCGCCGATAGGTATCCGATGACCGCCTCGAACCAAACGTAGATCACCTTTCCCTTGCCCAGGGTGTCGGCTTCGGTGGGTATCGGTATGCCCCATGACAAGTCACGGGTGATGGCGCGGTCCGGCATGCCTTCCGCCACCATGCCCAATGCCCAATTCTGGACGTGGCGCCGCCAGGTCGTCTGGCCCGTGAGCCAGGTGCGCAGCGCTTCGGTGAAGGCGCCCAGGCGCAGGAAGTAATGCTGGGTCTCCCGCTTCTCGGGGGTGGCCCCGGACAGCGAGCTCCTGGGGTTGATGAGCTGGTCGGGGTCCAGGGTCCTCCCGCAATTTTCGCATTGATCTCCCCGTGCCCGGTTGTATCCGCAGTGGGGACAAGTGCCCTCCACGTAGCGATCGGGGAGGAAACGTTGCCTATCCGGGTCGAAGAACTGGAGGCTCGTGCCGGCGACGACGTAACCCGCCGCCCGCAACTTGCGGAAGATGTCCCAGGTGACCTCGCGATGGTTGTCGGTGAGGGTGGTCGTGAACAGGTCGAAGGAGATGCCGAGATCCCGCCAGTAGCCAAGGATCTCAGGGTGATAACGGGCGACGATCTCCGCCGGGCTGACCCCCTCCTGGTCTGCTTTGATGGTGATGGGAGTGCCGTGGGCATCGCTACCGGAGACCATCAGTACCCGATTGCCGGCCAAGCGGTGATATCGAGCGAAAATGTCGGCGGGCAGGTAGGCGCCGGCCAGGTGACCCAGGTGTAACGAACCTGAGGCGTAGGGCCAGGCGACGGCGACGAGGATGTGACGAGGCATCGGTCTGGGAGGCTACCGCCCGGTGGGGAATGCGCCCGGCGAGTTTGTCGTTGGACCCGACGATGAACCTTGCAGACCTTCGCCCCGTTTACGCCACGGTCGACTCTGTTCGCACCCTCGAAGGAGAAGGCTTTCGGGTCCGCCGGCCGTTTCCATATCAGGTCGACCACATCGGACCGTTCCTGCTCCTCGATGAAATGGGTCCTTCCGACAACGCACCGGGCGAGGCGAAGGGTGCGCCCGACCATCCGCATCGCGGCTTCGAGACCGTCACCTATGTGCTGGACGGAGAGGTCGAGCACAAGGACTCGATGGGAAATCACGGCCTGATAACACCCGGCGACGTGCAATGGATGACGGCGGGCGCGGGCATCGTTCATTCCGAGATGCCGTCAGACCTCATCTTGACGAGTGGAGGCCGGGTGCACGGTTTCCAATTGTGGGTCAACCTTCCCAAAAGAGACAAGATGCGGCCGCCTCGTTACCAGGACCTGCGCGCTCAGGACATGCCGGTGGTGACAATGGGAGGCGGGTCGATGGTGGTCATCGGAGGCCATGCCATGGGGACGACCGGACCGGCTGATACTCACCTTCCCGTCACCTACCTACATGTGAAGGTCTATCCCGATAGTGAAGTCGAGTTGGAAGTCGAGCCCGACGATCTCGCCTTCATGTACGCATTTCGCGGCGCCGGTGAGACTGGGGTGGAGCGAGCACAGCTTCCCGAGGGCTCCATCGCCGTGTTTGCGCCCGGGGGGGGGAGGGTGAGGGTGGCAGCCGGACCCAACGGCTTGGAGGGGTTATTCGGGGCGGCCGCGCCGCTCCATGAACCGGTAGTTCGCTATGGGCCATTCGTTATGAACACCCGAGAAGAGATCATCACCGCCTTCGACGACTTCCGGGCCGGCCGGTTGGGGTCGATCCCGGCCGAGAAATAGCGCCGGTACTAGCGCCCTGATAGGCCTGGCCAGCCAGGGCCGGGAGGCCCCGAAAAGTCCACTGGCCGGTAGGCCCCGTAAGTCGCTATCGTATTGGCTGCCCAAAGCGGGCGCACGACGACCCCAAGATCACAGGAGAAGTTCACGTGCAGATCTATGTAGGCAATTTGCCCTGGGGCGTCGGCTCCGAGGACATTCGCAAACTATTCGAACCTCATGGTGAGGTGGAAAACGCCCAGGTCATCACCGACCGGGAAACCGGGCGGTCACGTGGCTTCGCGTTCGTGACGATGGCCGACGACATCGCCAAGGCTGCGATCGCGGCCGTCAACGGTCACGACATCGACGGTCGCAAGCTCGTCGTCAACGAGGCTCGACCGCGAGATCGTGAAGGCTCTAGCGGTGGCGGCGGCTACCGCTCCGGCGGTGGCGGCGGCGGTGGCTACCGCTCCGGCAGTGGCGGCGGTGGTGGTGGTGGCGGTGGCGGCGGCGGTTCGCGATCCGGCGGTGGCCGGGGCGGCGCCGGCGGCGGCCAGCGTCGTGGCGGGTACACCCGCGGTCGCTGAGTCACCCGACGCGTAGCACCAGTCCCTTCAGATACTCCCCCTCGGGGAAGGTCAACAACACCGGGTGGTCGCTCGGCTGGCTGAGTCGCGCCTCGATCCAGAGGTCCCGGCGGGCGTCGAGGGCGGCACCGAAGACGATCTTCTGAAAAAGGGCGGCGTCGATCGCCCCCGAACATGAGAACGTCACGAGGTGACCGCCCCGAGCGAGTAGGGCGATGGCCGCCAGGTTGAGATCCTTGTAGCCGCGGGAGGCGGCCGTCACCTTGGCGGCGGAGGCGGCCAGCTTGGGAGGATCGACGATCACGAGATCGAAGAGACGACCGGTGTCGCGTAGGGAGCGGAGATAATCAAACGCATTGGCCGGGACCAGCTCGGCCGTGGCCAGATGGTTGCGAGCGAGGTTCCTGGCGGCGAGTTGGAGTGCGGGTCGGGACGAATCGACCGCTAGGACGCTTTGGGCGCCCCCCGCCAGCGAGGCCACCGTAAAACCACCCGTGTAGCAAAACACGTCCAGGACTCGACGGCCTGCTGCGAGCGAGGCCACCACGGTCCGGTTGTGGCGTTGGTCCAGATAGAAGCCCGTCTTGTGGCCACTATGGAGGTCCACCTCGAAGGACCATCTGAGCTTTTCGGCCTTCTCCCACACGTCGACCGTCGCGGGTGGCGTAGCTCCCGCCGCTGTACCCGAACGCGGAGACAGCCCCTCACGGACGTCAGGATCTGACCTATCCAGCACGCCGGTCACCCCCGGGAGGGAGGCGAGCGCGTCGATGAGCACGCGGCGGTACCGGTCGGCCCCGGAATGCTGGAGTTGGACCACCACAAACTCGCCATAACGATCGGCAACCACACCGGGGAGGTGGTCGTTTTCCGCGAAGACCAGCCGGACTCCATTGGTCGCAAATGCCAGATGGGCGCGTCCCGCCACGGCGGCGGCCACCCTCGATCTGATCAGCTCTTCGGTGATGGGTTGTGCTTCATCCCAGGACCAGATGCGGGCTCGGATCTGTGACGACGGGCTGATCGTCGCCCACGCCAGCCATTCCCGGTCGGCCGAAAGCACCTTCACCGCCCCGCCTGGTTCTGGTTCACCATCGAGCGATCCGACAGCTCCACTGAATATCCAGGGGTGGCGGCGGCGGACCGAGGCCTCCCGGCCGGGGCGAAGAATCAGCGTGCCGGTCATGGCCCGGATGCTACGAACCCCCTGCTGCATGGGGACAAACGTAGGTGTAGGGCCCACCCCGTCGGATTTGGGACCCCCATTAGCATCCTTACCGTTATGGCGCTACCGGCAACCAAGCCGGGCGGGGTTCTCTTCACCGGCCCGGTCACCAAATCGTCGCTCGCCGCCTTCCTCAGGTCCGTACCGAGCGTCGACGAGGTCGGAGCCACCGAGCGCGTGGAGACGTTGTCGACCCGCTCCATCAAGAAAGAATCGAAGCTGGAGGCGCTGACCCTGGCGGTCCGCATGATGGACCTCACCACTCTGGAGGGAAAGGACACGCCGGGCAAGATTGCCCAGATGTCGGCCAAAGCCATCCGTCCCGACCCCATCGACCCCTCGATTCCCTCCGTGGCGGCGGTCTGCGTCTATCCGGCCATGGTCCGGTATGCGCGGGACGCCCTGGAAGGATCAACGGTGAAGATCGCCGCAGTTGCCACCTATTTCCCGTCCGGACAAGTGGACACCCGGCTGAAGGTGGCCGAGACCAAGGCGGTGGCGGCGGGGGGTGCCGACGAGATCGACATGGTTATCGACCGGGGCGCTTTTCTGGCCGGCGATTACTTCCACGTCTTTGACGAGATTCGCCAGGTGAAGGAGGCCGGCGGCGGGGCCCGTCTCAAAGTGATCCTCGAGACCGGCGAGTTGGGTAGTCTCGACGCAGTTCGCCGGGCCTCGATGCTGGCCATGGCCGCCGGCGCCGATTTCATCAAGACTTCCACCGGCAAGATCACTCCTGCCGCCACGCTGCCGGTCACCCTGGTCATGCTCGAGTCCATCGCCGACTTCCATGGCGCGACCGGGGTGCGCGTAGGCATGAAGCCGGCAGGGGGAATCCGCACCGCCAAGGAAGCCATTCGATACCTGGTGGTGCTCAATGAGACGCTCGGGCGAAGTTGGATGACGCCAGAGCTCTTCCGTTTCGGGGCCTCAACGCTTCTCAACGACGTGCTCATGCAGATTCGCTGGCTCAAGACCGGCCGGTATCAATCGGGCGACTACTTCACCAAGGATTGACCGGTGAGACGGATGTCGGCCGTCTTGGTCATCGGGATTGTTGTGACTGGCTGCACGCGGCAGCAGCCTCCGACTCGGGCGAGCCTCCCGATCGTTTCTACCTCTTCCACCACGTCGGCGGAGGTTGGACCTCGCCGCCTCGTTTACGGTCTCTCGCCCGGTTCGGTGATGACCTGGAATTCCGAGATCGTTGTCCGTCATGAACTCTCGGTGGCGGTGGCAGACGGGTCTGCCCTCGCCGATGGTCTGGAGGCGGCGGGCATCGTCGACTCAACGACCGAAGTCACCCTCGAAGGCGTTGCCGAGACGGCCGTGCTGGCCACCGAGCTGGTGGATGTCTTCACGGCCACCAGCGGGTTCATCGCCGGCACTATTGGTGGCGAAGAGTTCGATCGAGCCTTTTCTTCCGAAGAGATCACCGCGCTAAGCAACCGCCGGGCCGGCCCCCCTTTCCAGATCGACGAACTCGGTCATATCCGGGTCGGGAAGAGCGGCTCTCCGGGGGCGGTGGGAGTCGAGATCTCCGGAATCGCCCCGCTCGTCGCCGTTGGCCCACCCCTCACCGATGTCGTGATCGATGTCGGCGATCGATGGGAGGTGGAAGTGCCCGGGCCCCTCGGATCGGTCCTGCCGCTGGAGGTGAAGGTCACCGGCCGCGATGGTGCTCACCTCCTCCTCGACGTTGCCGGTCGGGTCGACCCAGTAGTGATGGTTCCGATCGAACTCGCCGCCGGGCGGCCTCTGCTTCCCGGGACCGCCGACGTCACCATCCTCGACCGGCTTCCCAGCGTGGCCTCGGGGACGGTGAGCATCGAATCGATCGAGCTGGCAGCCGACATGCGCTTCAATCCAGGTTTGGGATTCGTGATCGACAATCGCGTGACGGCCACCGTCAACGCCTCGTACCAGGTGTCGGAACCCCGCGGAGGGGGAACAGCGGAGATCGCCGAGCTGGTGGAGATCGATTGGACTCGCTTTTTCGACCAGACCTCCCGAGATGGCCTTGAGCCGGTTCTGGCGCGCCTCATCGTCGATCCAACCACCCTGGCCTTCGGGCCGCTGGCGGCGATCGCCGGCCTCGGCATCGTCGATCTCGAATCGACTCGGCTCGACGGCCTGATGGTGCCCTTCGCAGCCGTTAGGCCAGATATCTTTGCTGCCATTGTTCCCGCTCAGGTGGGAACCGAGCCGCCGGTGGCGGTGATTTCGTTTCTGCTGGACGGTGAGGTCCGTGGCGATCCTGCCGTTGCCGCCGGGGTGGCCACTGCCCTGAGTAGGGCCGATCCGACCAAAGACGAGGTCGCCGGCCAGCCGGTCAATCGAATCGAACAAGTCGATCAGCAATGGACCTTCTGGTCGACGCCCACCCACATGTTCTTGGTCGTTGGAGAGCCCGGTCTGACCGACCCGATCCTGGCCAGGTTGATGGACTCCCCCAAGCCGTATGTATGGCAGAGCGGCGATTGTCTGGGCTTTCCTTTCCCCGATACCGGTGTGCCCTTTGCCCCCTTCGGCGAGCTGCACCTCTCCCACTGCGAGGCCATCCACAGTCATGAGGTGATTCATGTCGAGGAGCTGGCCGCCGGTCCAGACGCCCCATATCCCGGGGAAGAGGCAATGGTCGACCGTGCCGATCTCCGATGTGGCGGGAGGTTCGATGCGATCGTGGGTGGACTGGATCGCGATACCACTATCGAGATGGTCACCTATCTGCCCAATCAAGCTGAATGGGAGTTGGGGGCGCGCTACCTGGGTTGCATGGTCTATCTGGGCGGCCCCGAAGGAGTGGTTCCGGAACGAGGCCGGCTGACCAGTGCTGCCGCCGACCATCCGAGTGACCTGAGGACCGGCGACTGCGCGCGGGGTGATGTCCGCGTCGATTGCGAGGATCCCCACCCCGCCGAGATCATCGGCAGCGCCGACTTCCCGGATGGGCCCGGCGCGGCTTTCCCGGGAAGCCGCCCTGGGACGGAATTCGCCGACTCGGCTTGTGAAGACCTACTCGGACGTTATGGGGCCATCCCCGGCAGCCTCTCGATCGTGGCGGTCGGTCGACCGGTCTTGCCCTACGAATGGAGCACCGGGGTGAGGGACTTCCTATGCCTGGCGGTTGCGGTCGGTGCGGACGGCACGGCGGTGTCGGTGACCGGTTCCTTCCGGACCGAATGGACCCCGGTGCCGTGACCGGCCACCCGCCGAGCCGCTCCGGCTCCCCCGGTAGCCTAGAAACGTATGACGTGTCCAAGCTGCGGCGGTCAGAATCGGGAAGAGGTCGCCTTTTGCGGCCAATGTGGGACATCGCTCTATCTCCTGTGCTCGGTGTGCGGTGCCAAGAACCCTGCCGACCATCGTTTCTGTGGGAACTGCGGCACTCGACTTATCGGCCTTGAACCGGGGCCAGACGGACCGACGCATCCGGAGCGTCGGTTGGTGTCGGTCCTATTTGCCGATCTGGTCGGTTACACGGGTTTTGCGGAGAATCGAGATGCCGAAGAGGTTCGGGAAGTGCTGTCTGACTATTTCGCAGCCGCCCGGGAAATCGTCGAGCGTTTCGGCGGCGTCGTGGAGAAGTACATCGGGGACGCGGTGATGGCTGTCTGGGGCGCACCGCTGGCGCGTGAAGACGACGCCGAACGAGCGGTGCGCGCCGGTCTGGAGCTGATCGACATGGTCGACAAGCTCGGCGCTCGTCTCGGCATCGAAGGATTCGCCCTTCGGGGGGGGGTGGCAAGCGGGGAGGCATCAGTGTCCCCCGGCGGCAACGGGACCGGGATGGTCGTGGGCGATCTGGTGAACACTGCGTCGCGCCTGCAGGCGATCGCCGAACCCAAGGCGGTGGTGGTTGGCGGGACCACCTACCGGCTGGTCAAGGATGCGGTTCGTTTCGTTTCGCTCGGTTCGCTCCAGCTCAAGGGCAGGTCCGAGCCGGTCGAGGCGTGGCGGGCCGAACGGGTGACGGCGGCCCGGGGAGGACGCTATCGGGGCGAGGCTGTCGAAGCCCCGTTCGTGGGGCGGGACGAGGACCTCCGCCATCTGAAGGATCTGCTCCACGCCACCGGCAAGGAGAACCGCTCCCGCCTTGCTTCGGTGATCGGCCAAGCCGGGGTCGGCAAGTCCCGGCTCATTTGGGAATTGGAGAAATACATCGATGGGTTGGTCGCGCCGACCTATTGGCACCGAGGCCGGTCACCCAGCCTCGGAGACGGCCTGGCCTTCTGGGCGCTCGCCGACATGGTCAGAAGCCGGGCCGGCATCGCTCCCTCCGACGACAATGCCACCGCCAAGTCCAGGCTGGCGGCGAGCGTGGCCGAGTTCGTCGCTCCCGGTGATCGCGCCTGGGTCGAGGCCAACCTGGTGGGGTTGCTTGGTCTGGGACCGTCGCCCGAGGGGGAGCGCGCCGAGCAGTTCGCCGCTTTCCGCTCGTTCTTCGAGGGAATCTCCGGGCGAGGGACCACCGTGATGGTCTTCGAGGATTTCCAACACTCCGATGAGGCTCTCATCGACTTCGTGGAGGAGTTGACCGACTGGTCCCGACATCACCCCATCCTCGTGGTCACCGCGGCCCGGCCGGAACTGCTGACAAGACGGCCCGGTTGGGGCTCCGGACGCCGAGGATTCGTTTCGATCCACCTCGGATCCCTGACCAACGAGGCGATGGAGAGCTTGGTGCTGGGTCTCGTCCCCGGGATCACCGAGGAGGTCGCGAAGTCGGTGGTCGACCGAGCCGGCGGCATCCCCCTCTACGCCATCGAGTTGGTGCGCAAGTTGATCGCCGACGGCGTCCTCGTAGAAGAAGAAGGGGGGTGTTTCTGCGCGGTGGTGGGCGATATCTCCGAAGTCTCGGTGCCGGACAGCCTCCAAGCGGTCATCGGGGCTCGCCTGGACCAATTGAGTTCCGACGAGCGCAGCCTTCTCCAGCATGCCTCCATCATCGGTCTCAATTTCACGCCCGAGTCGCTGGCCGCGGTGAGCAACCTCCCGGTCGAGCACGTCGAGGCCATGCTGCCGGCCCTGATTCGCAAGGAGCTCATCGATATGGTGAGAGATCCTCGCTCTGGCGAGCGGGGGAGCTACAGCTTCGTGCAGTCTTTGGTGCGCGACGTTGCTCATGGTCGGCTGGGCCGGGAGCCGCGTCGGACCGGCCATGCCGCCGCCGGTCGGTACTTCGCTGGGCTCTCCGGCGCCGAGCTTGCCGGGGTGGCGTCGGCTCATTTCTTGGAAGCCCTCGGTGCCTCGTCGGCAGGCCGAGAAGCCGATGCCCTCCGAGAGGAGGCGGCGAAGGCCCTCTCCGTGGCAGCCGAACGGGCCTTTGCCCTGCACTCCTACGAGCGGGTCATCGAACTTTGTCGAGAGGCCTTGAGGATTGTCGCGACCGAATCGGCGAACCTGGAGTTCCTGCTGTTGGCCGGCACCGCCCACGGCCGGCTCGCCCAGTTCGACGACGCCGCCGAATACGCCGAACGGGCTCACCGGTGGGCGCTCCAGGCCGGCGACGACCGCACCAGGATGAAGACGGCGAGGGTGCTCGCTCGTATCAACAACGACGCTCTGCGCTCCGATGATGCGCTTGCCGTGCTCGAACCGGTCATGACCAGCCAGGCGGATCGCACCGATTCGCCGGATTGGGTGGCCGGTGCCGCTGAGCTGGCCAGGTCGTACATGCTCACCAGCCGTGCCGAAGATGCGTTGGCGATGGTCGAAAGGGCCCTCAGCGGGGCCGAGCGGCTCGGTATCGATGGGCTGATCGCCGACGCCTTGGTCACAAAAGGAAGCATTCTCGGGGACGTGGGTAGGGTGATCGAGGGCCGGGCCCTCCTCCGTGAGGCGCTGGATCTCGCTCGGGCCAAGGGGCTACATGCCGCCCGGAGCCGAGCCCTCAACAACCTGGGGTTCCTGCTCGGAGAGGACGACCCCCAGGCCTACCTCGCCACCGCTACAGAGGCGCTTGCCGAGGGAATCCGGCTCGGTGCCCGCAACCAGGTGATCTGGTACTCGGTGGCCTTGGCCGGCTACTACCTCGGCTCTGGCAAACCGAGCATGGCTCTTCAATACCTCGAATCGCCCATCGTCTCGGGGGGCCAGGGTTTCTATGACCTCTCCATCGAGCTCCTCTGGGCCAAATACCACGCCCTCTTGGGTGACTACGTCACCTCAGATCAACACATGGAGAGGGCCGAGAAGATCGGGGCTGGTGAGACAGCTCGCCAGATCGCCCAGAGTCTTTCCGAAGCCCGCGGGAGTCTGCTGGTGTTTCGAGGGCGGTTCACCGAGGCCTTGCCTCATTGCCGCCACGCGGCCGCCGGTCCGTTCGAGCGAGCCTACGAGGTATTGGGGTTCGCCATCGCCGCGGCGCTGGCCCGGGATGACATGGCTCTCGAAGAAGCGACGCAGATGGCAGGGCGTTTGCAACGCCACACCACAATGGCAGTGGTCAGTCGGGAGTTCACGGCCGCCGTCGACGCCGCCCGCCGAGGTGACTACGAGCAGACGGAAGCCCACGCCGCCTTCGTCCTCGAACAGCTGGGCGGTTGGGAACAGTTGGTGTTGGGCGCCTGCGTGAGAGCCGCCCTTTCCGCCAATGCTCGCGGGTCGGTGAGAGAGCGTTACTTGGCCGAGGTCGAGGACAGCATCGAGGCCAGCGGGTTGCTCGGTCTAAAGCCCATGTTGGCCGAGGTCGAAGCGGCTAGAGCTGGCCTGAGCTCTGTTGGTTCCCCATCAGGGTGACATAGCGGGGGTCCTGGTAGCGGGAGGGTAGGAAAGCCCAGGCGTAATCGGGCAACTCTCCACCGGTGAGGTGCAACCCGACCAGCTCCCCGGCCGCGGCCGCCGCCATGACCCCGAACCCGGACAAGCCGGCAACCACGCACACGCCTCCGATGTCGGTGGGTCCCACCAGGTGGCGGTTCTCCGCAGTCTTCATGTAATAGCCGCCGTCCACCATGGCGGCGGGGAGCCGTTCGAGGTATCCACCGAGACCGGGCACCAAGGTGGCCAGACCTCTCATTATGACCTCGGTGTAGACCGGGTCGTCGGGGAGTGGCCAGACCGGGACTCTCCTGTCCCGGCGGAACTCCCAGAGCGCCAGCACCCAGTTGGAGCCCACTCCTCCCTCCGGGCGGAAATGCGGTGAGCCGGGGAGCTCTTCCATCAGCACCTGGCCGTCGACGTCGGCGGCCAACCATTGGGCCTCCTCGGCACTCCAGGGGAGGCGTTGGGGGTCCGACCAGATAACCAGCGGAGCTTCTCTGGGGATCACGTTGAGGTGGTCGCGGAAGGCAATCTTCCGATGCAACTCGGAGTGCAAGGGAAGAGTCGCACCCACCATTGCCAATACCTCGTTGGTCATTGGCCCGGCGGCGATGACGGTGGCTCCGGGTCTCAGTCTGCTGCCGTCGGCGAGGGTCAGTAGCGGCGAAGGCTGTCCTTCGATGCCCACCACTTGGCTTGCCAAGACCGCCAGCCCGGCATCTCGGCCCTTCTCCAGTAGATAGGCGCCCAACTGCTGCGCCGACAGCCACCCTGCCCGTCGAACGTGGACCCCACCCACCGCCCGGCCGGAGACGTAGGGAAACCAACGCCGGAGCGAATGGCCGTCTTCGAATAAGTCGGCTCCGGTGGGCTGGCCCTCCCAACCGCCGGCCGGCGACTCTCGGTACGCATCTTGCCCCCCGGGGTGGCATCGCAGCGGTCCCCCCCCCAGGTTGGACGTCTCCTCGGCCCCGGTCCGCAGCAACGCCAGTCGGTCCGGATCGCCGGTGACGAAGAGATAGCCACGCCGGTTGAGGTTGAAGGCGTTGGCGGATTCCAGCGCCCACTCCTCCAGCAGGTCTATGGAGCGGTTCATGAATGCCACCATCTCAGGACCGGGGCCTGGCCACCAGTTTCGGTAGCACTCGGTCGACTTGTCGCTGGTGAGTGTGAGTGGTGGCCGGTGGTCCACCAGGACCGTTCTCAGTCCGTGGCGCACCGAGAGGAAGTAGGCCGCGGAGACCCCGGCGATGCCAGCCCCCACCACCGCCACGTCGTATGAATCCGCCATCCCCCGAGGGTATCGCTTGTTCGTGGCCTTGATCGGCTTCCCGTTCAGCGGCCAGCGGGTCGGGCTATTTCCGTCGACCGGTGGCGCCTACCTCCGTGTCGATCGGTAGCGGTTGCCTGAACAACCCAGGAGGAACGGCAGCGCCCATCCGTATTAGCGCCAGGTGCCAGGAGGGTGACGAGCCGAGTGCCCACCGAAGTGCTCGGACGAGATTGCGTCCTGCGATCTCGGCCTGCGGCCTCGGTTCAGCGCCGAGGAGCTGAGTCAGCCGGGCAGGTAAGGTCGCCACTGCCGCGGCGAATAAGATCCGATATCCGATCGCTTGGCCCGGACCGAGACCACTTGGCCGCCCGAGAAATCTCATCGCCTCCACCATGCCCGGCGAGGGGCCGAGATCGGGGTGGTCACGAATCCAAGTCGCCAGCGTCTCGGCCGTCTCCGGCAATGGGTGGGCGTCCAACATCCGGCCGAGACGCGACTGCTCAAGAACGAATTGGTCGGCTTCGGAGCGTGTCAACCGCTGCGGACCGAAATGCCGGTAAGCGCTCAGAAACGAATCGGTGAGGACGTTGTGCACCCAGGCGGCCAGGGCCTGGTCGGTGGCCGAATACGGACGGCCACGGTGCGACCTCCCGTGCACGACCCGGTGGGCCGCCCTCACGACTGCCACCGCTTGTTCTACTTCCGGCCCGGCACCGAACGTCGAGGCGGTGACGTACGCCGAGGTCCGAGACAACCGGCCGAGCGGATCATCTCGATAGTGCGAATGATCGGCCACCCCGGCCACCACCTCGGGATGGGCACCTTGGACCACCAGCGCCCGGATGCCTCCGACCATGGAGCTCACGTCGCCCAAGACTCGCCAGCTCACCGAATTCGGTCCAAATAACCCTGGGTCTCCTCGATAATCAAGACTGTTGGCGAGGGGATAGGGAGCGTGGGCGAATGGGCTGGTGGCAGCCGAAACCAGATGCGACCGAAACACCATTGCGCAGAGAGCCTACGACCTGAAAGGCGGGGGCCCGGAGCCCTTCGCCATCCACGGCGGGGACCCGGAGCCCTTCGCCCTCCACGGCGGGGGCCCGGAGCCCTTCGCCCTCCAGATTCCTCAGGACGGCACCGATGAAGGCCGAAGAACTAGGCGTGCGAGTCGGCGCCTCCTTCCCCGGGCCCTGCTTGGACCCGGCGGTCCTTGCCCCCCACCGGTCGGGGCCCATTTGGCGAGGCTGAATGTCAAGGCGGTCGAACTGGCGGTGGGTGGCGATCGGGGTGACGTTGGTGCTGGCCGGTCTATGGGCGTTGAGCCGGACGCGCGATACCGACACCACCGCGACGACCCCGATTCCGACGACCACCACCACCAACCCACCCCCGACCACCACTCTTCCCATTATCACCTCCACCACATCGACCACGACCACATCGACATCGACCACCACTTCGTCGACCATTCC
>Ga0209751_10001255_pt1 | contig 26281 bp, 28 predicted proteins | sample RifCSP13_1_FD_184019 | JGI IMG/M metagenome (GOLD analysis project Ga0209751, IMG submission 184019) | Soil microbial communities from Rifle, Colorado - Rifle CSP2_sed 13_1 (SPAdes) (version 2) | ecosystem: Environmental > Terrestrial > Deep subsurface > Rock core/Sediment | place: Rifle...
ACACGCGTGGCGGGTCGCGGATGCCCGCGATGAGAGTGCCAAGTTGGAATCGCGGACTGCCAGACAGGATCCCCGGCCAAGGCGGCGACCCCCGCCGGGCTCAGGACCCCGGCTCAGAGCTCCAGTGTCGTCGCGATGGCGACGTCGCGGACGAGGTGCGGATCCGGCGCCCAGGCCGTGGCGAGGATGAGCTCGAACGTCGCGCTCGTGCGAGCGTGCGGCAACTCGATCGAGGGCAGCGCCTGTGAGCTGAGCGTTCCCGCGAACTCGATCGACCGGTCGCCGGCCAGGTCGACGATCGGAGCGCTGCCGGACCAGGCGATGATCGTCTCATCGAGCCCGTTGGAGACCGTCGCCTCGACCTTGACCCGGATCTCGGCCCGGAGCTCCTGGAGCCGCCGCGAGCCACCGGCCTGGAGCGTGATGGTCGCGGTGAAGGGCGCGCCGGCGCACAACGGAACCGGATCGAGAGACACCGAACCGGCCACGCCGTCGCCACCGACGTCGGCCGAGTCGAAGAGGGCGAACTGCCCGACGGGGACCGCCCCGGACCGGAGCAAAGCGACCGGCTGGACGACGCGCACTGGGCCCTCGATCGAGGAATCGAAGTCGCCCGGCCGCTCGAGCTTGGCCTCGATCGTCCAGTCGACCCCGGCCACGTCGGCCTCGAGGGTCGCCGGCCCGAGTGGCGGGACCGGCAGCTCGAAGGCCCACGTCCGGCGCTCGCCGGCGGCAAGGTGGATTGCGCCATCGATCTCGACCGGCTCGGTCAGGAGCGCCTCTCGCTCGGTCACGACCCGGGTGCTGGTGTGACCCTGGGCGTCGGTCGTCGTCACCTCGTGCTTCCAGTGCTCCTCGGCCCGCAGCGCGACGATCAGGGCCCGCGCCTCGAACGCGCCTCGGCTCGCGACCTCGATCCTTCCAGTGACGAGCCGTCCCGGGAGGAGCGCGTCACGCTCGAGCTCGAGACGCCAGTCGACGCCGTGACTGGAATCCGTCCACGCGGCGGTCATCGCCCCAATCCTACGCGCGCGTCGGTCCCGGCAAGACGTGGCGAGGCCCATGTCTGCTCTCAGCGCATCGCGCCGCCGTCCGGCTGGGACCCACGCTCCGCGGAGCTCCCACCGGTGTCCGTCCTCGGTCGATCGACCGATGGGCACTCACGCCTCCGGGCGCGGTCGTACCATCGGACCGTGCTGACCGCCGACACGATCCGTCGCGCCCCGAAGGCGCTCCTCCACGATCATCTCGACGGCGGCCTGCGCCCGGCCACGATCGTCGACCTCGCCGCAGAGTTCGGTTACCGGGGCCTGCCGACGACCGACGTCGATGACCTCGCGGTCTGGTTCCGGCGCGGCGCGGATCGCAAGTCCCTGGAGCTGTACCTGGAGACGTTCGTCCACACCGTCGGCGTCCTGCAGGAGCGCGAGGCGATCGTCCGGGTCGCCGCCGAATGCACCGAGGACCTCGCCGCCGATGGCGTCGTCTACGCCGAGGTCCGCTACGCGCCCGAGCTCTCGACCGAGAAGGGCCTGACCCTCGACGAGGTCATCGAGGCCAATCTCGAGGGCTTCCGGCTGGGTGCCGACCGGGCGGCCGCGGCCGGTCGCGCGATCACGATGAAGGTCCTCGTCACGGCGATGCGCCAGGCGGCACGCTCGGTCGAGGTCGCCGAGGCGGCCATCCGGTGGCGGGACGCCGGAGTCGTCGGCTTCGACATCGCAGGCCCCGAGGCCGGCTACCGCCCGACCCGCCACCTCGAGGCCTTCGACAGGATTCGCCACGAGAACTTCCACATCACGATCCATGCGGGCGAGTCGTTCGGGCTGCCGTCGATCTGGGAAGCCCTTCAGTTCTGCGGGGCGGAGCGCCTGGGGCACGGGGTCCGGATCGTCGACGACATCGCCGTGGCGCCCGACGGGACGGTGAGCCTGGGCCGCCTCGCAGCGTTCGTCCGCGATCGGCGCGTGCCGCTTGAGATGTGCCCGACATCGAACGTCCACTCGGGCGCGGCGGCGGCGGTCGCCGAGCACCCGATCGACCTGCTCCGGCGCCTCCGCTTCCGGGTGACCCTCAACACCGACAACCGGCTGATGTCGAACGTCTCGCTGTCGTCCGAGTTCGCGGCGCTCGACGAGGCCTTCGGGATCGGCCTCGGCGAGATGGAGTGGCTGACGATCAACGCCATGAAGTCGGCGTTCGCGCCCTTCGACGAACGTCTCGCCTTGATCAACGAGGTCGTCAAGCCTGGCTACGCGCACCTCCGGGGCGAGGCCGCGAGGGCCGTGGTCGCGAGTGGCCCGGCGGGCGCCTGATCCAGGCCCAGCGGGGGCTCGAGCTCGCGATCAGCTCGAGCTCGTGATCAGTCGAGCGGCCAGAAGACCTCGGTGATCGGCGGTCCGGGCTCGTCCGGCCCGGTGAGGTAGCACTCCCAGGGCGCGCCGCTCGCGTGGAGCGCCTGCTCCCGCATCCACGCCGCCGCCCGATCCCAGGCGACGCCAACTTCGTCATACGCGCCCACGTGGGTCGTCGTGACGAGCCGGCCGCCGGGCAGCGTCGTCTCGTGGACGCGGTCCGTGGCGACGAGCGAGCCCGTGAACGGGAAGCCGACGTCCGCCCGAATTCGCTCGCCAAAGCTGTGGTAGCGCGCGAAGGGTGGGCCGGCGATCACGGCGCCCGAGGCGCCGATCGCCTCGGCCGTCAGCCCGAAGGCCTCGCCGATCAGGCGCGGCAGCTCATCGACCCGCCCGTCGACCCAGACGGTGGCGGCGTGCCGTTCCGGTAGCTCCACGATCACAGGCGTGGTGACCGGCCGAGTGCCGGTCGCATCGGTCATCCAAGCACCTCCTCGGCCGGTCATACTCGTGCCTGCACCCTGCCCGTCGCAAGGCGCATTCGTCCCGTTCGTGGCGGGCCCTTGGCCCCGGGCGCGAGCGGTCTCAGCGGGCGCCGGCGCCCTCGGGATCCTCGACCGTCGCGGGCAGGTGCTCCAGCAAGGGCGGCGTCCACGCCCAGGCCGCGCCGTGATGCTTCCCGACGGCGCCGTGGCGGGCCGCCTCGACCCGCAGCGGCAGGCCGAAGATCTCGATGAACCCGACCGCCGAGGCGTGGTCGAAGGCATCGCCCTCGTCGTACGTCGCGAGGTTCTTGTCGTAGAGCGAGAGCGGCGAGCGCCTTCCGGCGACGATTGCCGCCCCGTGGTCCAGGCGTATCCGGACCTCGCCCGAGACGACCCGCTGGGAGGACGCCACGTAGCCGCGCAGGTCGCGGTGCAGCGCCGAGAACCACAGCCCATCGTAGGTCAGCTGGGCGTGCTCGTCGGCGACCAGCCGGTTGAAGCGCAGGGTGTCCTTGGAGAGGGTCAGGCCTTCGAGCGCACGGTGGGCCGTGTGGAGGATGGTGGCCGCCGGGGTCTCATAGATCTCCCGGCTCTTGATCCCGACGAGGCGGTCCTCGACATGGTCGATGCGACCGATGCCATGGGCCCCGCCGAGAGCGTGGAGCCGCTCCACCAACGCCACCGGGTCGGCGAACTCGCCGTCCAGCGACACGGGAACGCCGCCCTCGAAGCCGATGACGGCCTCGATCGGGGCGGGGGCCGCGGCGGGATCGACCGACCACTCGTAGGCATCGGCCGGGGGCGAGACCCAGGGATCCTCGAGGATGCCGGTCTCGCACGATCGCCCCCACAGGTTGACGTCGATCGAGTAGGGCGAAGCCTTCGTGATCGGGATCTCGATTCCTCGCTCGGCCGCGTAGTCGATCTCCTGGTCCCGGGTCAGGCCCATCCCCACCCGCATCGGGGCGACGACCTCGAGCCCGGGGTCGAGGGCGTGGACGGCGACGTCGAAGCGGACCTGGTCGTTGCCCTTGCCGGTGCAGCCGTGGGCGACCGCGTCGGCACCCTCCTTCTGGGCCACTTCGACGAGGAGCTGGGCGATGAGCGGCCGGGCGAGCGCGGTGGCCAGCGGGTAGGCGCCCTGGTAGAGCGCGTTGGCCTGGAGGTGGGGCCAGACGAAGTCGGTCACGAACCGCTCGCGGGCATCGACGACGTAGGCGCGTGAAGCCCCGGCCGACATCGCCCGCCGCTCGACGCCCTGGCGGAGCGACCCGCCGCCGACGTCGACCGTGAGCGTCACGACCTCGACGTCGTACTGCTCCTTGAGCCAGGCGACGGCGACCGACGTGTCCAGCCCGCCGGAGTAGGCGAGCACGACCTTCTTCATCGGGGTTCCTCCGTGCCGTCGCCCGGGGCGAACGGCGTCTGCAGGGCGGTAAAGCGGTCAAGCCAGCGCCCGAGCGCGGCCTCATCCGCAAACAGGACGATGAGGGTGTTGTCGCCGGCGACGGTTCCGACCTGCTCGGACAGGGTCGATTCGTCGATCGCCTGGGCGATGACGCTCGCGGTCCCCGGGCTGCCCGTCAGGACGAGGATCAGGCCGCTGCGGCCAACCGTGACCGGGATGTCGGCGAGGATCCGACGGAGCCGCTCGTTCGTGCCGGGCCCGATGGCGCGCGGGAGGTCGTCGGCCAGGACGTAGACGTGGCGCTCGCCCCGCCAGGCCTTGGCCAGGCCCAGCTCGGCGATGTCGCGCGACACCGTGGCCTGGGTGACGGCGAAGCCGCGGGCTGCGAGCCGGTCCGCGAGCTCCTGCTGGCTGGCGATCGACTGCCGGGCGACGATCTCGCGGATGACCCGATGGCGGTCGCGCTTCGCGAAGGGCGTCGCGCCGGGCGGCGGGGCGGTCCTCATGCCGCGCCGACTCTCGCCGAGCGCGTCGCCGTCAGGCGCGTCCCGAAGGTCGGGTCGCCCAGGGCCCGCTCGAGGGCCCGCTCGGCCGAGCCGTCGGCGATGATCGCCTCCGTACCCTCCCAGGTCAGCGCGCCGAGCGCCGCCCGAACCTTGGGCACCATGCCGCCGACGATGACACCGCCGTCGATGAGCGCCTCGGCCTCCTGTGCCGTCAGCGAGTCGAGCTTCGCGCCGCTCGCGTCGCGAACCCCGTCGACGTCGGTCATGAGGACGAGCTGACGGGCACCGATCCCTGCCGCGATGCCGGCCGCCACGTCGTCGGCGTTGACGTTGCAGACGATCCCGTTCTCGTCGCGGGCGAGGGGCGCCACGACCGGCACCTGGCCGGCAACCATGAGGGCGTCGAGGAGATCGCGCCGCAGGCCGGTGACGCGGGCGACGAAGCCGAGATCCTCGATCCGCTCGGCGACGAGGAGACCGCCGTCGACCCCCGACAGCCCGACGGCATCGACTCCCAGGGCGCGCAGCCCGGCCACGAGCTCGCTGTTGATGACGCCCCGGAGGACGGCCGCGGCGACCTCGAGGGAGGCGGCGTCCGTGACCCGGAGGCCGCCGTGCCACTCGGACACCACGCCCATCCGGTCGAGCCATTCGGTCAGGCGCTTGCCGCCGCCGTGGACGAGGATGACCGGCCGGCGACGAGCGAGCGCCGCGACCTCGACGAGCACCTGCTCCTGGTCGGCGATCGTCGTTCCCCCGAGCTTGATGACGACGGTCTCGCTCATGTCGTGTACTCGCTGTTCTCGCGGACGTAGGCCTCGGTCAGATCGCAGCCGAAGGCCTCGCCCCAGCCGGTGCCGAGGCCGAGGTCGAGCCGGATGACGATCTCAGGGGCGTCCATCGCCGCCCGCGCGGCCGCACGATCGAACGGTTTCGGTCCGCCGGCGGTGCCGTCGAAGACGAGGTGGCCGGCGATCGCGATCCGGAGGCGATCGGGATCGACGGACGCGGGGGCGCTGCCGCGGCGATAGGCCGCCTCGGGCGTGAGGCCGGCGGCCGCGAGGACGGCGGTCTCGGCCAGGTGCGCGTTCCCGGCCGCGCCGGCGATCCGGCCCCAGTTCGGGTCCTTGCCGTGGGCCGCCGCCTTCACGAGGCTGCTCGAGACGACGGCGCGGGCCACTGCCCGGGCCTCGGCATCGTCGAGGGCGCCGGTGACCTGGCAGGTCAGGAGGCAGGTGGCGCCCTCGCCGTCGGCGGCCTGCTGGCGGGCGAGGTCGCGAGCCACGGCCTCCACCGCGCGCGCGAGCGCGGCCGCGGCCGGCGATCCGGCGACGACCGGCGCCGCGGGTGAGGCCCCCGAGGCAAGGAGAAAGACCGTGTCGTTCGTGCTCGTGTCACCGTCAACGCTGAGCTGGTCCCAGGTCCGGGCGGCGGCGGGGCGGAGGATGCTGCCGAGGAGCTCCGGTGAGGCGGCCGCGTCGGTGAGGATCACGGAGAGCATCGTCGCCATCCGCGGATGGATCATCCCGACACCCTTCGCGGTCCCCGAGACCCGGACGTCGTGGAGATTCCCGTTCGCATCGGGGAGGGCGATCGTCAGGGTCGCGACCTTCGTGACCGAATCCGTCGTCCGGAGCGCGACGGCGACCGCCTCGAGCCCCTCGTCCGTGGCCGTGATCGCCGAGGCCAGCGCGTCGATGCCCGCGGCGACCCGATCGAGCGGCAGCCGCGTCCCGATGACGCCCGTGGACAGGTGGAGGACCTCCGCCTCGCCGATCCCGAGCGCCCCGGCCACCAGCTCCCCGACCCGGGCCTGGTCGGCGTCACCCGCCGCGCCCGTCGCCGCGTTCGCACAGCCGCTCGACGATACAATCGCCCGCACCCAGCCACCGGTCGCCGTGAGCGCGGCCCGCGACCGCCGGACCGGGGCGGCCGCGAAGGCGTTCGGGGTGAAGACCGCGGCCGCGGCAGCCGGCCCGCCCGGGGCGACGACGAGAGCGAGGTCCGGCCGGCCGCTGGCCTGATCCCGGCGGCGCGCCCGCCGGCGAGGAAACCGGCGGGGATGCGGGCGCGCCGGTCCACCGCCGGCAGGTCCGGCGCGAGCGCGGCGCGGACATCGATCTCGACGGCCACGGCTACGGCGCCAGCGGCAGGGCTTCGAGACCGGCCGTCTCGGCCAGCCCGAAGACGAGGTTGAAGGCCTGGACACCCTGCCCGGCGGCGCCCTTCACGAGGTTGTCGATGACCCCGAGCGCGAGGATCCGGCCGGTCCGCTCGTCCGTCCTGACGAACACCCGCGCGTGGTTGCTGCCGAGGACATGGCCGGTCGCCGGCGGCGCATCGACGACGGTCACGAACGGCTCGTCGGCGTAGGCCTCGGCGTAGAGGGCGTCGAGCTCGGCCTGCGAGACGGGCCGACCCGGCCGGACGTGGCAGGCGGCGAGGATGCCCCGGGTCATCGGGATGAGATGGGGCAGGAAGTCGAGGCCGTCGAGCCCCAGCTCCTGCTCCATCTCGGCGGTGTGCCGGTGGGAGAAGACACCGTACGCCCGGACGCTTTCGTTGACCTCGGCATAGAGCATCTCCGCCTTCGCTTCCCGGCCCGCGCCGCTTACGCCGCTCTTGGCGTCGACGACGACGTCGGCGATCAGGCCGGCCCGGGCCAGCGGCGCCAGGGCCAGGACCGTCGCGGTCGGGTAGCAGCCGGGCGACCCGACGAGCGCCGGCGTCCCCGACGAGCGTGCCTCGCCCGCGGCGATGTGCTCCACCCGGTGCAGCTCCGGCAGGCCGTAGACCGCCCGGCCGAGGAGCTCGGGATGGGGATGCTCGAAGCCGTACCAGCGCGGGTAGTCGGCCGGGTCGCGGAGCCGGAAGTCAGGCCCCTGGTCGATGACGGTGATCCCCCTTGCGAGGAGCTCGGGCACCCGCTGGGCCGCCGTCCCGTGGGGCAGGGCCAGGAAGACGGCATCGACCTCGCCGTCGAGCTCGCTCTCGAGGGCCAGCTCGGTCGTGGCGAGGTGGGGATGGACGTCGCCCACGGGATCGCCCCGCCGTTCCCGCCCGGTCAGCCCGACGAGCTCGACCGCCGGGTGCGCGGCCAGCAGCCGGATGAGCTCGCCACCGACGTAGCCGGTCGCCCCGACGATCCCGACACGGATCGGGCCGGCGCCGGCCGTGGGCGCGGCGCTGGACGCGGCGGTGGCGGCAGGCTGGAGCTCGGTCGGCGTCATGGACGCATGACTATACATGGCATTGCATAGTCATGCACGCGTGGACCGGTCGCCGACGCCGACCTTGTACGTTCGGCTACCGTCGCAGGTCGCGGACGCTCGTCGTCAACGCCCGTCCAAAGTTCCCCTCGGCCATGCACCAGACGTCGCGATCGTCGAACTCCCACGTCTCACGGATCGGCGAGTAGATGGCCATGCCGAGCCGCGAATCGTCGTAGGCGATCCCGACGTAGGCCTCGAAGATGGCCCGGCAGAGCAGCTCCGCCTCGGCGGCGACGGACGATTCGCCCGGCCAGCGCGCGCCGGCAGGAGCATCGATCCGGTCAACTCCGATGAATTCGCCGTGATGGGGCTCGTCGCAGTCGAGGATCTGCATCGCGAGCAGCGCGTCGTCATCGCGGTCGGCGATCGGATCGAAGCAGACCCCGACGTCACCCGCCTCGGGGTACTCGAATTCGGGCGTGGGCTCTGCCTCGGGCTCGGGCTCGGCCGTGGACGTCGCAGTCGGCGTCGACGATGCCGTTCCCGGGCCACCCGGACTCGTCGCCCAGACCGCCAGCGCGACGGCGGCCGCCGCGACGAGGAGGAGGATGACGAGCGCCCCGGTCAGCGGTCGCATGACGATCTCCGGGCTCCAGGCGGCAGGCAGGACGGCGGTCGGGACGTCCGACAGGCGGGAGCGTACGCCAAGCCGGGACCGTCACAAGGGCTGACCGGGCTGTCGCCGCGGGTCGCGGCCGGCGCGGGAAGGGACCGCCTCAGGCGACGATGTCGGGTCGACGGAAGGGGCCGGTGACGATGACCTCGCCCTCGGCCTCGAAGGCGCCCTCGCCCGTCTTCCGAACCACATAGCGATGGCGAACCTCGGTCGCCCCGGACGAGAGCATGGCGTTGACCGGGCAGTACTTCGTGGCCGACAGCTCGATGCAGCGTTTGATCGCCGTCTCGTCGACCTCGGGGCCCTCGACCTCGTGGGTGACGTCGACCCGGGTCAGGACCTGCGGGTACTCGTCACGCTGCTCGCCGTGGACGCGGATCTCGTAGCGGTCGATGCCCTGGCGCTTCTTGAGGGCGATCGCGATGACGTCCATCGCGCTGCACGCCGCGAGGGCGACCGTAACGGTCTCCATCGGGCTCATCTCGCCGTTCGCCTTGGCGTCGCCCCAGGCGAACGTCCGGCCGCTGCCGGTCGTCGTGGCGAAGCGGTTCCCGCCCTCGTGGACGAGCGTCGCGGTTCGGGTCGTGGTCATGGCAGGCAGCGTGTCCTTCGGTCGATCGTGGTGGGGACCCGCCCGATCGTACTCCGCGCCCCGGGGAACCGTCCGCCGCGGCGGGCCCGCGCTACGATCGAGGCCTGATGCGAGCGCTCGTCCTCGACCGTCCGGGCTCGATCGAGTCTGCCCCGCTGCGGCTGCGCACCGTCGAGGATCCCGCACCCGGTCCAGGCGACCTCCTCCTCCGCGTCATCGCCTGCGCCGTCTGCCGAACGGATCTCCAGGTAGCGACCGGGGACCTCGCGGCACGGCGCCTGCCGATCGTCCCGGGGCACCAGGCGGTCGGGGTCGTCGAGGCGGTCGGGGTCAATGTCGAGGGCTGGCGGCATGGCGATCGCGCCGGCGTGTCCTGGCTGGCCGGCTTCGACGGGACCTGCGGCTTCTGCGTGTCAGGACGGGAGAACCTCTGCCCCGCCGCGACCTTCACCGGTTGGGACCGCGATGGCGGGTTCGCCGAACAGCTCACGGTCCGGGCCGACGTCGCCGTCCATCTCCCGACGGCGATGGACGACCTCGAGGCCGCGCCGCTCCTTTGCGGCGGCGTCATCGGCTACCGGGCGCTCCGGATGAGCGGGATCCAGCCGGGCGGGCGACTCGGCCTGTACGGTTTCGGGGCCTCGGCACTCCAGGCGATCCAGGTCGCCCGCCATTGGGGCTGCGAGGTCCACGTGGCGTCCCGATCATCGGCCGACCTCGAGCGGGCGACGGCCTTCGGTGCCGCGTCCGTCGGGCGCTACGACCAACTGCCGCCGGCACCCCTCGACGCCGCGATCACGTTCGCCCCGGTGGGTTCCGTCGTCGTCGCCGCGCTGCGAGCCCTCGATCGAGGCGGGACCGTCGTCATCAATTCGATCCACCTCGACGGCATCCCGGCCTTCGACTACGACGACCTGTGGTGGGAGCGCTCGATCCGCAGCGTCGCCAACGTCACCCGGGCCGACGCGACCGAGTACCTCGAGCTTGCCGCGACGATCCCGGTCCGGACAGAGATCGAGGTCCATCCCCTGGCCGATGGCAACACCGCCCTCGGCCGCCTGGAGCGCGGCGACATCGCCGGCGCCGCGGTCCTCGTCATGGAGCGCTAAACGGCGGCGATGTCAGCGGCGCTCGCCCGGACGGCGTGCCCTGCGGCCGCCTCGGGCGGTGGCGACTCGAACTGCTCGTGGTAGAGCCGGGCATAGAGCCCACCGGCGGCGAGGAGCTCCGCGTGTGTGCCGCGCTCCACGATTCGCCCGCCGGCATAGACGAGGATCACGTCGGCCCTCAGGATCGTTGAGAGGCGGTGGGCGATGGCGATCGTGGTTCGGCCCCGCTCGAGGCGCTCGAGGGCCGCCTGGATGAGCCGCTCGCTGACCGTGTCGAGGGCCGAGGTCGCCTCGTCGAGGATCAGGATCCGGGGATCCTTCAGCAGCACTCGTGCGATCGCGATCCGCTGCTTCTCGCCGCCCGACAGCTTGTAGCCGCGCTCGCCGACGATCGTGTCGTAGCCGACGGGCAGCTCCATAACCCGGTCATGGATCGCGGCCGCCCGGGCGGCCGTCTCGAGCTCGGCCTGGGTCGCCTCGGGCTTCGCGTACAAGAGGTTGTCGCGGACGCTGGCGTGGAAGAGGTAGGTCTCCTGGGTCACGAAGCCGATGACCGAGCCGAGCGACGCCAGGGTCACCTTCCGGATGTCGAGCCCGTCGATCTCGATCGCCCCGGCATCGACGTCGTAGAGCCTCGGCAGGAGGTAGGTCGTCGTCGTCTTCCCCGAGCCCGATGGCCCGACGAGGGCGACGAGTCGGCCCGGGGCCGCCTCGAAGTCGATGCCCTCGATGCCGAAGGGCTGGGCCGGCGCGGCCGGCGCCTCCTCTTCCGCGGGAGCCTCGATCGGCGCGGCCTCGGCAACGTCCTCCGTGTCGGGGACGGCCGCCGCCGCGGCGGCCACAACAGGTGCCGCGGCCGGGTAGCGGAAGGCGACGTCGCGGAACCGCACCTGGCCGCGAACGGTGGCCGGGTCGAGCGCGACGGCATCCGGCGCGTCGACGATCCCGGGGTCCATCTCGAGGTACTCGAAGATCCGGTCGAACAGGGCAAGGGCGCCCTGGATCTCGACCTGGACGTTGAGGAGCTGGCCGAGCGGGAAGAACAGCCGCGACTGGAGGGTCGTGAAGGCGACGATGTCACCGATCGTCGGTGCGCTCGCGTCACCGCTGATGGCCAGCCAGCCGGCCAGCCAGTAGACGAACGCCGGGGTGATCGAGAAGACCGTCCCGACGATCATGAAGAACCACCGCCCGACCATCGCCTGGCGGATCTGGAGCCCCGCGAGCCGCCGGTTCAGGCCCACGAACCGGGTCACCGCGGCGGCCTGCTGGCCGAACGTCTTCGAGAGCAGGATCCCCGAGACCGACAGCGTCTCCTCGGTCACCGCCGACAGCTCGGCCAGCGACTTCTGGGTCTCGCCGCTGATCTCGCGCCGGACCCGCCCGACCCGGTAGGTCAGGTACATGAAGAACGGCAGCATCCCGAGCGACAGGGCCGTCAGCCGCCAGTCGATGATGAACATCGCGATGACCGTGCTGATCGCGACCGCGAGGTTCGAGGTCAGCGAGGCAGCCGTGTCGGTGACGACGCCCTGGACGCCCCCGACGTCGTTGGCCAGGCGGCTCTGGATCTCACCGGTCTTCGTCTCGGTGAAGAACCGCAGCGGCATCCGCTGGAGGTGCTCGTAGAGCGCCCCGCGGAGGTCCTGCATGACGCTCTGGCCGATGAGGTTGTTGAGGTAGCTCTGGCCCAGGCCGATGAGGCCCGAGATCACCGGGATGCCGATCATCAGCCCGACGTAGAGGTTGAGCCGGCTGAAGTCGAGGTTCGGGATCGCGTCGTCGATGAGCAGCTTGAGGAGGATCGGGTTGATGAGCCCGAGGCCGCTCGTCAGGAGGATCGCCCCGACCACGACGACGACCTGGAACCGGTAGGGCCGGAAGAAGGCGACGATTCGCCGGATCGTCCGGCCGCGGCGCTCGGGCGGGATCGGTGGCGGCGGGCCGGCCCCCGGATCTACGCCGAAGCGGCGCGAGATTCGACTCCCGCCGGCGCTCGTCGAGGAACCGCGCCCGGATCCGCCGCGCGAGAAGCTCACCAGGCGGTCAGGGTGTTCGCCTCGGCGATGCCCTCGGATTCGAGCCAGCGTTCGGCGTCGATCGCGGCCTTGCAGCCCTCGCCGGCGGCCGTGACCGCCTGGCGGTAGCGATGGTCGTGGACATCGCCGGCAATGAAGACGCCGTCGACCTTGCTGTGGGTCTCGTCGCGGACCACGAGGTAGCCCTTGGCGTCGACCTCGAGCCAGTCCCGGAACGCCTCCGTGTTGGGCCGGTGGCCGATGGCGATGAAGAGGCCCTCGATGGGCATCGTTCTCGTCTTGCCGGTCGCCGTGTCGCGGATGGCGAGGGCCTGGACCTTGGCGTCGCCGAGGACCTCGTCGATGGCGGTGTTGGTGTGGATCTCGATCTTGGGGTTGGCCTTCGCCCGCTCGACCATGATCCTGCTGGCCCGGAACTCGTCGCGCCGGTGGAGGAGGTGGATCTTCGAGGCGAAGCGGGTCAGGTAGGTCGCCTCCTCGAAGGCCGTGTCGCCGCCGCCGACGACCGCGATCTCGCGGTCCCGGAAGAAGAACCCATCGCAGGTCGCGCAGGCCGACACGCCGCGGCCGCGGAGCCGGGTCTCGCTCTCGAGCCCCAGCCACATCGCCGAGGCGCCGGTGGCGATGACGACCGACTCGGCGCGGTACTCGACGCCCCGGGCCCACAGCCGGAAGGGCCGCTCGGAGAAGTCGACGCGATCGACGTCGACGTCGACGATCCGGGTCCCGAAGCGCTCCGCCTGGGACCGGAAGGCGGTCATGAGGTCCGGCCCCTGGATGCCATCCGGGAAGCCGGGGTAGTTCTCGACGTCGCTCGTGAGCATGAGCTGGCCACCGGGCGCCGAGCCGGCGAGCACGATCGGCTCGAGGTTCGCCCGCGCGGCGTACACGGCCGCGGTCAGCCCGGCCGGCCCCGAGCCGACGATGATGAGCTTGGAGTGGGTCGGGCCGCGACCGTCGAGGGACGTCGCGGGACCGCCCGGCGCCGTTGCGACGTCGGGGGCGAGGGCGATCGAGAGCCCCCCGAGGGGAGCTGGCGTTGCCGGCGCGGCGACGGACGTGTCGCCCGAGAAGTCGATGGAAAGCCCGCCGAACGGGGCGGGCTTGGTGTTGCGCTCGGTCATACGCAGCCATCGTATCACGGGACCGATACCCCTGGGGGGTATGTAGCAGATCGCCGCCGCCCCTGCCTAGCGCTCGAGGCGGCGCAGGACGCCCTCTGGCGGCGGCTCCGGCGCCTCGGCCTTGACGCCGGAGATCGCCCGGCCCAGGCGCTCGCGGGCGGCGCGGAGGTCGCGGCCCTCGATCGTGCTCACGACGAACCTCGGCGCGACGACCCCGGCCTGCGGCCCGTACTCGCTGGAGAACCGGGTCGGCCACGCGGCGCCGAAGCGCTCGAGATCCTCGACGAGGCCCGTTCGGGTCGGCGCACCCACGATGAGGAACTCGTCGCCGCCGTCCCGGATGGCGAGCGACGCGTCAATCTCCGAGAGCGCGGTCGCGAAGGTCCGCAGGACGCGGTCGCCCATCTCCTGGCCGAAGGCGTTGTTGAACTCGCGGAAGCCGGCGAGGTCGCCGAAGGCGAGCGCGACCGGGGCGCTCGCGATCCCGGGCACGGCCTCGAAGACCCGGGCCAGCCGGTCGAACGCGACGTAGCCGGGGATGCTCGTCTTGCGATCGAGGTCGACCCGCTGGTAGGCCGGCCAGCGGAAGCGCTCCGCGAACGGCCGCTCGGCGGCCTCGAGCCACTCGACGACCGCCGCCGTCAGCCACGGCACCTCGGGATCGAGCGCCCGCCACCAGCCGGCCGGCTCCTGTGTCCGGGCGAACCAGTCGGCCGTCGGCGCCGGGTCGAAGGCCGGGTCGAGGGTCGAGAGGAGGTCGGCCGCGGCAAGCGTCGTCAGGGGATCGGCGAACTGGCCCTCGTCGGCGAACCCGCCGTCGGGCGTCCGGTGGGAGCGGACGAAGGCGACGATCCCGGCGAGGAGCGTCGGCCGGTAGTCGAGGGTCCACAGGGCGACGCCGAGTTGGGCGTTCGCCGACGTGAGGGGGACCCCCTCGAACGGGAAGCGCGTCCCGCAGACGAGCCCGGCCAGGCGATTGGCGAGGGTCCCGTAGCGGGTGGCGATCGCGAGTGCCAGCGGATGGAGGAGGGCGAGGGCCCCGGGCCGCCGGGCGAGGAGCCAGAGGGCGAACGTGTCGTGCCACGGGTCCGTGCCGGTGATGCAGTCGGCGAGGTCGGCCTCCATCCGGGGCTGGATCTCGCGCAAGATCTCGGCCGCCGTCCCGGCGATCGCCGGGCTCGGGTCGTCCTCGAGGGCCGCCAGGAAGTCGACGTTCTCTGCCAGGGCAATCGGCCCGAGGAGGCGCTGCCCGAAGCCCGTCGCATCGCGCTCCAGCCAGTCGCGCTCGCGCGGTCGCCACATGGCCCCGGTGCGATCGGGCGTGTCGTAGGCCGGCGAGTTCGGGGTGGCATCGAAGCCGAGGAGCCAGGGCGTCTCCCGCTCCTGCGCGTTCGCACTGAGGGTCCGGGTGCGCCAGGCGCCGAGGATCGGAGACGGAAGGATGTCCGCCCCGTGCCGGCGGGCGAACCGCAGGGCGGCCGGGAGCATCGGGTCGCGAAGGTCGAGCTGCGGCGTCGCCCTGACGAGCGCGGTCCTCCCGCGGGTGATCGCCCGGACCGCGGCCTGGGGACCGCCGGTCGACGACGAGGGCTGGGGCACGCGGCGCGCCCGGAAGGGGCCGCTGGGATCGATCGGCGAGATGCCCGAATCGGCCCCGCTCGCGGCACCCGGGCCGCCGGCGTCCGGCGCCGGCCCCGGCCAGCGTGGCTTCAGCGACATCGGACCGGGCTGGCGAAGCGCGCGGGCACGTCGTTCCTCGACTTGTGGCGGCGCGCCGGGACGTCGGACGGCCGCCGCTCTCCGCATCGTGCCCCGCCGGCCGTCCCGGGTCACCTGAGAAGGAGGTACTGGGCGAAGCCGGTCGGGCCGATCGCTCAGAGTTCGCGGAGATCGGTCAGCAGCGTCCTGCCCAGGAGCTCGAGCTTGTCGGTCTGCCAGACGTCGCGGAGGCTGAAGATCACGTGCTGGGCGCCGGCGTCGGCCAGCTCGGCAAAGCGGTCGGTGACCTGGGCCGGCGACTCGGTTCCGCCGCCACCGTCGGGCGTAACGTTGACCGACTGGAGGTTCGAGCGCTCGATCTCCTCGAACGGCCGGCCGACGTCCTCGCAGTGTCGCCGCAGGACCTCGTACTTGTGGTGGATCTTCTCCGGCCCGCCGAAGACGTTGCAGGCGTCGCCGTAGCGGGCCACGAGGCGAAGCGTCTTCTGCTCCCCGCCGCCGCCGATCATGATCGGGATCCGGGGCCGGCTGATGGCCTGAGGCGAGTTCAGCAGCCGCGTGGCCCCGTAGCGGCGGCCCTGGAAGTCCTCCTCGGAGCCGCGCTCGCCGGACCACATCCCGTGGGCGATCCGGAGCGTGTCCTCGAGCAGCTCGAACCGGACGCCGAGGGGCGGGAAGGGGAACCCGAGGGCCTCTGATTCCTCCTGGTTCCAGGCCGCCCCGATGCCGAACCAGGCCCGCCCGCCCGACAGCACGTCGAGGGTCGTGGCGGACTTGATCCACAGCCCCGGGTGGCGGTAATGGACGCCGCCGACCATGAGGCCGAGACGAGCTCGTTCCGAGTGGGCCGCCATCCAGCCGAGGGCGGTCATGCCCTCGAGCATCGGCTCCTCGGGCCGGCCGACCGACCGGATCTGGAAGAAGTGGTCCATGACCCAGATCGAGTCGAAGCCGGCGTCATCGGCCGTCCGGACTACCCGGGCCAGGGTAGGAGCGAGCTGCTCCGGGCCGCCGGGCCAGGTGAACGAGCTGATCTGAAGTCCGAACTTCACGGGCGACCTCGGTGTGGGCGGGGACCGAAGCGTAGCGCGGACGTCCGCCTCCGTCGCGAACGTTTATCCCGAGATCCCCATGTCGCGCCCCATGACGGTGCCACCGTCCAACCGGCGGCTACATATCAGATAGGCGGTCTCGGTGGGGTCGCGCTGAACTCGTCGAAGGCCTATTCGTGCACGCCGGCCGGGCGCGCTGATCCCGGAGCGGGGCGTATTGCCCCTCCAACCCCGGGTTTGACGCTGGCAGCGTCACAGGCGCGCCGTAGACGAGATGTCGCCACCGGTGAGCAGGCAGGGCGGGCGCTCGGAAGGGTACGCCGGTCAGCGAAAGAGGTCCCACGCCGCGGGCATGAGCGCGTCGCGGATGGCGCCGTCGCCCCGGGTGAACGCGGCGCCGCGGATGAGCGCCGCGGGCCGGCCGGCCGTCTTGCCGAGGGCCAGCTCGGCGGCCGATGCGAGCTCGTCGGCGACGGCCCGGACGGTCGACTTCATGATCCGCCCGTCGCGGTCCGGCGAGCCCCGCAGGTTCTCGATCGGCAGGAGGCCCGACACGCCGATCGCCACGTCGACGATGCCCCAGCGCCACGGCCGGCCGAACGAATCCGAGATCACGACCGGGACGTCGACACCGTGACGAGCCCGGATCGCGGCCCGCATCCGGGCCGCGGACGCGTCCGGGTCGACGGGCAGGAGGGTGACGACGCTGCCGCTGTGGGGGCCGACGTTCGAGGCATCGACCCCGCCGTTGGCGCAGATGAAGCCGTGGGGCGTCTCGGTGATGAGGACGCCCTTCTCCATCCGGACGACGCGACGGGCCTCGCGCAGCACGACCTCGACCTGGCGCGGATCACGATCGGCGGCGTTCGCGAACTCCACCGCCTCCGGGCGGGGCTCGATGCCCTCGAGGTCGACGATCGCGCCCTCGGCCTTGGAGACGACCTTCTGGGTGACGACGAGGACGTCGCCATCGCGGAGGGGGAGGACGCCCGGCGTCGCGGCGAGCGCGTCTAGGAGCAGGGCATCGAGGTCGTCGCCCGGCCTGACCTCCGGGATCCCGAGGAGGGCGACGACCTCGAGCGACGGCCCGGGCCGGACCGGGGCGACTCGCGGGGCCTCTTCAGGCGCCATGCCCATCTCGCCCGGCGCCCACGCCGAGGCCGTTCGTCGTCCCGCCGCCGCTCGTCGTTCCGACGCCCCGGGCCTCGGCGATGAGGAGGTCGGCGCCCGTATCGACGTCGAGGGTCAGCGGTCCGCCCCGGGCGACGAAGATCGCCCCGGCCGCCGCCGCGGCGGCGCGGTGGGCCGCGAAGCTGCCCTCGCCGAAGGCCGGCTCCATCGCCGTGGGTGGCGTCACGAGGAGGGCGTTCGTGCCGCTGCCGTGGCGGTCCGGGACGGCGGCCACGAGCGGACGCCCGGCCCGGAGCGCGGCTGCGGCGTCGCCGAGGAGGTCCCCGATCGCGTCCGCGGAGACCGCCGGCAGGTCGATCGGCAGGACCAGGACGGCCGTGGCCCCGAGGCCCACGGCGACGCCCCGCGCCTCGCGCAGGGCGGCGTTCAGACCCGGCAGTCGCTGGACGATCGTCCGCGCCCCGAACGTCGCGGCGAGCTCGGCCGCGGCGGGATCCGCGGTCACCAGCACGGTGCCGGCGATGCCTGCGGCGTCGCGGGCGGCGGCAAGCGTCCGGGTCGCCATCACCACGACGAGCTGCAGCCGCTCCTCGGGATCCAGCTCCGCCCCAAGGCGCGTCTTGGCGTCCTCGAGGCCGCGCAGGGGCACGAGGGCCCATGTCGAGCGGAGGTCGGCCGGCGCATCCACCACCTGATGCTAGCCGAGCGCGCCATCTCGGCCCTCACCGACCCTGGCGCGCGGACAAGCGTCGAAGGCCGCTACCCGATGACCTCGACCTCCACGCCGAGCGCGTCATAGGTCGGACGCGCCCGGGCGTCGCTCGACACGAGCCGTCGCCTGTGCTGACGCGCGGCGGCCCCGACGAGCACGTCATAGACGGCGCCACCCGAGATGCCCAGCCGGGCAACCTCGGCTCCGAGCCCCGCAGTCTCGGCCTCGCCGAGGAATGCGGACGCGGGGAAGTTGTGGGCAAGGATGCGGAGGGCATCGGCCGGCGACCGACGCTGCGCCCCGGGCAGCCGCGTCAGGACCGAATACGCCTCGAACCAGGCGTGACCGGCAAGTCCCAGGCGCCGGCCCCGAAGGGCCTCGAGCGTGATGGCGTGGGCCTCGTGATCCTCGACGACGACGGCGATCGCGGCGCTCGTGTCGAGCAGCGCGACGGCGGCCTCACCTGCCGTGTCGGTCGGCATCGATCAGCTCGCGCACCGCCGCGACGGTGACCGGGATGCCCGTCGCCGGAATGACGAGCAGGCCGTCCTCGTCCTTGAGCCTGCCGCCGGCGACGGGCTCGATGCGGACCGCGGCGCCGTCCAGCTCGAGCTCGACCTCGCCACCGTGGGCGAGGCCGATCCGATCCCGGAGCGAACGCGGGATGACCAGCCGCCCGGCCCGGTCAATGGTAGTTCGCATGGCATTGACCATACCATACGAGTGGGAGGTCGCAACCGCGAAGCTCAACGGGCCCAACGGCCAGTGGTGATCCGTGCGCGGCGAGTCACTCCCGGCCGGCCGGCGTGATCGCGAGCGCCGCCAGCACCGCGTCCGCAAGTCGGGCCCGGGTCGGGTCGTCGACCATCATCGTGTCGGTGACGAGGGTCACGAAGCCAAGGTCTCGGACCTGGGCCTCGAGGCCCGCGTCGACCTCGTCGAGGACGAAGATGTCCACCCAGCCGACGTAGCGGCGGGCCACCGCGACGGCCGTTGGCGACTCCCCGGCGAGCGACGCGATCATCCGGTCGGCCGGGCCCTTGATCGCGCGTCCGCCGACGATGCCCGAGATCGCCGCGACCGGGACACCGCGGGCCCGGGCGGCGTCGATTGCCCCACGGATGCCGGGCACGGCGAGGATCGGGGCGACCGAGACGAACGGGTTGGACGGGGCGACGACGATGCCGTCGGTCACCTCGAAGGCAGCGACGACCTCGGGCGTCGCCCGGGACGAGCCGATGCCCTCGAACCGGACCTCGAGGACCTCGGGCTCCTGGTGGCGACCGACGAAGTACGTCTGGAAGTCGAGCCAGCCCTGGTCCGTCCGGACCTGCGTCCGGACGGGAGCGTCGGTCATCGGCAGGATGCGGGCCGCGACGCCCAGGGCCGCCTGGAGGTCGAGGGCGATCGCCGTCATCCGCTCGCCATCGCGCCAGCGCCGGGTCCGGACGATGTGGGTCGCCAGGTCGCGATCGCCGAGCCGGAACCAGGTCTCCTCGCCGTAGCGGGCGAGCATCTCGCTCGCTACGAACGTCTCGCCGGCAATGCCCCAGCCCCACTCGCGGTTGTCGATACCGGCCAGCGTGTACATCACCGTGTCGTGGTCGGGGCAGATGAGCAGGCCGTGGCGTTCGAGGTCGTCGCCGGTGTTGACGACGACGCTGAGCCGGTCGCCGAGATGGGCCTGGAGGCCGTGGGCGAGCTTCGCCCCGCCGACGCCGCCGGCGAGCTCGACAACGAGCGGCCCGGCGCTCCGCGCCGCGTCGCCATGCGCGGCGGTTCGCGCCGTGACGCCTTGGGCGGTCTGCGCCGCGACGCCTTGCGCGGCGGTCTGCGCCGCGACGCTCTCCGGCGGCGCTTCAGGCATCGGCGAGGAGGGCCCCGACCTCGCCCATCCGCTCGATCGTCTCGCGATCGTGCGGGGCCGGGAGGCGGACGATGATCGTCCGGAAGCCGAGTTCGACGTACGGTCGGATCGCGTCGGCGACCTCCTCCGGCGAGCCGAGGAGGTGGGGCACGTTCCCCGCGTTCGGCGTGCCGTTGTGGCCGATGATCGCGGCCCAGGCCCCCTCAGCGTCCGCCGTCCGATCGCGCACGACGATCGGGAAGCTGACCGTCAGCTCGATCTCCGAGCGGTCGCGACCCACGTCCGCGCAGTGTCCATCGAGGGTGGCCAGCTTGCCCTTGACCTCGTCGAGGTCGCCCGAGGTGTTCCAGGCATCGGCCCGGAGGGCCACCGTCCGGAGCGTCTTCCTGGGGCCCGAGCCACCGACGAGGATCGGCAGGTGAGGCTGGATCGGGGGTGGCGCGATGAGGGCCTCCCGGAACGAGTAGAAGCGGCCCTCGTGGGTCACCGTCTCGCCATCGAGCAGGCGCCGCATGAGCCCGACGGACTCGTCGAGCCAGTCGAGCCGCTCGCCGACGCTTGCGCCGAGATCGATGCCGAAGGCCGCGTGCTCCCGGACGAACCATGCCCCGCCGATCCCGAGGACGGCGCGCCCGCCGCTCAGGTGATCGAGGGTCGCCGCGAGCTTCGCGGTCAGGCCCGGGTTGCGGAAGGTGTTGGCACCGACCATCAGGCCCAGCCTGACCCGCCGGGTCATCGGCCCGAGAGCGGCCAGCGTCGTCCAGCCCTCGAGGATCGGCTGCTGCCACGGCCCGAAGATCGCCATGACGTGGTCCCAGGTCCAGACCGAATCCCAGCCCGCGCCGTCGGCGGCGAGGGCGGCGTCGCGGAAGGCCGGCCAGTCGGTCGCCTGCGACCACAGCTGGGCGCCGAACCGGACGGGCCGCTGCTCGCCGCTCATTCGTCGCCCAGGTGGTCGTGGACGCGGGTGACCCGGAGGATGAACGAGACCCTCGGCTGGCTCCTGAACATCGCCAGCGTCCACGGCGCCGCGTCGTCGTAACGGACGGCCAGCTCGCAGATGTGGTCGCGGGCCGCCTCGACGTCGTCGATCCTCGACTCGACGACCGCGTTCAGGCCGACCCATCGGAAGCCGTCGGCGCCGTCGACGATCGCCAGGGAGCAGCGACCGTCCCGTTTCAGCTCCGTCGGCCAGCGGCGGGGCCAGCGGCTGTTGACGAGGATCCGGCCCTCGCCCTCGAGGCGATACCAGGTCGCGGCCTGGTGGGGCTCCCCGTCCGGCCCGGCCGTCGCGATCGTGGCGATCCGTGCGACATCGAGGAACGAGCGGACTCGGGGCCCGAGCTCTGCAGCCGGAGGTAGCCGGTCGTCCGGGGCGGGCACGTCGTTGGGCATCACCCGGATGGTACGGGCTCAGGCCGAATCGGCCCGCCGATAGCGGATCTCCTCGACCGGGGTGCCGTCGAAGTCGAGGGTCCTGGCGGCACCGTCGGCGCGGAATCCGGCTCGCTCGTAGAACCGCCGGGCCGGCGCGTTCGCGGTCAGGACCCAGAGGACGGCGGTCGCGAGCCCGGCCCCGGCGAGGTCGGCGAGGGCGGCTTCCATGAGCGCCTGCCCGAGGCCCCGGCCGCGCGCGCCCGGATCGAGGTAGATGGCCTGGACCTCGCCCAGGCCCGCGGCATCCTCGTCTCGGGCCGCGGCCGCCAGGACGAAGCCGGCGACCCGCCCACTGTCGTCCACGACGACGAACGCCCGCAGCCGCGGGTCCGCGAGCTTCGCGCGCAATCTTGCTTCGTCACGATCGACGTCCATCCGCTCGAGGGTCACGGCGGGGACCATGCCCTGGTACGCGGCTCGCCACGATGCGACCCGGATCTCGGCGATCGTCCGGGCGTCGGCGACCGTCGCCGCCCTGACGACCGGTCCGGCGCCTCGCCGCTGTCGGCCGGCCCGTAGTCCGGTCATCGCAGCCGTTCGCCGGCCTCGATCGGGAGGTCCAGGCGGTTCTCGGGCGGGGCGAGGGGGCAGGCCCAGCGCGGATCGAAGGCGCACGACGGCTGGAACGCGAAGTTGAAGTCGAGGACGAGGCGGCCGGTCCCGGGATCGCCGCCGAGGTCGGCGCCCTTCGCGCTGTCGAGGAGATAGCGGCCGGCACCGTACGTCTCGCGGCCGTTCGTGGCGTCGCGGAAGGGCAGGAACAGGCCGCCGGCGTAGCCGGCCATCCAGAACAGGCCAAGCGTGCGAGGGCCTGCCGGCAACGGGACCGTGACCTGCCCGATGCGCGCGAAGTCGAGCGCCCGGCCAGAGCTCATCGGGAGAATCGGCGCTCCGCCGGTGGAGTCGGCGCCGGTGCTGTCGGAGGGACCCTCGACCTCGACCTCGACGTCGACCCCGAAGCGAAGCGTCGGATCGTAGGGCCAGTGCCTGGCCCGGAAGGTGGCGCGCGCCGCGACCGGCACCGGCGACTGGGGATGCTCCCGGTACATCGCCTCGCGGACGGCGCGCCAGCGTTCCCAGGCAGCCCGCGGGTCGCTCGCCGCGCGCTCGCGGACCTCCGCGTACAGCGCCGAGGTGCGGCGTCGCCAGTCGGCGAGCTCGAGAGACGTGCCTCCCGCGGCGACGTCCGACGCCGCATCCGATCCCTGGCCCGTCAACGCCGCCGCGCCATCCCTCGCAGGACGACGAACCCGCCGATCAGGATGAGGATCACCGGCCAGAGCTCGTTCCAGCGGACGTTCGGGAGGGCCATGTCGAGCGTGACGTCGGCGAGGAACCAGAGGCCGAGGGCGAGCAGCACGAGGCCCCACAGCCGTCCGGCGAGGTCGGCGGTCTCCTTGACCGCGGGGCTCTCGCTCCACCGCCGCGCGGCTTCCTCGGCCTCGCGCCCGAGGGCCTGGGCACGCTCGTCGAAGGCCCTGGCCCCGCTTTCGAACGCTGTCCTGAGGTCGGTACCGGCTGCAGCCGGCGCTGGCGGCGCGGGCGGTGTCGTCGGGGCGGCGGGCGCGGGCGGCGTCGTCGGCGCGGGCGGCGCGGGCGGCACGGGCGGCGCGGGCGGCACGGAGTGGGCGCGATCGGTCGGGCCGGGTGGCACCGGTGGAACGTCGGGACGCTCGTTCGGCGTGGTCATCGGTCTCCTCAGGCGCAGGGAGCGCCCGGTCATCCTAGACCAGCCCGGTCGCCCGACGCGACTACAATCGGCCCTCGTCCCGGGGTCCATCCGGCGCGTCCGGGAGCCCTCCCGGGGGTCGGTCGAGCGGAGGCGGAGCGTGACGGAGCTGGCTGAGATCGGGGTCTTCGGCGGGTCCGGCTTCTACTCGCTCCTCGAGGACGTCCGCGAGATCAAGATCGACACGCCCTACGGCGCGCCGTCGGACAGCTTCTTCCTCGCGTCCGTGGGCGGCCGCGCCGTCGCCTTCCTGCCGCGCCACGGCCGTCGTCACACGATCCCGCCCCACCGGATCAACTACCGGGCCAACGTCTGGGCGATGCGCTCGCTCGGCGTGAAGGCGGTCATCTCGCCCTGCGCGGCGGGGTCGCTCGCCGTCCACGTCAAGCCTGGCGACTTCGTCGTCTGTGACCAGTTCGTCGATCGGACGAGCGGGCAGCGGCCCCACACGTTCTACGACGGCCCGATCGTGACTCACCTCTCGTCGGCCGAGACCTACGACCCTGTCCTCCGGCGGCTGGCGATCGACACCATCCGCGACCACGGCATCGAGGTCCACGAGCGGGGCACGATCGTCGTCATCGAGGGCCCGCGCTTCTCGACGAAGTCTGAATCGAAGTGGTTCTCCGACGCCGGCTGGGAGGTCATCAGCATGACCCAATACCCCGAGGCCTGGCTGTGCCGCGAGCTCGGGATGGCGGTCGTGAACATCTCCCTCATCACCGACTACGACGCCGGCGTCATCGAGGGCACGGAGGCGGTCGACGCCCAGAGCGTTCTCGAGGTCTTCGCCCAGAACGCGGAGCGGATCCAGAAGGTCGTCCTCGACCTCATCGGGCGCTTCCCGGCCGACCTCGACGCGCTGGGCGCCCTCGCGGCGCTGGGCCCGACCCGGGGCGACGGCCACGCGATCTCGGCCGAGGATGTCCGACTCTTCGAGACCGGTCTGTAGGCGTGTCGGCCAGCTCCACCCGGGGGAGCTCTGCCGCTGTATCCACGGGCGCGGCCAGGGCGGCGGCCCACGACGCGGCCACCTGATGACCCGGCGTCACCAATCCGGCACCAAGGGCCCCGAGCCACGCCCGACGGTAGGCTTCGGCCCTCGATTCGTGACTCGGCGTCACGAGTCCGGCACCAAGGGCCCCGAGCCACGCGCGACGGTGCCCGCCGGTGGCCCGTTGATGACTCGGCGTCACGAGTCCGGCACCAAGGGCCCCGAGCCACGCCCGACGGTAGGCTTCGGCCCTCGATTCGTGACTCGGCGTCACGAAGCCTCGGGAGCGAGGGAGTCAAGCCGGCCACGAAGTGGCGACACGGCCGAGCCAGCGTCATCGGGGACAGTCAGGCGCGGCACGATGAGCGGGCAGCATGGCTGACGTGACCTCCGGTGCGAGCGACAGCCCACGAATCGGCGTCGCGATCGGATCCGTCGGGGCCGACGCGCGCTGGTGGCTCGAGAGTGCCCGCCGCCTCGATGAGGCCGGCTACGCCGGTGCCTGGTGCTGGGACCACGTCATGGGCAAGGGCGATCCGACCGTGCCGGTCCTCGAGCAATGGGCGACGCTCGCGGCCGCCGCGGCGGTGACGCGCCGGATCGGGATCGGCTCGTGGGTCGCGAACGTCATGAACCGTCACCCGGCGATGCTCGCCCGGACGGCCGGCACGGTCCAGGCGATCAGCGGGGGGCGGCTGACCCTCGGCATCGGGATCGGGGGATTCGCCCGCGAGCACCGGGCCTACGGCATCGACTTCCCCGGCGCGGCGGAGCGCGCCGCCCGCCTCGAGGAGGCGATCGCCGTGATCCGGGCCCTCTGGACCGGCGGACCGGTCACGCGTCCCGGCCGGTTCTACCCGCTCGACGGTGCCTTCGCCCACCCGTGCCCCGCCCCGCCGCCCCGGATCCTCGTCGGGGCCGGCAGTCCGGCCGGCGTCCGCCTGGCCGCTCGTGCCGGCGACGGCTGGGCCGCCGAAGCGGGGACGTACGAGGGCCTCCGCGATCGCTACCTCGATGCGCTCGCAGCGGAGGGGCGTCCCCGAAGCAGCCAGCGAGTCGTCGTGGGCTTCGGCGGCGGGCGGACCGGGGAGGACGCGCTGGCAGGCAGCCCCTGGATCGAGGCACCGGCAGACACGGCCGAGCGCTGGGGAGCCCTCGGGGCCGACGAAGTCGTTCTGACGGCGCGCACGGCCGCCGACATCGACCGGCTCGTGGCCGCCGCGCAACGCTGACGTCGCCGGGCCGGGGATCGTGGCACCATCGTCGGGCCCATGACCACCCCGGCGACCCTCCCCGCGAAGCCCGAGCCGACCCATGCCTGCCTTCGCTGCGGCCGCCCGGTCGCCATCGATGTCGCGCTCTGCGACGAATGCAATCCGCTCGGGCTCCAGCAGCCGGCGGCGACCCAGGTCCACGCCCTCGCGGCCGGCGGGATCGTCCTCTTCGTCGTGATCCTCGCGATCCTCGGGCGGATCGGGCTCTCGGGCGTCGGACCGTTCAGCGGCCAGGCCGGGGACACCGTGGCCGCTCCCGGTGGCGGGCTCGAGATCACCCTGAGCGTCTCGAACCGGGGCTCCAAGGCCGCGGCCACGACGTGCCGGGTCGTCGAGGCCGATCGGCCCGCCGGTGGCCCTTCCCAGGTCGTCCAGACGCCCGTCGTGCCGGCCGGCGGGTCGATCACCTTCACGGCCTCGATCACGGCCTTCGGCGACGAGCCGAGGGCGCTCGGCGTCGATTGTGACTCGCCGTGACCGGCCTCGCGGCGCGATCGGCGGACGGGGTCACGGCGGGCGGTCAGGCCACCGAGCTCGCCTTCGCCCTCGAGGTCGCCGCCCGTGCCGGCGAGCTCCAGATGGAGCGCTACGAGCGCGTCGAGCGGATCGACCACAAATCGGCCCGCGACGTCGTGACCGAGGTCGATCACCTCTCCGAGGCGCTCATTCTCGATGCGATCCGGGCGGCGTTCCCTGGCGACGCCCTTCTGGGCGAGGAAACCGGCGAGCATGACGGCGGGGCCGCCGGCCAGACCGCGACCTCGGGCCTCGGCCGGGTCTGGGTCGTGGATCCCCTCGACGGGACGATCAACTACGCCAACGGGATCCCGTTCTTCTGCGTTTCGATCGCGCTCGTGGCGG
>Ga0209751_10001257_pt1 | contig 26247 bp, 30 predicted proteins | sample RifCSP13_1_FD_184019 | JGI IMG/M metagenome (GOLD analysis project Ga0209751, IMG submission 184019) | Soil microbial communities from Rifle, Colorado - Rifle CSP2_sed 13_1 (SPAdes) (version 2) | ecosystem: Environmental > Terrestrial > Deep subsurface > Rock core/Sediment | place: Rifle...
TTACGTCCCTGCCAAGGTGTTCTTTTGCAAGCGAGTTCCCGTCGAGCTTCACCTCACACCTTCCCGGCCTGCCGTCTGCGGTCCCTATGATGCCGTGGACCTTCCGGGCAGAGTTGTATTTCATGATTATCGCCGGTATCGTTTCCTTGCCGCCGGGCGCATATTGGACCCTTTCCCTCTGCCATATCCATTTTCCGCGCAGGTAGACGCTGTTGTCAAAGTGGGTGCCGGAGTCGACTGCCACGCTTGGTTCGTCTGGCCTGAACGTCTGGTTGTTGCCGAAGCGGCGCATGCGCGAGTAGCCGACGCAGATTTCCGGCGCAATGCTGGCGTAGTGCATTCCATAAGTGTCAAAGATCTCGTCTTCAGGGTTCTTGTCGTCGTAATCAAGCGGCTTCTGACCGGCCTCTTCTAGAAGCTCTGCAACGACAGGCTCAAACTCGGTGATGTCGCCGTAACCTGCGTGCTCGTAGCGCACAAAGCCGCTTGCGTCAATGAGCACGTGCTTTGGCCAGTATGTGTTGCCGTACGCCTCCCACGTCTTGTTTGCGGTGTCAAACGCGACCGGCAGCTTGACACCGTAGCGGGCAAGCGCCCGGCGGATGTTTTCTTGGTCTGTCGCAAACTGGTATTCTGCAGAATGGGCCTGCACCACCTGCAGGTCTTTGTATTTTTCCTGCAGCCGCCTCAGTACGGGTATCGTGCGTAGACAGAAGATGCACGTGTAGGTCCAGCAGTCCAGTATGACGACCTTGCCCTTCAGCGACTTGATCGAGAGCGGCTCCGAGTTTGCCCAGCCGGTTATCCCTTTGAACTCTGGCGCCGGCTCTGCCGGTATCAGCTGCATGGCCTTTCTGCCATGAAATCAGGATATAACTGTTAGATTTTTTAGCGCGAACCGCTGAACCAAAAGCATGAAGTGCGCCGACTGCAACTGCACGCCGCAGGAATGCCTGCAAAGTAGGTCCGAAAAAGAATGCCCAAACTGCGCGCTTGACGAATGCTGTTGCTGGCATACCATCCACTACAAATTATAGTCGCCAAGCCCTGTCTTACGGCATGCCAACGGCAATAGTGACCGGTAGTGGCAGGGGGATAGGTAAAGAATCTGCCATCATGCTTGCGAAAAAAGGCATGAACGTCGCGGTATGCTCCCGGACCCAGAGCGAGATAGATGCAGTTGCCGACGAGATAAGGAACTTACACGCAGGCGTACTTGGCATGAGGTGCGATGTGGGCATCGCTTCCGACGCGGACAAATTCGTCAAAAATACCGTCGAGCAATTTGGTGAGGTCAACGTTCTCGTGAACAACGCCGGCGTCGTCATACTGAAGCAGCTTGCCGATACTACTGAGCAAGAGTGGGACGAGACCATCAACTCGAACCTGAAAGGCGCGTTTTTGTGCTCGAGGGCGGTCCTGCCTTACATGCTTCAACGAAACTCGGGCGTCATAGTAAACGTCAGCTCAGGCGCTGGGAAGTCGGGCTTTGAAAACCTGTCTGCATACTGTGCAAGCAAGTTCGGCATGATGGGGCTGACAGAGAGCCTCGCATGGGAGGTCGCCTCGAGCAGGATAAGGGTGATGGCTATCTGCCCCGGCGACGTGGACACGGTGATGCAGGACATCGATCCCGCTTATCATAAAGCGAACAAGGAAAAGATGCTCAAGCCAGAACAAGTCGCTGCCAAGATAGTTGAAATGATCTTTGACAGCAAGTACCGAAATGGCCAGTCAGTAGACATTTAACAGCCGCTATCATAGCAGGGTCATGCACAAGGGTAACATCCGCGACGTTGCGCCTGACACCTCCATGCTTCACTATTTCGTAGGCTCCGCAGAGGTGAAGAAGATGGTTACAGAGGCTGCAAGCAAAGAAGTCGAGACGTACCTGGTCACTTTCTCAAACGGCGCAAGGACGAAACTGCATTACCACGAGACTGATCAAATATTGATTGCGACAAAGGGCAGGGGTCTGGTCGTCCTGCAGAGCAAGGTCGCGATGGAAGGCGACAACGTGGCAAGGGTGAGCATGGACGAAGTGCATGCCCTGAGCGATGACGACTATGTCTGCGTGCCTGCCTACGTGTGGCACTGGCATGGCGCAATTAAGGGCGAGGACTTTGCGCACTTGCAGGTAAAGAAACCCGGAAAAACTACATGGCTTGAATGAAACACATAATTTGATGCGTGCGCTCAGCTAGTTCGCCGGAGGGCGATATTGTGGAGAAAAAATACGACATCGCAGTCGTGGGCGGGGGACCTGCCGGGCTGTCGGCCGCCTGGGCCGCGGCAAAGGCTGGCGCAAGCGTCATCCTTTTCGAGAAGGACGAAGCCATAGCCCACAGCGTGAGGACGTCCGGCGTAAGCTGGATAGACTCGATGGAGCGGCTTGGCATTCCGAACCACCTGTACAACCCCGTCTCAAACTACCAGTTCGTTTCTCAGTCAAACGAGGTCATGATAGCAGGCTCGACGCCCAAGTCGTGTGTCCTTGACGTGCGGGCCACCTACCAGCACCTTGCTTTTATGGCAGCCGAAGCAGGGGCCGAGATAATGGTGAGGAGCAACGTCATCAACGTCGCCCGGGAAGGAGACAGGGTCACGGGCGTCAGGGCAAGCACGCCAGTCGGCGACCTGGACGTGAAATGCACGCTCGTCGTCGACGCGAGCGGCTTTAGCACGTCTGCCGGTCGCAAAGCCGGAATAGCAGGCGAGTGGCGTCGCTACGGCGTCGGAGCCGAGTACGAGTGCTACTGTGACAATGTTGATAGTTTCACGTGGACGCTCATGGTTGGACAACAATATTCTGACGCCGGCTACGCCTGGGTCTTCCCGCTTTCGCAACACCGCGCAAGGATAGGAGTCGGCATAGGCAGGCCCGAGTCGCAGGCAGACCCGCTTGACAAGCTCCATTCCATACTTGAAAAGCGGCTGAAGCCACTGGACAAGCTTGGCAAGATTCAGCCAATTGAACTGCATTACGGCTTTATCCCAAACGAGGGCGTGCGCTCAAACTCTATTTCAGTCGGCCTCCTGCTCGTCGGCGACTCGGCGGGCCAAGCAAACCCGCTGGTGCTTGAGGGAATACGATATGCAATCGAGTTCGGCCGGCTCGCGGGAGAGGTGGGCGCACGATCAATCACAGAGGGCGCAACAAAGGAGTCGCTTGCAGAGTATGAAAGGGCCTGGAAGGCCCGTGTCGCGTCCAAGATAGCTTCTGCTTTGAAGGTGCAGTCGCGCTGGATTGGGCTGTCTGATGCCGAGTGGGACAGGGAGATAGAGATACTGCGCGACATGACGCCAGACGAGTTCCTTGACTTCATAAAGGCCGAGTTCACCGCCGTGAAAATGATGAAGCTTGCGCTGCACCACCCGAAATTGGCGGCGCGGCAGCTGTTCGACATGGTCTTGAAATGAAAGTTTTGCGCTTGCAAGCGAAATCTCGCTAAGTTTTTATATCTTCGTTAAACCAGCTCAGTTGACTTGGCTGGAGAGACCGCTGCAGACTTTACTCCAATCCTTTACATGCTGGGTTTTGGTCTCGCAGCCTCGGTGCCCGCTCTGGTTCTCTCAAGGCTCCTCTCTCCGAGGCGCCGCTACAATCCCGTCAAGTTCCTGCCGATGGAGTGTGGACAGATGCCGACAGGCGAAGGCCGCTCGCATTTCATGATGCAGTATTATGCTTACATACTCATGTTCGTCGTCTTTGACGTCATGTCTATCTTTTTATACGCCTGGGGCTCGGCGCTTTTCCACATTCCGCGAACTGCGACTTTGCCGATAATCGCATTTCTGGGCATAATGTTTGCCGCAATGGGCTACGCGCTGTCTCTTGCAGGGAGGAAGGGGATCTGGTAATGCTAGCAGGTTTTAAATACGGTAGAAGAGCTGAAATAATCAGGAAGGGATTGCGCCTTTGAACAAGGAACTCGTCAGCCCGACTAACTTCAACGCCTTTGTGAGCAAGCTCTCCGACGTGCTGGTCAGGGCACTTGACAAGCCACTTGGATACGCCATAAACTGGGGAAGGTTGTGGTCCTTGTGGCCCGTGCACCTAGAGACTGCGTGCTGCAGCGTCGAGTTTGGGGCCGCGTCGAGCCCCAGGTACGATGTCGAGAGGTTCGGCATCATCGAGGCGTTCGGGTCGCTCCGCATGTGCGACCTCATCGTGGTGCAGGGAACTGTCACGAGGAAGATGGCGCCCAGGCTCAGGATGGTCTACGACCAGATGCCCGAGCCAAAGTACGTCATAGCGATGGGGGCTTGCGCAATCACTGGCGGGCTGTACATAGACTCGTACAACGTCCTTCCTGGCGTAGACGGCATCATACCGGTGGATGTCTATGTGCCGGGATGCCCGCCAAGACCAGAGACGCTTATCCAAGGCACAATGCTACTGCAGGAAAAGATCAAAAGGTCAAAGATAAAGTAGCATGAGCAGCGATAAAGAAGAGCAGAAAATGAAAGCGGCAAAGCCCACCAAGGCTGCAGGCCCGGAAAAGGCAGCTCCGGAAGTGGCCAAGCCGGCAGAAACAAAACCTGTTCCGGCCCCAAAACCCGCTGCGCCTCCAGCGACAGCTGCTCCGCCTGCCAAGCAGGAGCCCGAGCCGCCCGCGTTTGAGAAAGGTCTTGCCCAGGAACTCGTCGCAAAATTTGGCGACGCGGTGAAAATACTCTACATCAGGCCCATCAGGATAAAGGTCGAGACAGGGCCTTCAAGCATTGTCGAAGTGGCCACTTACCTTCGGGACAGTATGGGCTTTGACCACGCCGAGTCGGCATCCGGGACGGACTACCCAAAGGAAAATCAGATTGAAGTCAACTACCACCTGGGTTCGTACACGCGCGACGACCTTCTTGCGAACATCATAGTCCTGACCACAAAGGCAAACAGAGACGACCCGCGCGTGCCGTCGCTGATAAGGGTATACCCAAGCGTCGAGTACCACGAGCGCGAGACGTATGAGATGCTTGGCGTCTACTTCGAGGGGCACCCGAGGATGGAGAGGTTCCTGCTCCCGGAGGACTGGGCAGACATTCCGCCTCTACGCAAGGATTTCAGGATAAAGGGGAGATAGCATGGCGACTCTTGAAGAAAAGATAGAGGAGACGAGGAAACTGGGACTGCAGGTGGTCAAGGAGATCGAGGAAGACCGCCTGATGACGCTTTCAGTCGGACCCCAGCACCCAGGCTCGGGCCACTTCCGCTTCACTATCAAAGTTGACGGAGACTACATCGTCTACTGCGACCCGGACCCCGGCTACGTGCACCGTGGAGAGGAAAAGATGTGCGAGTACCGCAACGTCATACAGAACATCCCCCACCTGGAGAGACCAGTAATCCACGATTCTAACAACATCACCTACTCGTATAGCCTTGCTGTCGAGGATTTGATGGGCATCCAGGTCCCGCGCCGCGGCCAGTTCATCAGGGCCATTGCATCGGAGCTGAACCGCCAAGTATACACGCTGTACTGGCTTGCTATCTACGGAATATTCCTTGGCCACTCGACCATGTTCATGTGGCCGGCAGGCGACCGCGAACTCTTTATCGACCTGCTTGAGAGGCTGACGGGCGCCCGTGTCACGCACGCCTACAACATCCCCGGCGGCGTGAGAAACGACATGCCCGAGGGCTTTAAGCAAAGGTGTCTTGACCACATCAGATATTTCGAGAAGCGCCTGAAGGAGTACGAGGACATCTTTTACAACATGCCGCTTTTCAGGCAGAGGACCGAAGGCGTTGCGGTGCTGTCAAAAGAAGACGCGGTCAAGCTCGGCGTGACGGGCTCTGTGCTTCGCGCGTCGGGCATCCCGTACGACATACGCAAAGTCGAACCCTATGACGTTTACAACGAAGTTGACTTCAAGGTGCAGTACATGAAGACAGGCGACTCGTTTGCCCGCTCGTACGTCCCGTTCCTTGACATGAAAGAGTCCTGCAACATAATGCGGCAGTTGCTGGACAAGATGCCCGAGTCAGGCGAGGTCCGCACAAAACTCCAGCCAAACCCCAAGGGGCCGCCAGGAGAGGCGTACAGGCGTGTCGAGTCCGGCAGAGGCGCGCTTGGCTATCACATCGTGAGCGACGGCACGCCCAGGCCATATCGGGTCAAGATATCGGTGGGCTCGTTCCGCAACTTGCTCGCTCTTCCGTACCTTCTCGTCGGCAACAAGCTTGCAGACATGCCTGCTGTATATTGGTCGCTGAACTACTGGCCGGTGGAGGCTGACAGGTAGTTGGCGTCGTACATCGAGTCTTTCCGCTTTGGCGAGTTCGTTGGAAGCGTACTGTGGCTGGTATTCTGGATCCTCATCATAATCTCGCTCGTCGGCCTGCCGCTGATATTCATCGTGCTATTCTACGTGCCGCTGCCTCCGCTCGGCGACGAACCCTTGACCCCGTACCTGTTCCTGACAATGGTCGTGGATCCTACCCGCACCGTTCCGATAGCCAAGTACCTTATCCACACTGACCTCTTCAGGGTGGCCGCGTTCCCCGGCTTTACCTACGCTGCGCTCTTTGCGGCAGTCACGATATTTGTCGAGCGCAAGTTCCTAGCCAAGATGCAGCTGCGCTACGGGCCGCTGTACGTGGGCAAGATAGAGGGCTGGCTCCAGCTTGCGGCCGACGGGCTGAAGCTGATATCAAAGGAGATAATCATCCCTGCAGCGGCGGACAAGCCGATCTTTTGGGCCGCGCCCATTGCGTTCGTCTCAGTCGCCGCAGCGGCAGCCGCGCTCATACCGGTCGCACCCGGCTGGGTAGTCGCCGACATCGACGTGGGCCTAGTAGCCGTGTTTGCGATATTCGGGTTCTTCCCGCTGATCGCGTTGCTTTTCTCGTGGGCGTCAAACAGCAAGTACCCCTTCATCGGCGGTCTCAGGGCCCTGCACCAGATTATCGCTTTCGAGATCCCGTTCATCATTTCGGCGTTATCGGTCGTGATACTTGCAGGCACGCTGAACCTGACAGGCATAGTTGAGTCGCAGATAGCCTCGTACTGGTTCGTGTTCTTCCTCCCGATAAGCGCGTTCGTGTTCTACCTGTCGTCGCTGGCAGAGCTAGAGAGGATCCCGTTCGACCTCCCGGAGGCAGAAAGCGAGATCGTCGCAGGCTGGATAACTGAAACGTCAGGCATGATCTACGGCCTAATACAGCTGGGCACCTACCTGAAACTGTACGTGCTGGCCGCGCTTTTTGTCGTGCTGTTTCTAGGCGGCTGGTCCGGCCCCATCATATTCCCTGAAGAAATCATACCTGGCTACACCGGCGAAAAGATCTACAACCACGTGACGCTGTCTGCGATATTCTGGTTCTCGGTAAAGACCTTCGGCGTGATAATGCTGTTCCTTCTGCCACGGGGCATCAGCCCGCGTATCAGGATAGACATCCTGCTCCACACCGGCTGGTACAAGCTGATCGTGCTTTCGTTCATCAACATGTTCGTCGCCCTTGCACTAATATATGGCGGCATACTTGGTCCGGAGGGGCTGCTTGTCAGATGAGTACCGCTTCGGGTTTCATCAAGGCAATCGAGTCCGGCTCAAAGCACCTCGTCATGCGTCGCTTTACGTTGAGGTATCCCGAACAAAAGCTGCGCTTTGTGGGCGACGGCTACCAGTTTGACCCGAAAAAGGGCGTCGGAATTGCAGGATACCGCGGCCGGCACATCCTGATACACGACAAGTGCACCGGCTGCCAGCTGTGCGCGATTGCGTGCGAAGGCATCGCAGAAGCAATCGGCATGGTCAAGGTGGACGAAAACTGGAAGCACAACAAGAAGGCCATCATGCCCCAGATAGACTACGGCAAGTGCGTGTTCTGCGGGCTGTGCGTGGATGCCTGCCCGTTCTACGCCCTTTTCATGACAAACGACTACGAGCTCTCATCTTTCACAAAGGAGCACCTGATATACACGCCGCAGCAGCTTGAAGTCAAGCCAAAGTACGACGGCAACGTCGAGATAATAATAACAGACAGGGGAGCCACGCATGGTTGACCCGGTATTCGTCGGTATCGCGGTTCTTACCGTCGGCTCGGCCATTGTAGCGCTTGAGACGCGGGAACTCATCTACGGCGCAATCGGGCTTGCGGTATCTATGCTTGGCATCGCCGGCTTTTTCCTCCTTCTGGATGCGCCGTTTGTGGCCATGTTCCAAATTGCAGTCTACGTGGGCGCTGTAGCCGTGCTCATCATATTCGCCGTCATGCTCGTCCGCACCCAGGCGCTCTTTAGCATGAGAGAGGATAAGGGCCGGAAGCTTGGAGGGATAATACTGATGCTTGTATTGATGGGCGGTCTTGGGGCCGCGCTACTGGCGTCGGGACTCAACACGCAGAATAGCTTCACCGCGCCCCCAGTCGATTTTACGGCAATCGGCGAGGAGATGCTGACCTACTACTCGCCGGCGCTAGTCGTCTTGGGGCTGGTGCTTGCCGGCGCGGTCATTGCGGCGCTTGCGCTTGCGCGCAGAGAGGATGTGGAGCAGAAAGATGAACGAGCTAATTGATTTTCTGATAGTGTCAGTGGTGCTCGTAGCCGTGGGCATCTACGGCTTAGTTGTCAAGCGCAACGCAATCAGGATGCTCATATCGATCGAGATAATCGCCAACGCCGCCAACCTCAACCTCGTAGCCTTTTCCCGCTACACTGGCAATATACAGGGTCAGGTCTTTGCGCTCTTTTCAATCGCGATAGCTGCAGCCGAAGTCGCAATAGGCCTTGGCCTCATCATAGTGGCGTATAGGCTGTACAAGGAAATAGATGTCGCAGAATTCAGGAGCATGAGAGGCTAGAAACGCGATGGCAGAGTCGTTTTTCCTGTTGGCAGCGACCTTCATACCCCTGCTCTTTGCGCCGGTTGCCTACTTTATCAGCAAGAAGGCCGGAGCCAAGGCGGTAACCTGGTTCTCTTTCGGCGCGCTTGCCATCTCAACCGGATTGCTGTTCATACCTGCGATGCTCTTGCAGGGCGGCATGTCCGCTTACGTCGAATCATATGCGTGGAGCCAGTTCGGCAACTTTGGCCTGCGCCTTGACGGCCTTAGCCTTCCATTTGCACTAATAATCTACATACTGTGCACCGTGCTTGTAATCTACTCAAAGCCGTACATGGTCCACAAGATAATGGAGGACATGCCCGGCGCTCATCACCACGAGAACCCCGGCCACGGCGGCCAGTTGACGCTGACTGCAGACCAGCAGGGCTATGTCAACCACCACATGGGCCTCTACTTTGCGCTCTACCTCGCGTTCTCTATGGGCATGTTCGGCACGGTCCTTGCCACCAACGTCATCGAGTTTTACGTATTTTTCGAGCTGATGCTCGTTCCCTCGTTCTTCCTGGTTGCATTCTACGGCTATGGTGCAAGGCGCAGGATAGCCCTCATGTTCTTCTTCTGGACGCACGCCGGCGCCGTCGTATTGCTATTGAGCCTGCTGGGGATGGGTTTTTTCGCCGGCGGCTTTGACTTTGACACCATAAGGGCAAACGCCCACTTGATACCGCAAGAGTGGCTTGCGCTCATCATATTCGGGCTCGTAGCCGGCCTTGGCGTCAAACTGGCAGCGTTCTTGCTGCACATCTGGCTGCCGTACGCCCACGCGGAGGCGCCTACGCCCGTATCGGCGCTCCTGTCGCCGGCGATGATCGGCATCGGCGCTTACGGTCTTCTGAGGCTGTGGCTTGAATTATTGACGGGCAGTTACGAGCAGTACAGCATATACATCAACATGTGGGGCCTTGCCACCATAATCTACGGCGGCGCGATGGCGCTGATGCAGGACGACATCAAGAGGGTCCTCGCATATTCGTCAATCAGCCAGATGGGCTACATTCTTTTTGGCATTGGTTCTGAAAGCGTTCTTGGCGTCACCGGCGCGACGATGCTGTACATCACGCACGGCCTTGGAAAAGCTGTGCTCTTCATGATGGCCGGCTCCATAATACTGCAGACCGGCACAAGGAGCATGTCCAAGCTGGGCGGACTTGCAGGCAAGATGCCCTACACCGCAGTCATCGCAATGATAGGCGCTCTCACGATAATGGGCGTGCCCCCCACAGCCGGCTTTATGGCAGAATGGGTCATGTTTAACGGCGTCCTGCAGACAGCCGCAAACGACGGCGACTGGTTCCGGACTGCCATGTTCGGCTTTGGCATCATGGGCACGATACTGACTTCTGCCTACATACTGTGGATGATAAAGCGCATCTTCTTTGGCAAGATACCGGAAGAGATGGCGCACGTAAAGGAGGCAAGCCCCTACATAACTGCGACCATGGCTGCGTTTGCCGCGCTCTCGCTCATAATAGGGGTCATGCCCGACCTGTTCCTGACGCCTGTTACCAGCTACATTGAGGGGATGTTTGCAGACTACCCCGGCGTCCTCCCGGTGCCCGAGGCATCAGGACTGATAGAGCCTGTCGCGCACGGTTCCGAGATAGAGCTTGAGGAAGGCCTGACAGTAGGCGTTGAAACGGGAGGGGAGCACTGATGGTGACACCGTTTATCGAGTCTATCAACGTCTGGCTGATTTGGATACTGCCGTTTGCCGGCGCAGCCATAATCCCCGCAATAGCCAAGGGGAGCAAGAACGCGCGCAACTACATAGCCGTGGGCTTTGCGCTTGCAAGCGCAGCATCGGCGGCGACACTGATACCGGTCGGGCTTGCCGGCCACGAAGTGCACAGCCAGATCCCGTGGATCTCGGCACTTGACCTCAAAGCTGGCGTGCTTGCAGACCCGTTGGCCATAATCATGACCAATATCGTGGCCTGGATCTCGTTCCTCATCATGGTATACTCGCTGGGCTACATGCACGGCGATCGCGATCTTACGCGGTACTGGTTCTTCATGCTCTTCTTCATAGGCTCGATGCAGCTGATCGTGATATCAGACAACCTGCTCATGGTCTTCTTCGGGTGGGAAGGCGTAGGGTTTGCGTCTTACGCGCTTATCGGGTTCTGGTACCATGATAAGAAGAAGGACTACGTCGGGAAAGAAGGGCACCGCGCAGGCGGCATTGCCATGTGGACCTCGCCGACGCACGCCGGCATGAAGGCGTTCCTCATGACGAGGGCAGGCGACGTCATGATGCTTGCCGGCATGTTCTTGATATTCATGCACGCCGGCACGTTTGGCTTTAAGGAACTAATTGCTGATCAAGCGTGGGCGGAGACGATGGCCGCGCAGAACCTGCTCGTGCCTGCTGCAGTCCTCCTGTTCGGAGGCGCTGTTGGCAAGTCCGCGCAGTTCCCGCTAAACGAGTGGCTGCTTGAGGCAATGACCGGCCCGACTCCTGTTTCGGCGCTGATACACGCCGCGACGATGGTCAAGGCCGGAGTATTCTTGGTCGCAAGGATAGGGCCGCTGTTCTTTGCGCTGTCGGCGCTTGATACAGGTCAGTTCTTTGAAATTGTCGCGTGGACAGGAGCCATAACCGCGTTCCTGCTCGCAACGCAGGCGCTTGTAAGCCCGGAGATAAAGAAGGTACTTGCGTACTCCACCGGCTCTCAAATAGGCTACATGATGATGGGCCTTGGCATTGCAGGAATTTCGCTAAACTATGTCGACGGCTACACGGCAGGGTTCTTCCACCTGATGAGCCACGCCATGTTTAAAGCGTCGCTGTTCATGGGCGCCGGCGCGCTCTTGCACACCGTGCATTCGCGTTTTATGACCGACATGGGCGGATTAAAGAAGCACATGCCCAAGACGTACATCTTCATGCTGCTCGCCGCCCTATCACTGGCGGGCGCGCCGCTCTTTACTTCAGGCTTTTGGAGCAAGGACGCCATCTTTGCCGCGGTACTAGAATCTGGCTATTCGCAGGCGATGCCGCTGTTCATTATGGCAGTGGTTGTCGCCGTCATGACCGCGTTTTATACCTTCCGGATGATAGGCATGGCCTTCTTTGGCGGCAAGAGCAAGCACCTCGAAAAGATGGAGACCGAGGGCCACCGCGTCCACGAAGTGAGCGCCGTCATGTGGGTGCCCTTTGGCATACTTGCCGTTGGGACGATAATCGTGGGCGTCGCCGGCTTTATGTTCGAAGAGCAGCTGCACCACATGTTTGAAGAGTACCTGGGAGAGTCGTTTGGTATACACCAGGCCGCCTCGACAACTGAGCGCGGGTTCCTCAACCTCAACCCGATTGCAGCCGCCGCGTCGTTTGGCGCGTTCGGCATAGGAGCGGCCTTTGGCTACGTGTTCTACATTGCAAGGAAGGCAGACCCGCAGGCAATAGGCCGGAACATTATCACGCGGGGAATCTGGACGTTCCTCTACAACAGGTGGTACCTCAACACCGCTCTGTACTGGGGCGGGGTGATAGGGCCGATGGCGATATACCGCTTTATCTGGCGCTACTTTGAAAGCACCATAATAGACGGCATCAGCCCTGCGTTGCAGCAGTCGATGACCTATATGTCAAGGTGGGTCAAGGGCAGCCAGACTGGCATCACACAGACATACCTGTTCGTGTTCGGAGTGGGCATCATGATAGTGGTGATGCTCCTGCTCTTGTAGGGTGATAGAAATGGTGGAACTAACATCTACTCCAATACTCGTGACGATAATACTGGGCGTGGTAGGCTTGGCCATACCTGCCATTGACGCCGGCAAGCGCGAGCGCGGCATCGACAGGAACAAGCTGTACAGCGCAATCGCGTTCGGCGCGCTCATAGTCGCTATGGGCATCGTCATATTCAGGGTCTTCACGGGCGAGGTGCTCCCGGCAGTCGCGTTTTCTGAAGGCGTGCTCGTGGACGACCTGTTCGGCTCGTTCTTTGCAATCGCGCTCCTGCTCGTGTCTCTTATGATGACGGCCTCGTCGTGGAACTACTGGAAGGGCAAGAGCAACCCGGCGGCGTACTACTCGCTTATTCTGCTTTCAAGCATAGGTATGATACTCATCGCTTATTCCACCGACCTTGTCATGCTGCTGGTCGCGTGGGAACTCATGTCGTTGCCGACGTACGCGCTGGCAGGCTTTGCCAAGCGCGACCCCGTGTCGAATGAGGCCGCCATAAAGTACTTTATGTTCGGCGCGCTCTCGTCGGCGCTCATCGTGTTTGCAATCGGCCTGGTCTACGGCATGACTGGCACCACCAACATCGGCGACTCCATCCGGGCGATGACTAATCTCGACGCGTCGATGATGCCGGTCGGATTGCTCGCAGTCGCGCTGTTCGTGGCCGGCTTTGGCTTCAAGATGGGCCTAGTGCCGTTCCACATGTGGCTGCCGGACGCCTACGAGGGATCGCCCACCCCTATTGGCGGGCTGCTTGCAGCGGGAACCAAGAAGGCCGGCTTTGCCGCCGCTCTCAGGGTCATCGTTCTCGGCATGTTTGCCCTGAACGCAGACTGGACGCTTACGCTTGCGATACTTGCAGTATTCACGATGACGGTAGGCAACCTTGGCGCAATAATGCAGAAGAGCGTGCCGAGGATCCTCGCATATTCGTCAATAGCGCAGGCAGGATACATTATGATTGGCGTGGCGCTTGCGCCCTACTCAGATCAGGCGCTGTCCGGCTCGCTGTTTCACATACTCAACCACGCCGTCATGAAGTCTGCGGGCTTCATTGCAGTGGCTGCAGTAGCGGTCGCGCTTTCCAGCTACAGCCTCGAAAAGTACCGGGGCCTTGCAAAGCGCATGCCAATAACTGCAATAGTTCTTTCGATTTCGCTGCTCGCGCTGGCCGGCGTGCCTCCGCTCAACGGGTTCTGGAGCAAGCTGGTGCTCTTTGGCGCGGCGATAAACGCCGGCCCGCTGGTGGAATGGGGCCCGTGGCTCGCGATAGCAGGCGTTCTTAACAGCGCACTCTCGCTTGGCTACTACGCGTGGATAATGAGAAAGATGTACATGGAAGAGTCGCCTGACATGAGCAGGGTAAAGGAGCCAAGGGCTATGGTTGCAGTGCTGGTGTTTGCGCTGGTCTTCATGGTGGGCTTCGGCATATGGCATGCTCCGCTGCTCGAGTTTGCATCGCAGGCTGTGCCTGACCTGAGCTTCATGAACGGGGCCGTACCCGGCCCCCTTGGCAGGTAGGTTACTGGTCCACAAGGCGCAAGTCATAGCGTGTCAGGCGAGCATGTCACCTTCATTGTAACCCGAACTGCCAAGGCCGGCAGGATAGCCGAGTTGGAGGAGTGGATGGAAGGCCTAATCGACGCGGCGATGAAATTTGAAGGGTTAATGGGCATGAACGTGATAAGGCCACAAGACCACACCCTGCCAGAGTACATCATAATACGAATATTATAATGATCTCAGCCCTCGAATAATGGTGCTCCCGATAACCTACGTCGTAATGCCTGCTGTGACTAAGAGCCTATCCCAAAAATACCTCTATGGGGATATCGTAAGGGAAGTCAGCGATGGATGCTATGTCTTATATGGGAATAATTGGTATTTGACGGTTATAACTGCCAAATTCTGACGGCGTCTTATTTTTGGGATAGGCTCTAAGCTGTTGCGGCCGTGGCTGCATAAAACAGATTTCCCTCAGATTTGGACAGAGGCTAGGTCGGTTAGGTGCTCCAGATGGCGTACGGTACTTCCTATGCCCCGCACCTTTTTCAGCTCGTCCTTGGCCCTTAAAGAATACAATTGATACAACTTTTCCATCCTGTCAACGAACTCGGTCGAGCGGTCGTTTTGCTTTACGAGCATGTTGAACAGCTTGTCCTCGTTGTTCCAGTCTATCAAGTCGTCGTGTATCTGGTACGCTATGCCAAGCAACTGGCCAAAAGACGTCATGGCGTGAACTTGGTCGTTCGTGCCTTCTCCCAATATTGCGCCGATCCTCGCGGACGCCCTGAAAAGCGACGCCGTCTTGTGTTCAAGCACCTTGATGTAGTCGTCCTCTGTTATCTGGGGCGCCTTGTTGAGGCGTATCTCCATCATCTCGCCCTCGCTCATGCGCGTCGCGGCGTTAGAGAGCTCGTTTACCACCTGCGAGTTTTTCAACTTTGAGCCGATGTCAAGGATGACACCCAAAACAAAGTCTGCGGTCAGTATGCTACTGTTGTAGCCGTATTTCACGTGGAACGAAGGCTTTCCCCGGCGCGTATTTTCCTCGTCGATTATGTCGTCGTGGATTATGGACTCGGTGTGCAAGAGCTCAATCGCAGAGGCGGCCATATACGAGTCGCCGTTTGCCTTCTTGCCGCCTATCGCCTCCGCCGACAATACAAGTATGAGTGGCCTTATTCGCTTGCCGCCGTCGCACGCATAGCGAAGCGGGGCGTGGAACTCGGACCAGGAGTAGAGATCAAGCTCGCGCTTTAAAGCGTCTTCGATGCGGGAGAGGTATTCGCCGCAAAAGTCTGTCAACGGGTTGACCTCTATGTTTCTCCTGCCCAAAAGCCAGCTTCTTACCTAAGGGTAGTCCATTCCGTGACCATATTAATTTACTGCTAGTTGGGAAAAGTGCCCAAGAACGGTTATTCCACCTCGAATACTATCTTCATGCCGGCGCGGTACTCTTTTACCATACCTAGTACGGCGCCCCCACCAAGTTATTTAACTGCTGCCGCAAAATTTTTCTACGCTTTTAGGGGCGAATCCTAACCTTTGAACCCTGTTATCGTGTCAGTATTCAGAAGATTTCCCAATCACCTGATTTCCAATGGCCGAAGTGAATTTTTCGACCGAGTCTGACACAGTCTTGACGACTATGTTCTACGTCTTGTCGAGTTTGTAGGCATAGGATACTGGGGAATCTCCCTTATCTGTTGCAAAAGCCCGTCCTCAAAACCTTCCATGCATTCGGTAAACATGAAGCCGACTGTTATCAATTCAACCCTGTAGAAATATTATCGAATTAAAGTGCTTCTAAGGCACTGTGAGAGCTTTATATCCCGTTTTTGTTCATTAATACTGTGATTCAGAAGGCAAGGTGCGGCCATTACGCACCAAGGTCATACGCTGAAGCGCACGGTGGTCTTTGCAGGAAATGTCAGTCCCACTTTATGTTTATTGTCGACTTGGAGAAAAAGTGTGGAGAAGACGCGCTTGTGGAATACTGGTATTCCATGATACTTGCCAGCCTTCCAGAGACCCGAGGTGAGGTGCAGTGTTTCGTCTCCCACCTCATAGAATTTTACGAAGCCAAGCTGACCGAGAGGCGGTCAAAGCGCAACTACATCGAAAAAATGCTGTACATGCTGCGCTCGACCCAAGAGCCGTTCAACGCAGAAGAACTGAAGTAAATCATTGAGAAAGTGCTCCGGCCGGGATTTGAACCCGGGATCTGCGACTCGAAAGGCCACAATGCTTGACCGGACTACACCACCGGAGCACTTAGAGGACTTGGCTTGCCCGTTCACATAAAATCCTTACTTTCAAAACGTTTTATTACTGCTTTTCAACTGTGTACTGCATGGAAAAGAGTCTTGTCGAGAGGATCGACGCAGACGTTGAAAAGCGCAGCCTGCTCAAGCACCAGTTCTACCAGATGTGGTCTGAGGGCAAGCTGACAGTCGATCACCTGCAAGGTTACTCGAAGGAGTATTTCCAGCTTGTAAAGGCCGTTCCCGCTTTTGTGCAAAACATCGCGTCTACCAACTCAGACGCCTCCATTGCGCCGGAAATCGCCGGCAACATGAAGGAGGAAGCCGAACACATTGAGCCGTGGACTAGGTTTGCCGCCGCTCTTGGGGTTCCGATTAACGACTTGACAAGCTATGCCGGCGCCGCCAAGACAGGCGAGGCGGTGGCAAGAATGATGGCGCTGTCAAGGGCGTCCTTTGAAGAGGCTGTGGCTGCAATGTATGCCTTTGAAGCAGAGCTTCCAAAGATAAGCAGGAGCAAGATCGACGGACTCGTGAAATTCTACGCCCTTGACGGCAAAGAAGCCCTGAATTACTTTCAGATCCACGAAGAGGCGGACGTGAGGCACGCTCAGACTTGGCGCAAAATATTGAATTCGCTGCCTGCTGACAAACAGGAAAAGGCGTTTGCCGCCGCGGCCGAATCGCTGAAGGCGCAGAATCAGCTCCTCGACTCCGTGCAGGAAAAGTACGTCGGCATCAACTGCTGACTACAAACCTTTATACATACTAGTCCGATTTTTTGGATTACGCGGGCCCATAGCTCAGCCTGGTTAGAGCGACCGGCTCATAACCGGTCGGCCAAGGGTTCGAATCCCTTTGGGCCCACTCCCTCCTTGGGCTCCACCACATTTTTACGTAGGAGGGTATCGTAAGTGCCTGCAAAATTTGAAACGACCGTAGCGAAAATCGAGAGAATCCCTAACAAGGTGAATAGGGAGCTCCTGCGTGAGTTCCTAGAGTTCCTGAAACAGAACGGCTCGTCGGAACGCCACCAGAATGACCAGGTGAAAGCCATGATACTCTACGCCATTTCTTTAGGAAATACAAACCTGCAGGATGTCAACCGGAAGGAGCAGTTACTTGCCTTTCTGGATCTGAGAATCAAGTCAGAGAAGGATGATCCTGAAAAGAAGTGGATTACGACCTGGAACGACTACTCTAACCGGCTGAAATTCTTCTTTAGGTGGTTCCATAACCAGCGCGGAAAGCAGGATTTCATGCCCGTATCTGAATGGGAAACCCCGACCTTTGCAAGAATCCGTCACAAGAAAACAAAGAGACTGTCACCATACTCCGAAACGGAAATCTGGGACCTGGACGAACTCCTTTCCATTCTGCCGTATGAGCGCCAGAAGCAGATCCAGCCGCGGTTATCCCGACGCCTTCAGGGCTTGTTTCTGTTCATTTTCCAGTTTTTGGAGTTCCACTGGAAGCCGCGGATGCTAGAGCTCAGTCTTGAGAACGAATGTGTTGTTTGTAACCTTAATTTCTGGCTTCTTGGTGCCTATTTCTTCGAATACATATTCAAAGACCTTTGCAAGATATAACGACCAACCATCACCCATATCGTGCTGGATTACGTAAACGTGTCTGTCTCGCTCAACATGATGGTTGAATGGAAAGCCCGATGCTTCTGCCCAAGATTCCACTACATCCAGAAAGGTTTCAGGAGTATAATTATTTCTCAAAAGGAGTATGATGTCAGCAACTTCCTTCTGTGCCATGTACTTGGCAATTTCGATTATTCTTTCGTTGCTATGACCTTCCATGAGTCTGATGAGCAGGGATTTTGGGAAGCTGACCATCCCTGCTCGTCCAGCATTTGCATTCCAGTCCAGGTGACTATTGAATATCTGGGCTGCTAGAGTGTTGACACTAACTTGTTTCTGTTCTGCCTGCTTTCTCAAAGCCCGAATTACGTTTTCGTCAAGCCTGAAAGTAATCCCCTCTGTACGCGACTTCCGCCTTTGTTCTTCCTCGGCCTGAATCGGCCTTTCCATCGAAGTCCTTTTGAACGAAATTTCGTATAACTGCGTGTATGTATATCATACATACTGACGCTGCACGTAAGTAATTACACTGTAATCAAGAGGACGTAAAGAAGCGCTTACCATTCAGTTGTCTGTAGAATGTCCTTGAACCGTCAAGGTTGAATCAGATAGTGACAGAATATTCCTGCTTGCTAAATAGTTCCTTGGCTAATAGATGAACGAACAAGAATGTTCGATGCTGAAACAATCAGACGTGCGGTTAACCAAGAACCATGCAATTGTGCTGCAGAGAAACGAGTGGACGAAACGTCAGTAAGTGCTGAGGACGAGATTGAGGCGCACATAGTGGATGTTATAGTTTCTCACCTTCATGCAACCTATGGTAATAGTGTAACAAATCGTATAGAAGATTTCTTGAATGAATGCGACACGAGCTTCGCCCACATTTTTCAAGAGCCCGATAGCGTCGCCGATGCATTGTACATGCTCTTCGGGGGTGTCTCAGACAGTGTCGCGGACTCGATGTTAAGAGGGGCATTTGCGTCTTTTGGGTTCGAAAGTGATAAATGCTATACTCGATATGACATAGCACACGCTGTCCCGACGCTCAGAGAGCTGGTGAAACAATCTGAGTATGGCGAGGCAGAGCTGAAGCCCCTCTTGGTCTTGTCCGCGACCGCCGGTGCCAATTCGTCCGATCAGAAATTGCGTGCAGTAGCAGTGAACTATCGCGCAGAAATCCCGCCATCTTTTATCGACCCGGATGGAAATAGCATTAACGTACTTGCTATCTGGCAGCAAGCACAAGAACACTATCCCTGTCCTCGCGACCGCACAGATGATAATGTCCTCGTAATGACCAACCGGGGGATCTTCCTCTTCTGTTATGATTGCAGAAATTTCTATTCAGAGGGAGGCAAATGGGGATACAAGACGTCGTGGGCAGCCCTTGAGCGGATGAGAATTGGAAGTCTTCCGCAGCAGCCTTGCCTATTGCAATGAACGTACCTTGGCACCCTGAGGTCGAAGTTACATTCGATTCTCCCAAGCCACACCTCAAGGACCTCTCTGTTGATGACTTAGTAGCACATTTCATGGATTCGAGCAAAAGAATGAAGCAGCTTGATAGAATCCATTACAGTATTACCGTAAATGAATCGGGCGAGAGGGGGGATTCAGCAGATATCTGACTGGAAGAAACATCATTTCCGAAGCTTATAGAAATTCTATTACTTGCAGGAATAAGCTTCCTTATTTGGCAATTTCTAACTCATCTCTTGCCTTGAGTGCTCAGTGTCATATTTTTCCAATAGAATAGAGATAGACTCGTCATTCCGCTCGTGTGGCACGACACCGCCACTGAATGTTTTCAAAAGTGCGGATTTAGGTTGGCTGCATCAGGAATACAGCAAAGTAGCGAAAGAAAACTAATCGACAGCTTACCGTTAGTGGTACAGTCCATTTGTTGTCGTTAACACTACACGCTTCTCTCTCTTCAAGACAGCTTAACATAGGTACAAACCTGACTCCATGAAAGGGCCGCAGCCTAGAACTTGTAATCCGCCTTAGACAGGCATTTGTCACAATATCTCTGAAGTATGACCGCGCCTTCAATCTGAAATAATGCTTGTGTAGTCGCTATGGCCGAGCATGATATGCAAAATCCCGGTAACTTTTTTGTGCTCGTTTCCACAGGTCTCGTCTTGTATGGTTTTACCACGGTATGAATGGCATGTATCTGCTTATATGGCTTTCAAGGGTGCCCTGTTCCTCGAAGGTTTATTATCACCTGAGGCAGGAGTCAAGCATCCCGAAGAACTGAAAGAGAAGGTGAGAATCGGCTGTCAGCGTCGCGGCAAACCACGTGATGATGGTCTGCACGACGCTCGCGGGATAGGCTGACGATCGATCTCTTTTTTATTAACGCGACTCTCTATCTGACTCCTGGTCAGCCTCTACCTAGGTTACAGCGGGTGAACTATACATCATGGATAGCGCCCTTCTATCCTAGCTGAACATCACGATGAATTGGCTATGGTAATTTTCTAAAGTTATCACGTAAAACAAAAAGGCTGATCAGGACTACCATTCCGAACTTTATCAAGCGGACTTGGTGGAAACGCCCCATGAAACACCGATATTTTGACTCTGGTGTTTAAAGGTAGGTATTACCATTAGATGTCTTGTGGCTTTCACTTATTTGCGAAGCGATACCTGTCGGAATTGTGGCCGAAGGGCTGCATTGGCAAACGCTTATTGTGAAGGGTGCGCGAATACCTAGGTTAGAATCGCTTTGTCGCTCCCCCCTCTTCCATCCCTCTCGCGTTACTCTTGCCCTTATCAATAGGACTGCACTCAGGCGGATGTGGAAGACTTGGAATCGCGGATTAACGACGCGATCTTTCAAAAAGAGGCGTGTCAACGACAAGATGAGCCTGATAATCAGGAAGACGAATGAGGCTGCAATTGCAATCTTCAAGAACGCGCCGCGCGACTTGCCATAATTGAAAAAATGGTGGAAGAGTCCAGATTATACGTGAGATGGATCTCCTTTGGGCCCACCTTCTGTATCGCCTGCGACATAAATGGTTCCAAATTTGCGTGGCTGATGCTTTTATAGCATGGCCTTCGATCGATAACAGACATGGGTAGTTGCGAGCACTATAGCGCGGCCAAGGATGTCGAGCCGAGCACCAAAGGGTGCGAAGAGTGCGAAAAGACTCACTCGCGGTGGGTCGCCCTGCGCATGTGCCTAGTGTGCGGCCACGTCGGGTGCTGCGACTCGTCGCCAGGGTTGCATGCCACAAAACACTTCAAGGAAACCGGCCACCCAGTGATGGTCGCCCTGCCAAGCAGGTCGTGGAGGTGGTGCTACGTGCACAAGGAGTACGGTTAAAGGATCAGCTTATAAGTTATCAAAGCAATTTTTTGCCATGTCTCGCCTGCTGCAGAAGGACACGAAGGACTTGCTGGATGAGTTTGAGCAGGTCCGCAAGGCCACTATGGAGCTGTTCGAGCCGCTAGGCATCGAAGACGCGGTCATCCAGTCAGACACGTTTGGCAGCCCGCCAAACTGGCACATCGCGCATGTAACATGGTTTTTCCAAAAAGTCCTTGAAAAGCATGGTGCAGGCCTTGCAGACAGCAATGTCAACCTAACGTACCTGAATTCCTATTATCAAAAGTACGGAGAGATACTGCCCAAGTCTGACAGAGGAAAATATCCCCGACCGACGGTCGCGCAGAATTTGCGATACAGGGCCATCATTGAAAACAAGGTAGTCTCGCTGATAAAAGATGCAACCAAGTCAAGCGGCCTTTCAAGTGAACTGAGCTACGACATCAACCTTGGCATACAGCACGAGATGCAGCATCAGGAGCTCATGGCCTACGATTTCCAGCATTACTACCAGCGATTCCCCGATCCTGACGACAACTACCTGCCAAAGACTCGGAACACACCTCCAAAAAGCAGGGAGCGGCCGCAGGGAATGGTCGACGTACCTGGCGGGATTTTCGAGCTGGGATTTTCCGGCGACGGATTCTGCTACGACAACGAGCTCCCGGAGCATAAAGTCTACCTGCAGCCGTTCAAGATCGATATAGCGCCGGTCACAAACGGCGAGATTGCCCGATTCATTGAAGACGGCGGCTACCAAGAATACAAGTACTGGCTTGCAGATGGGTGGGACCTTGTCCGCGAGCAGGGCTGGGCCGCGCCATTATACTGGCAGAAAAATGACGGCCGGTGGGCCAAGAAGGACCTGCGCGGCCTGCACGAACTGGACCCTGACGAGCCGGTAGTGAACCTAAGTTACTACGAGGCGGAGGCATACGCGAGGTGGGCCGGCAAGAGGCTCCCGACAGAGGCCGAGTGGGAAAAGGCCGCAAGCTGGAGTGACGACCTTGGCCGGAAAACGCTGTACCCATGGGGCGACAGCCCGCCGACTCCAAGGCATGCAAACCTCCTTGACTCATATACGTGGGGCCCCGCAAGAATAGGAGCGTACCCGCAGGGCAAGAGCCACTACGGCTGCCACCAGATGTTAGGCGACGTGTGGGAGTGGACCTCTTCAGAATACGTGCTATACCCCGGATTTATGTCGAAATTCCCGGAATACACTGACAAGTGGGCTGTTAACCAGAAGGTCCTCCGGGGCGGCTGCTTTGTGACACGGGCGAGGCAGATACGCAACAGCTACCGCAATTACTTCAAGCCGCACGAAAGGATACTGTTCGCAGGTTTTAGGTGCGCTTCCGGCTAGGCGCAAGCAAGGCAAGGTCAAACCACCGGTTAGAATCGGTAAAGTGCCGGCGAACTGCAAGGCCGGCGCGGCGCGCAAACTCGTCTATCTGAGAGATGGTGTACTTGTACGAATTTTCGGTGTGGATGGCTTCGCCTTGGTTGAAATGGAACGTGCCGGCGTGCCTCACTCTCACCTCCTGATCCCTTTTTGACACCAGGTGCATCTCTATGCGGCCCTTTTTCTCGTTGTGGATGGAGAGGTGTTCAAAGCTCGACAGGTCAAACTCGCCTCCAAGCTCCCTGTTTATTCTTGCAAGCATGTTTAGGTTGAACTTGGCGGTCACGCCTTTTTCGTCGTTGTACGCCCTGTGCAGGATCTCGACATCCTTTTGCAGGTCAAACCCGACGAGCAGGAGATCGCTTTTCTCCATCCTGCCGGCGACGTCGGAAAGAAACGCCGTTGCGTCGTCAGGCTCAAAGTTGCCGATGCTCGAACCAAGAAACACGATTATCTTTCTGCCCTCAGCCTTTTCTATGTGGTCGATGCCGGCGGCATAGTCGCTGTGCACCTGCCTCACCTTTAGGCAGGAAAACTCGCCCTCAAGCCTCTTGCTTGCCTCAAGCAGCATCGAAAGCGAGATGTCTATTGGGAAATAATGCAGGCTGCCTTGCCTTGCTAGAATGTCTTTAATCAGGATCTTGGTCTTTGTCGACGAGCCGCTGCCAAACTCTACCAGGGCTATCTTGCCGTCACCTACGGCACCTATAATTCCGCTTCCTTGTTCGCCCAGTATTGATGCTTCAATGCGCGTCAGGTAGTACTCGGGCTGCCTGCATATTTCTTCGAACAGGCGTGACCCATGCTCATCGTAAAAGTACTTGGGGTCAAGGCGCTTGTTCTTTGCGGAAAGTCCCTCCTGCACGTGCCGGGCAAACTCGGCGTCGACTGAAATTTCCTGCTCTCTTATCTTCATGTCCTAAAAGCACGTAAGCTGGATTGTTAGGTACACCGTAACCCCTTGAAATGTTTTGCTGCAACTGCAGATGCAAAGAAACACTTATCGACAGGGCGGTTTCCAACAATGCCTCATGGCGCTCAAAAAATGCGTAAACTGCAAGCAGGAAATTGACTAAGACAGCTGTGTCGGAATCTAATGCAGGGACTGCCTTGCCGTGCACATGGAGTCGCTTAGCGGCGAGTCGTTCAAGGAAGCATACACCAGGTCGGCCATAGTCGGTAAGCGCATTGACGTCTACACCGGCATCGGCCTTGACGCGAGGGAATAGGCGTTCAGGATAGCAAGAATAGGCCAGACAGTCTGCTATTAGGCGTACCTTGCTACGAACCGGGCGTCTTCTCTGGCCGCGGGCTTTCTCGGGTTCCTTGCCTTTGTCCTGAGAGCAAAGCTGCAGCACGGGCAGCGCACGCCTTCCCACTGGATGAAAATGTCGCATATCTTGCAGCGCTTGTGGTTTTCCTCGTAGCGCGCGGTAGTCTTGTAGTGGACGCATATTCCCCTGCAGGCCATCGACCCACCGACATGCCCGGAGTTTTTAACCGGCGCGAATGTTGTGCATTGCACTGCAATCCAATTCCTGAAATATCGTGGGGGCCTTTGCAGCTGCATGAGCATGCTTTCCGCAAGGATCCACGAGTACCGGAAGCCGCTTGTCGTTGAATCAGTCCAAAAGCCCCGCGCGCGCGGCTCGGGAGTAGTTGTCAGGGTAGGGGCAGCCGGCCTCTGCCACAGCGACCTGCACCTTATTGCCGGCGAATGGAAGGACGCGATACCGCTCGGACTCCCGCTGACACCCGGGCACGAGATAGCCGGATTTGTAGAGGAGCTGGGAGAGTCCGTTCCAAAGGGCATCTTTGAGGTCGGCGACTTGGTGGCTGTTTCAGGGGGATGGGGCTGTGGCGTATGCCATGTGTGCAAGCAGGGTGACGAGCAGGCCTGCCCAAAGTCCAAGTGGCCTGGCATATCACAGGACGGTGGCTACGCGCAGTACGCTTTCATCCCTTCATACAGGTTCTTGATAAAGGCAGACAGAAGGCTTTCTGCAGAAGAACTTGCGCCCCTGACTGACGCGGGGCTGACGCCATACAGGGCGCTGCGCAGGTTCCGCCACCTGCTCCTTCCCGGCACGTCGGTCGCAGTAGTGGGTATAGGGGGCCTGGGCTCGTACGGCGTCCAGTACGCCCGGCTCTTTGGGCCGGCCTCGACAGTCATCGCAATTGACAGGAACGAGAAAAAGCTCGACTTGGCCAAAAAGTTTGGCGCAGACCACTGCTTTACACTGTCAGCCGACCTGAGTAGGCAGGTGATGGAGGCGACCGGCGGCCGGGGCTTAGACCTAGTTGTCGACTGCGCGGGGGCTGAAAACACAATCGCTGCGTCTGCAGGGCTCCTTGCCAAGGGCGGCGTCCTCGCAATAGTGGGGCTCTTTGGCTCGACGATCAAGATGCCGCTGCTGCCTGCCGTGATAAATGAGAACGTGGTGGCCGGCTCGCTGTGGGGCAACTACAACGAGCTTGTCGAAGTGATAGAGCTGGCACGGCAGGGCAAGGTGAAGCACTCGCTCCGCCCGTTCAAGCTGGAGGATATAAATGGTGCAATTGACCTGCTCAGAGCGGGCGAGATAACCGGCAGGGCCGTGATAACGCCGAACTGATCACTTCATCACAAGGTCCCAGGGAGTCAGTATCCTGTTGCCAACAAAAACGCACGGCGTGCCCACGTCGGACAGGAGGCTTGCCGCATCGCCCGCGATTTCCTCCGGTCCCAGGGTCTTGCCCTTGCAGAACCCGACGTGCGATAGCGGCACGTCGTCAAGAGCAGAGAAGCCCTTTTCAGCAACAAGAGTCCTTGCCTCGTAGCCAAGCATAAACTCCAGGACCCTCCTGTCGTTTACCACAAAGGGCCCGTTATGGCGCAACGCGACCAGGTTGCGCACTCCCTTTTCAACCATGAATTTCAGCGCTTCTGGCACGCCCATGCCTTCGTCAACGGTTGTCAGGGATGAAGCCAGCTGCCCTACTTTTCGCGTCTTGTCCACCGCCCCAAGCAGATCACGGATTGAAAGCGATGCTATGACTTTGTCGCCGGAAGCGATCGGCATGAACGCGAACCGCGTCTCGGCAAATGCCGAGAGCGCGTCCTTGAGTGGCGAGTCGGCGTCAAGCGGCCTGTCGAGTGGTTCTGTGATGTCGCCTGCACGACCGTCAAGCCACTTTTCTTTGCGCTCCAGTATGTGGCTTGCAAGACGCCGCCCGCCAATCCTACCGGCAAGCCTGCCCGCGTCAAGAACAACCAAACCGTCGACATAGATCTGGGGCCCGATCGCAAGAAAGGTCGCAGCATGGACCATCGAGTCTTGGGCGCCAACGTACAGGAGCGGGCGGCGGAATATCTGGGGCGCGGCGGCCCTTATGGAAATGTCCTGCATCTCTGTGACAGGAGGAGGGTAGCAGGATAAAGCCTATGAACATTGTGCATTGCACTGCAATCATGGGGCTAATATAGGAAAGCAGAGCTTTTCTTTGCATGCCAATCAACGCAGTGGCATATGCGGCAATCGGAATAGCGGTGGCAGCCATTGCTTTGGCGGTAGCCGCGTCCGCAAGTATCATGCAGGTGCAGGACTGAATTTCCGGCCTTGTG
>Ga0209751_10001258_pt1 | contig 26233 bp, 32 predicted proteins | sample RifCSP13_1_FD_184019 | JGI IMG/M metagenome (GOLD analysis project Ga0209751, IMG submission 184019) | Soil microbial communities from Rifle, Colorado - Rifle CSP2_sed 13_1 (SPAdes) (version 2) | ecosystem: Environmental > Terrestrial > Deep subsurface > Rock core/Sediment | place: Rifle...
GTCGTCACCCACCAAACCCGTGGGTAGGGACGCGCACGACCTTCCAGCCGACGGGTCTGCGCGTCGTCACCCACCAAACCCGTGGGTAGGGACGCGCACGACCTTCCAGCCGACGGGTCTGCGCGTCGTCACCCACCAAACCCGTGGGTAGGGACGCGCACGACCTTCCAGCCGACGGGTCTGCGCGTCTCCGCCCACCAAACCCGTGGGTAGGGACGCGCACGACTGCCTCGGACCTAGCCGGCCACCCGCGCCAAGAAGTCCGCCACTTGTGCCTCGTAGGCGGCGGGATCGGTGTTCCAAGACAGCACATGGCCGGCGCCGTCCATCTCGACGAGTTCCACCAGGTCGGGTCTGGCTTCGGCCAAACGGCGGCTGGTGCCGATCGGAACGACATCGTCTTCGGCGCCGTGGAAAGCGAGGACCGGCACGTCTAACTCGTCGGCTCTGGCCACGTAGTCGAGCTCCTCGAAGTCGATTCCGAATCGAATCTCCGCTATGAATTTGGCCACCGTCGACAAGGAGCCAGGCACCTTGTAGGGCAGGAGCGGCAGGTCTCGTTGAGAAGCGCCGTAGTCAAGCGTCGCACCGAAGTCGATATTGCCGGCGTCGAGGATCAGCCCCTTCGCCGATTCGGCCCGTCCCGACTCGTATAGGAACGACAGGGCCAAGGCCCCGCCGGTCGAGTAGGCGAAGACCACCACGTCGGAGGCGCCATTCTCCAAGGCATAGGCGACCGCCCCCTCCAGGTCCACCCACTCGGTACGGCCGTATTGGTAGAAGCCGGTCGCATCTTGCGGTTGGCCGGCATCGTTTCGATACGTGATCAGCAGCTGCGGGTAGCCGGCCTCGGCGATTCCCCGAGCGGCCCGCAACGCCTCTCGAGGAGAAGCGCCTTTCCCGTGCACGTGGATGACCCAGCTGTCGTCTGCTCCGGGAAGGTACCAAGCGGCCAACCCCCCCAGCGGGCTCTGGTATACGACGTCCTCAACGGTCGGCCCCAGGGTGACGCTGGGATCGGCCGGAAAGGCGAACCCCTCCACGTCCACCTTGTCGCCAGGTTTGACTGGCGAACCGGAGACGAGAGTGAAAGTTCTCGTCACCGACGTGGGCGTGTCGTCAAGAATCGCTCCCACCTGTCCGTACCCTGTGCGCCAGTCGATCCCGAAGGTACCCTCGCTCCGAAGGTTGGCATCCATCGTCGCGTTGTCGTTGAGAGTGATTGAAGCGCCGTCGACCGCGGCGACCTCGAGATCGAATATGGGAACGCGTGGGTCGATCTCCAGAGCATCGGAGCGTATCTGCTCGGAGAAGAACCAGCCGCCGCCCAGGTAGAAGACAAGCCCTACCACCACCGCTAACCAGAACACACCACGGAGAAACGAGAAGACCCTGGTCACGTCTTCACCATAGCCAAGCCGTCGGCGGCAAAACGACGCCGGGAGCGCCACGCCAGCAGTACGGCCGTGACCACGGCTCCGACCAGATTCGCTACGAGGTCGAGCATGTTGTTGCCGTAGTCCCCCACGTTGGTGGTCGGGAAGACAATCGTTGAGCTGAACTCGACAATCTCGACCAACGCCCCCGCTCCGCAAGCCACCAAGACCGTGGCAAACGCCACACCTCCCGTGAACCGTTCCACCGAACCCCACCTCCGCAGCGCCTCGTAGGCCGCCCACGCCGCTACGCCCGTGGCAAAGGTGTGGAATAACTTGTCGTAACGAAGCGATCCGACGACGGGCGCGAGATATAGCGGCCGACCGGCGACCAGCCAGACTCCTCCGGCCATGTTCCCCAACCCCACCAGTGACAGCGCCCAAAGAACGGGTAGGGGAAATTTGGCGGAGCGATGGATAAGACCGATCAGCACCGCCAGCACCACCGTGACCGGTCCGTAGATATCTGCCAATTCGCTTCCCACCCACCGACCGTACAGCCAGGTGGCGCCGACATAGGTGGCGGTGAAAAGGAGGACGGCCGGCAAGCTCAGGCCGCCGTCGGGTAGAGGCTGCCCAGCATTCGATGGTGTTGATCCACCACCGGGATGGGCGCCTCCTCGTATACGAAACGGAGCGAGTCAGCCGCCGACAACGCCTCCAGGCGGTCTACAGCCAGCGGTTCCTCCATTATCGACCCGACCGACTCGGCGTGACCAGCATCGAGCAACGCGGCGCGGCGCACCAATCCGATCAGCACCCCTTCTTCGACGACGGCCAGGGCCGGCTCCTGGTGCATCAACAGCGTGTCGCCGACCTGCCGCCACGGCCCGACGTATACCGGTTCGCGCATGTGCTGGAACACCCGTTCGGGTACCTGACGGACCACCACCGCGCCCGCCGGAGCCCGATGGCGCAGTCGAGCTCCGGGCCCGAACACCAGGCGCTGGAACCAGTTGCCGCCGGGTGCGCCAAAGACGAGCAGGGCTCGATCGGGCAGCCGGCGCACCAGCGCCGTCATGTCGGCAGCCTCGACGGCCCGGTACTCGAGCTCGGGTACCTCGGGTGCCAGCCGCTCGATGATGGCAAGGGCGCTTCCCTGTCCCGCCGCATCGGCATACGCAGAGGCCATCACTCCCGGGACGCCGAGGGTCCGAGCCAGCCGGCCAGCGACCCAGGCGGCCAGCGCGGAATGCGGGCCCCCCCCCACGGCGGCAGCCACCGCCTTCACGTTGGTCGGGGCGAAGTCGACGGGTACAGCGAAATTGACCAGGTCGAATTCGCCCGGGAGCTTTCGGCCCACCATCAACTCGGCTCGCGTCGCCACGCAGGCGTCGGCTAGGTCACCGACGACTCGCACCGTCGCATCACCCAAGAGCCCCGCCAGCTCCGAGCAGCCGTCGCCCCTCGTCCACAACACCGGCGGGGTTGGTCGGTCCTTCATCTTGCCGATGCTATTGCCAGGGGCTCGCAATCGTCGCCATACTCAGACCTTGGGGGCTTATAGGCTGAGGTCGATGCTGGCACGTTTGAGCGAGGTTTGGTGGGTGGCCCTGGCCGGACTCTCCCTCGTGTACATCACCTTTTGGAGCTCGGCGGAGGCGGTAGAGGTTCTCACCCTCCTGCTCGCCACAGCCACGCTTGGTTGGTTCTTGAGCGTCCCGGGCGAGCGCCTCGTCAACACCCAACGAAAGGTGAACGGTGAGTTGTTGCTGCTCGCCGGTGTGATCGTGCTTCTCGTCGGCGGGACGGCTGTCCTCATTCGCACCGGCACCTTGCTGCTGGCGCTATTGCTGGCGGTGGTGGCGTGGGTTGTAGGTTTCGTTCGGGCCCTGCGTCATGGTCTCGCACCGAAGGGGCCTTGATGGAGTTCGCCGAGGCCGTTCGGCGCCGGCGAATGGTGCGTGCCTATCGAGAAGAGCCGATTCCTGCCGAGGTGCTGGCCCATATCGTCAATCTGGCCCTCAGGTCGCCGAGCGCTGGATTCAGCCAAGGGGTGTCGTTCGTCATCGTCACCGATCCTGCGGTCCGCAAGACCATCGCCGCGCTTGGTAACGAGGACGAATACGTGGCAATCGGGTTCGATGCCTGGATCTCCGCCGCGCCCGCACACGTAGTGGTTTGTGTGGAGGAGGAGGCCTATCGCCGTCGATACCGCGAGCCTGACAAGGCCAGAGATCGGAGCGGGGCCAAGAGCCTTTCCGTGGCAGCTGGTGAGGCGCTCGACTGGCCGGTCCCGTACTGGTGGGTGGACGCTGGAGCGGCATTGATGGTCGTGTTGTTGGGCGCCGTCGACCAGGGCCTGGCCGCCGGTTTCCTCGGGGTTCACTCCCTGCCCGGTTTGGCCGAGGTGCTCGGTCTCCCCCCCGACGTGAGTCCCATCGGGGTGGTGACGGTCGGCCACGGCGCCCCCGCCCGCCCCTCCCGGTCCCCGGCTAGGGGGTTCCGATCCAACAGGGACGTGGTGCATTGGCAACGTTGGGGCGGCACCTTGCTGTAACACGGGCCTTGATGTCGCGACCTTTATGTCAGGATGAACCCCGGTATGCCAGGACCCGAGCCTTACGAGGAGCTCCGCCGGCTCGCCAGGAGCTATGAGCAAGACGTGCCGGCGGCTTCCGCCCGCCGGGCGGCGGCGGCCGCCTTGATGGCCGCCAAACATCCTCGCCGGCGCTTCCGCCTGGCCCCGGTTTTCGCCTCCTTCCTCACCATCATCGCCGGTAACGCCGGTTTGGCGCTGGCCGCCGACCCGGCCCTCCCCGGGGATCTGTTCTACCCGATCGACCGCTTCTACGAGCGGGTAGTGGAGTTGACCGGCCTCGGGGCTGACGTGCGGACCGAGCGGATTGCCGAGGCCGCCGCCCTCCACGCCAAGGGCCAGCTGGCATTGGCCGTCGCAACCGCCGGAGAGGCGGTCGCCGGTCTCGCCGGGGCTGAGAACGCCGGCTTGACCGATGCCGTCGCAGCCTTGAATGCCGACGCTGCCCCCGGTCAAGCTCTGACTGCGGCCCTGCACGAGGAAACCAACCAGTTGGTCGATCTGGCCGCCAAGGTGGTGGAGGCGGCCAAGACCGGAGACCCCGGCGATGCCAGCGAGGCAGCCGCCGAACTCCGCAAGCAGGCTGCCGATGTAGTCATAGCGGCCCAAGACAAGGAACCACCCGGCCAGACCACGGATCCAGGCTCCCCCGGCACCAACAATCCAGGAACGCCGCCCACCGACCGAGGTTCCGGACAAAGCGCCTCTGGCGGTAACCAATAGTTGGCGTAATCTGAGGACGATGCCTGGCCAATCCCGGCAACGTCCTAACCCGGTCCGTTCCGCTACCGCCTTCGGCTGGCCGCCCGGCTTCCTCGAGGTTGAACGGGCCGCCCACGGTGACCGCACCGCGTTGCATGAAATCCTTGCCGCCGGCTACCCCAAGCTGGCGTCCTTCTATCGAGGGCTGGGCCTCACCCGCAGCGACGCCGAGGATCTGGCCGCCGACGCCTGTGAAGCCATCGTCGGGGGCCTCGGTCGGTTGCGCGACCCGGCAGCCTTTGAGGCTTGGTTCTGGGCGATCGCCAGGAACAGGTTTCGCGGGATGCTTCGCAGAAGGCGCCACGATTCGGTCATCGAGCCGATGACGGTACCTGGCGAGCTCCCCGGCGATCGGTTGGAAACTGCCGAGGATCACAGCGAGATACGGCGGGCCCTCGACCAGGTCTCCCCGCGGGATCGCGAGCTCCTCTGGCTACGCGAGGTGGTGGGTCTTTCCTACGACGAGATCGCCAACCGTCAGGGTGCGGCGGCCGGGGCCGTTCGGGTCTCGCTTCATAGAGCTCGCCGGCGTCTCGAGAGAGCTTACCGCGAGGTGACCGGGTCCGATTCTTGACCAGGGCTGAGGGGGGGGGCAGGTTCTCGTGGCGCCCGCCGATCACGTCGGTCTCCAACCCCGTCGTCAAGGAAGTCGTGCGCCTCCGCGACCGCCGCCACCGGGACCGCACCCGCACATTCCTGGTGGAAGGGTTTCGGGAGGTCCGCCGAGCGCTCGATGCCGGCGCCGACGTCGAGCGGCTCTTCTGTTGCCCACCGTTCTACCTGGGCCGCCACGAACCGGAGGTAACGACGGCGCTGGCGGCCAGGGGCACCACGGTCATCGAGATGTCGGAGGCGGCTTTCCGCAAGATCAGCTACCGCGACCGGCCCGAGGGCCTGCTGGGCGTGGTCCGGCAGTTTCCTACCGGCCTCGATCGCGTCCCGCTCCGCCGGGACTCACTCCTTCTGGTCGCCGAGCGGATCGAGAAGCCCGGCAATCTCGGCACCATGCTCCGCACCGCTGACGCCGCCGGAGCATCGGTGGTGGTATGCGACCCCACCACCGACCCTTTCAACCCCAACGTGGTCCGTGCTTCGGTCGGCATGCTTTTCACCGTACCGCTGGCGGTGACCTCGACTGCCGAGGCTGTCCCGTGGCTGCGAGGTGCCGGCATCAAGATCGTGGCGACCTCGCCGGAGGCTGGCCTGACGTTCTGGCAAGCCGAACTGCGAGAGGGGGTGGCCGTCGTGGTGGGGAGTGAGCAGTACGGACTCTCGGAACCCTGGCTCGACGCCGCCGACCAAGTGGTGAGGATCCCGATGGCCGGCGCCACCGACTCCCTCAATGCCGCAGTGGCAGCCGCCCTCACCCTTTTCGAGGCGGTCCGCCAAAGAGCCGCCGAAGCTGGCAACGAGCAATCGCCCATTGGGTAGGCAGGCACGCTCGCTCGGCGTTGTCGGCGGTCTTTGACATCGAACACCTGTTCGTCTAGGTTTTCGCGCTCGGATCCAGCGGCGGGGGCCGGGAGCCCTGCGCCTTCTCGCCACGGAGGGGCCGGTGAACCTGTCGCTCGCACCACGGCAAAAGACCTTCGAAGATTTGGGCACTCCCCTTTTCGAGGTGCCGTTCTGCGTACTCGACCTCGAAACCACCGGGGGTTCGCCCCGCGACTGCTCCATCACCGAGATCGGAGCTGTGAAGTACGTGGGGGGCGAGTCGACCGGTTCCTTCCACTCCCTCGTCAATCCTGGCACCGACATACCGCCCTTCATCACGGTCCTCACCGGACTCACGACGGCGATGGTGACGGCGGCCCCCCAGATCGAAGGGGTGTTGCCGGCCTTCCTCGAGTTTCTGGGCGCCTCGATCGTCGTCGGTCATAACGTCCGTTTTGACCTCGGCTTTCTCAACGCCGCCGCCCTCCGGCTCTCGTATGGTCGCCTTCCCAACCGCTCCATCGACACCGCCGCCCTCGCCCGCCGCCTGATCAGACCCGACGTTCACAACCTAAAGCTCGCCAGCCTCGCCTATCACTTCCGATCTCCGGTGACGCCGGATCATCGCGCCCTCACCGATGCCCGCGCCACCGCCCACGTTTTCTTCGCCCTGCTCGAGATCGCCGGCACCATTGGTGTCACAGCCCTCGACGACCTGCTCGAGTTGCCCACCGCCCAAGGCTCCCCCTTTTACTCGAAGATCCACCTCGCCGACGAGCTACCCCGCCGGCCCGGCGTCTACATGTTCTTGGACCAGACCGGCTCGGTCATCTACGTTGGGAAGGCCACCAACCTGCGCAATCGGGTCCGCTCCTACTTCTATGGCGACGAACGCCGCTCGGTCGGCAACATGCTTCGTGAGCTGGTTTCGATCACACACGTTTCCTGCCCCACCAACTTGGAGGCCGAGATCACCGAAATCCGAATGATCAACCTCCACCAACCCCGCTATAACCGGCGGTCCCGCCAACCCAAGGCGTCACACTGGCTGAAGCTGACCAATGAGCGTTTCCCTCGGCTGTCCATGGTGCGCACCTGCCGCTCTCCCGGCCAATACCTCGGACCTTTCCGGAGCCGGCAGGGGGCCGAGTCGGTGCTGGCGGCGGTGTGGGACGCCTTGCCGATCCGGCGTTGCTCGGGGAAGGCGGGCGGCCGCACCGCTCGATGCGTACCGGCGCAACTGGGGGTGGCTTTGTGCCCATGCGACGGCACCCTTTCGGAAACTGATTACGAGGAGGTGACCATTCGACTGATCGAGGGTCTGGAGGTCCGCCCGGACCTGTTGCTCGATCCGCTCGAGAAGAAGATGCAACAACTTTCCTCCACCCAACGATACGAGGAGGCCGCCTGGGCACGTGACCGCCATCGATCGCTGGCCCGCGCCCTCGAGCGGCGTCGGGCCTGGCAGGCACTCAACCGGGCCGGTTTGATGGAATTGGAGAGTGGGGCCGGCGACCATGTCCTGATCGACCACGGTCGCCTTGCCCTGACCTGGAGGGAGGGAACTCACCCCCCCCTCCGGCCGGCACCGCAACGGAAAGACGATGGGGTTCCCGTTCCGCCTTCCGTCGAGGCCGCCGAGGAGGCTCACCTCATCTGGCAGTGGATCCACGCCGGTGCGGTACGGGTGATCGACGTAGATGGTGAGTTCAGCCTCCCCGCCGCCCCCTTGCCCCGCCTGGCCAAGCAGGCCGCCCCCTAACCTTGGTCATCGATGCGTTTCATCGTCCGACCCGGCGCCGATCCGGTGGCCAAGGCCGACGCCACCCTCCTCAAGGCATTGGGTCTCGCCTCGGGGGGGGTGGTCAAGGTTGGCCGGACACACGTGCTCGTGCGGGGAGGCCAGACGGCCGAACCGTCCGCCATCCAGTTGGGTCCGCTGGCCCAGTCCAACGGAGGGGTCTCTCCCGGCCAGAGCATCGAAGTGACCCGGTCCGTCCTCGCCACGGCCTCCCAGGTGGTCGTCGACGCCGACGCCCTTCCGGCCGATCCCAAGCACCTCCTGCGGGCCTGGCAGGGTCGTCCGCTATCGACCGGGGACCGAGTCGTCCTCGACTCCTATCTCGAGGAGAGGACCGAGGCCGTGGAGCTCCGCCTGCTGCGGGTCGATCCCGACGGCGCCGGTTTGGTCGGAGCCGCCACCCGTTTCGGCACCCGACTCGACCGCGAGATGGCCGAGCCGCCTCCCCTGCGACCGCCATCTTCAGATGGACCGCGCCCCAACCTGGCGTCGCCGCCTGCGCCCACCGGTCCGACCACCCGGGAGGCTTTGACGGCCGGCTTGGGCGCCGAGCTCGATCTTTTGAGCGGCTGGCTGGCTCTCCTCACCTCTCCCCAAGATCTCCCCACCGCCTGGGGCCTGCCGAGGGTAGCCGGGGTGATCCTCGAAGGACCGCACGGTTGCGGGAAATCCGAATTGGTGGCGGCGGCGGCCGCCAACGCCGGTGCGACGGTCAACGAGGTCTCGGTCGACATGGTGTTCAAACCGGAGCGGCTACTCGATGTGGTCGAGGCGGCCGTCAAGAACACCGCTCCCCCGGCCGTGATCTTCGTGGACCGGCTCGAGGCGGTGGCCGGGGAAGAGGGCATGGCACCCTTCCGCACCCAGGCCATTGCCATCCTCCGCTGGTTCCTCGATGCCGTGGCCGAACGACCCGGCCTCGCCTGTGTGCTCGGAGTGACCAGCCGCGCTCACCTCGACGCCTCGATCCTCCGCTCCCCTCTGCTGCCGCGGGCGCTCGCCATTCCCCCCCCCGACCTGAATCGTCGCAAGCTGCTCTTCGAGGCTGCCCTTGCCAAGGTTCCCAGCACCGATCTCGACTACGAACAACTCGCCTCCCGGTCGGCCGGGTTCTCGGCCGCTGATGTGATCGCCGCCGTAATCCACGCCTCGGCCGGCGTCGCCCGTACCGGCGAGAAGTTGACCACCGCCAAGGTGGTGGAGGCCATCGAGAACACCACGCCCTCGCTCGGTTCGGTCCCGATGGGCGAGATGCCCTCGTACGGCTTCGAGAAAGTGGCGAACCTCGCCGAGGTGAAGCAGCGCCTGACCGAGGCGGTCATATGGCCGATCACCGATCCCAACCGCTTCCGGAGCATGGGCATCGAACCTCCCCGCGGCGTGTTGCTCTACGGGCCACCAGGCACCGGCAAGACTTTCGTCGTCAGGGCGCTCGCCCACGAGGCTGCCGCCGCCTTCTTCTCGGTCAAGGGCGCCGAACTGTTGGACAAGTACGTCGGGGAGTCCGAACGGGCGGTGCGGGAGATCTTCGCCCGGGCCCGAGCGGCGTCCCCGGCAATCCTCTTCTTCGACGAAATCGACGCCCTGGCCCCGGTGCGGGGACGGTCCACCACCTCGGTGACCGACTCGGTCGTCGCGGCGATGCTCACCGAGATCGACGGGATTTCGACTCGCGGTGACGTGGCCGTCATCGGAGCCACCAACCGCCGCGATCTCATCGACCCGGCACTGCTTCGGGCCGGCCGTTTCGAGGTCCAGATCGAGTTGGGTCTCCCCGATGCCGAAGGCCGCTTGGCGTTGCTGAAGATGAGCGACGTTCCCTTCGCCGCAGACGTCGACCTGGCGCGGCTGGCCGGTCTGGCCGAGGGGCTCTCCTTTGCCGACCTCTCCGGAGTTCTACGGGAGGCCGCCCTACTGGCGCTACGGGAGGACCTCTCTGCCCGCCAGGTGAAATGGGAGCACCTTGGCAAGGCCCTCCTCCACTTCCAAGAAACACGCCGGGACGTCCCCATCGGCTGATGGGCGCGTCCCTAGTGCTCTGTCTGGGCAGGGTCCGAAGGCCCTCGTTCAGCCGGCTTTGGGGGCAATGGCAGCCAGACGCCCGGGCGCACCGATACCCGACCCCACGAAGATCATCACGCTCGCGATGAGCTGTCTCCTGATCAAGGGCCGGCCTTCGTGGAACCAGCGATCTACGGCGTTGAGGATCGACAAGATGAAGATGGCACCCACTTTGGGGTCGAGGTCGGAGCGGAACTCACCGGTCGCCACCCCGGCCGCCAATACCTCCCGGAATCGGCTTTCGTAGCGGTCGCGGGCTCCGATGATCCGGCGCCGGACGCCGGTGTCGAGGGCGGCCGCCTCGTTGAGAAACGTCCGCACCTCTGAACGGTGATCGAGCACCACTCCGATGTGTCCGGCGATCAGTGCCTCCAGCCGGCTCGCCGCCGTATCCGCCCGACCGGCAGCTTCGGCGGCCTCCTCGAAGAAGCGGGCGCCCCGGTCCACCACCTCGACCAGTAGTTCCTGCTTGCCGCCGACGTGGGCATACAACGAAGAACCCAGCAAGCCCAGCTCTCTCCCGAGGGCACGCATCGAGGTGCCGTGGTAACCGCGCTCGGCGAACAATCGGCTCGCCGCTGCCACCACGTCCTCCCGGGTATTACGGACGCTCATACGTCGTAGTCCAGAGCCACGGCCTCCGTCAGCGGATGGGCCTGGCAGGTGAGCACGTAACCGGAGTCGAGGTCGGCTTGGGTGAGCGCCCAATTGCGGTCGAGTCGCACCTTCCCTTCGATCACCCGCGCCTTGCAGGTGGCGCACATCCCCCCCCGGCAGGAAAAGGGCAGCTCTCGCCTGACCGAAAGGGCGTGGTCGAGGATCGGACGCCCCAGCGGGTCGACCTTCACAACCGACCGTCGCCCCTCGAGGGTGAAGGTGACCGTGGCGTATCCATCGGTTCCGTCGGGAGAGGGCGGCACGGGGGGGGGTGGTGCAGCGAAGAACAGCTCGTCGTGAATCCGATCCTCCCCTACCCCCCGCTCGGTCAAGATGCGCCGGGCGTCCGCGACCATTGCGAAGGGTCCGCACAGGTACCAGCCATCCACCGAGGGGACGGAGACCAGAATGTCGAGCAGCTGGTCGATCCTGGCGGCATCGAGACGGCCGTTGAAGAGCGGGATGACCTGCTCCTCCCGGGAGAGGACGTGGATGAGATGAAAGCGGTCCGGGTAGCGGTTCTTCAGCCCCTCGACCTCGTCCATGAACATGATGGAGCGGCTTTCCCGGTTGCCGAAGACCAGGGTGAACCTGCTGCGGGATTCGGCTTCGAGAACCGTCGAGATGAGTGAAAGCACGGGGGTGATGCCACTTCCGGCGGCGATGGCGGCGAGATGCCGGGACCGATCCGGGTCGGGTTCGATGGTGAACTCCCCGCTCGGGGGCGTCGCCTCGATCGTGTCGCCGACGGCCAGCATGGTCGTGGCCCAGGTGGAGAAGACCCCATTGGGCAGCCGCTTGATCCCCACCCGCAGGTCGCCGTGGTTGGCGTTGGCGCAAATCGAGTACGTACGGCGAACATCTTCGCCGCCGATGACCGCTCGCAACGTGACGTGCTGGCCAGGGCGGTAATGGAACGTAGAGCGAAGCGCGGGGGGAACGTCGAACCGCACCGAGACCGCCTCATCGGTCTCCGTACGGACCTCGGCCACCTTGACCGCATGAAACACGGCGGCCGTCACGGGAGATCCTTGAAGCGATCGAAGGGCTCTCCACAACTCGTGCAAACCATGAGCGCCTTACAAGCTGTGGAACCGAACTCGGAGACGAGGCGGGGATTGGGGTCGGCGCAACGCGGGCAACGGGGTTGCCCTCCCGGCGGGGCGATACTGGCGGCCGCCAGTTTCCGCCGGCCCTCCTCGGTTATGAACAAGGGCGTCCAGGGGGGGGCGAGCACCGAACGCACCTCGGCCCGATGGCCGGCTAGCCCCAAGACCGCCACGATACCTTCGACGATTGTATCCATGGCCGGACACCCGGAATAGGTGGGGGTGATGGAGACCACCACCCCGTCAGGGGTCTCCTCGATCCCCCGTAGGATGCCGAGGTCTTCGATGGTCAGGGCAGGAATCTCGGGATCCACCACGGCACGAAGAAGGTCGCGAATCGACTTGGTCACCATCGCAATCCCGGGGAAGCGCGCTGGAGGTGCTGCATCTCGGCAAGGAGATGACCGAGATGTTCGGTGTGCAGGCCCAGCCTGCCACCGCGCCGCTGGAAGGCGTCCGCCGGGCGCCGCAGATCGGCGGCGGCGAAGACTTCGTCGACGGTCCGGTCGAATCGCGGACGAAGCCGGACCGGAACCACCGCCGTCTCCATCTCGGCGAGTTCTACTTCGACGGCATCCGACCAGAACATCTCACCGGTGAATCTCCACAACGAATCGACGGCCGACTGCATCCGCCGATGGCTTTCTTCGGTGCCGTCGCCCAACCGCGTGACCCAGGCGGAGGAATGCCGGAGGTGATAGCGCGACTCCTTCGCCGCCTTACCGGCGATTCCGGCGAGGGTCGGATCGGTCGATGCCGAGAGGTGCTCCCAAAGAGGCACCGACCAGGCGTCGAAGAAGAACTGGCGGGCCATGGTATGAGCGAAGTCGCCGTTGGGTTGCTCGACGAGCAACAGGTTCGTGAACTCCCGTTCGTCCCGAAAGAAGGCGAACCAGTCCTCTTTGTGGCCTCGGCCCTCCACGTGGCCGGCGTATGTGAAGAGGAAACGAGCCCGGCCGAGCAGATCAAGGGCGATGTTGGTGAGGGCGATGTCCTCTTCCAGGGTGGGGCCGCGCGACGACCACTCACCCAGCCGTTGCGCCAGCACCAGGTTGTCGTCGCCGAGGCGCACCAAGTAGCCGACCAGGGAGGTCCGGCGTTCATCGATCATGATCCTTTCCCGGCTGATCACATTTGCCCCACTTCCTTGGGGATGTCGTAGAAGGTGGGATGCCGGTAAGGCTTGTCTGCGAACGGCTCGAACCAATCGGTGGCGTCGTCGGGGTCGGAGGCACGGATCGCCCGCGAGGGAACCACCCACACCGAAACTCCCTCCACCCGCCGCGTGTAGACATCGCGAGCAGCTTGGAGGGCCGTCTCGGCGTCGGGGGCGTGCACGCTTCCGACGTGGACGTGGGCAAGCCCCCGCCGCTGACGCACAAACACCTCCCAAAGCGGTGAGACACCCGTCTCCGCCGACGGTGGGTGGTCGACGGGGATCTCGCCGGGGGCGGGGTCGACTTCGTAGGGCATTACGCCACCTCGGGTCGGCCGGTCATCCTGGCGGCGTGAGCAGTGGCCGCCTCCCGCACCCAGGCGTTCGCTTCCCACCAGCTCACCTTGTGTTCGATCCGCTCCCGGTTGAGGGGTCCGTCTCCCTTGACCACTGCCCAGAACTCGTTCCAGTCGATTTCACCGAAGTCATAGTGGCTCCGGGCGGGATTCCACATCAGGTCGGGATCGGGGATCGTCAGACCCAGATACTCCCCCTGTGGGACTGTCATGTCGACAAACCGCTGACGAAGATCGTCATTGGAGACGCGCTTGATCTTCCAGGCCATCGACTGTTCGGAATGGGTGGAGTCCGAGTCGTGGGGCCCGAACATCATCAGACTCGGCCACCACCACCGGTTGAGAGCGTCCTGGGCCATCGCTTTCTGCTCGGCCGACCCCTGACAAAGTGCGATCAGCGCTTCGTACCCCTGCCGTTGGTGGAAGCTCTCCTCCTTGCAGATCCGCACCATCGCTCGGGCATATGGGCCGTACGAGCAACGAGTCAGCATGAGTTGGTTGGTGATGGCGGCGCCGTCGACCAGCCAGCCGATCACTCCGATATCCGCCCAAGTGAGGGTGGGGTAGTTGAAGATCGACGAGTACTTGTGTTGACCGCGGTGAAGGAGCTGGACCATCTGAGCCCGGGACACGCCGAGGGTCTCGGCCGCGCCGTACAGGTAAAGGCCGTGCCCGGCTTCGTCTTGGACCTTCGCCATCAAAATAGCCTTGCGCCGCAGGGTCGGCGCCCGAGATATCCAGTTCCCCTCCGGCTGCATGCCGATGATCTCGGAGTGGGCGTGCTGGGCGATCTGTCGAATCAGAGTGGATCGATAGCCGTCCGGCATCCAGTCTTTCGGCTCGATCTTCTCGTCGGCGTCAATCAGGGCCTGAAAGCGGCCTTCCGGGGGGCTCACCTCCCCACCGTAACAAACGATCGTTCGTGTCACAAGGTTGTGAAAGGTTGTGAAGGGGGTTGCGAAGGGTTGCGAAGGGTTGCGATCCGCCCGGTCTCTGTGCCGTCGGGTTCAGGTGGCCGTGGACCTCACCTCGACGCTGCGATGGCCTCGGCCAGCGTGAAGGTCCCTTCATAAAGAGCCCGGCCCACCACCACTTCGTCGCATCCGGCGGTCGCCAGCGCCGCCAGGTCGGCGAGGCTGCCCACGCCCCCAGAGGCGATAATCGAGAACTCGGGGGCACCGTGGCGCACCTCGGTGATAAGGCTGAGATCGGGCCCTTGCAAGGTGCCGTCTCGCTCGATGCCGGTGAGAAGTATTCGCCTGACCGGGGATGCCGCTAGGCCGTCGAGAACTTCCCAGAGCGGGCGGCCCTTCGCGACCCATCCGGAACCCATGGCCCGGCCGGCTCGGACGTCGACGGCCGCCACCACTCGCTCGGCAAAACCGATCTCGGCGAGCACCTCCGGTTCCCAGACTGCGGTCGTCCCGAGTACCACCCGCGCCGCACCGGCCTCGAGGCCCCGGACGGCCAGTGCAGCCGTACGAATCCCTCCCCCGATCTGGAACGGAATTGCTTGGCGGGCCAAGGCAGACCAGAGCTCCACCTGCGGATCCCCGCCGCGGGCGCCGTCGAGGTCGACCACATGCACCAGATCGGCTCCCCAGTTGACCCACCCCCGAGCGGCCGCCACCGGATCGTTCCCGTACTCGATCGCTCGGCCGAAGTCGCCCCGTCGAAGGCGGACGACCCGGCCCGAGAGCACGTCGACGGCGGGTATGACTCGCACCGATTGACCTAGCCTACTATTGTGATAACTTACTAATGTATTAGAACACTATCACACTAGAACAAGGCATTACCCATGACCACTCTTTCCGACGACTGGCGCACCCCCGACACCGAAGAGCTGTGGCGAGCCGTTCTCGCCCTTCGTACCGCAGACGAGGCGGCAGCTTTCTTCCGTGACCTGTGCACCTTCCAGGAGCTTTCGGAGCTCAGCCAGCGTTGGGCGGTAGTGCGGCTGCTGGAATCGGCCCTTCCCTACCGCGAGATCGCCGACCGAAGCGGGGCCTCTACGACCACCATCACCCGCATCAACCAGTGGCGCCAGCACGGGACGGGGGGCTACCGGCTCGTGCTCGATCGACTGCGGAGACGGCGATGACCGAGCGAGTCCTGCGGCTCGCCCTACCCAACAAGGGCCGCCTGATGGAACCGAGCGTCACCCTCCTCAGAGACGCCGGGCTCTCGTTCGAGACCACAGACCGAGCGCTGTCGGTGCGGATTCGCAACGTCGACCTGGACCTTCTCTTCGTCCGCACCGAGGACATCGCCGAGATGGTTCAGGACGGAGTCGCCGACCTCGGCATCACCGGCCAGGATCTGCTTGCCGAGACGGGCGCCGCGCTCGAGACATTGGTGGAGCTCGATTACGGGCGCTGCCGCCTGGTAGCGGCGGTACCCGCCGGCTCGGTAGCCGAGAAGATCGACGACCTCGCCGGCACCAAAGTGGCCACCGCCCACCCCCGGGTAACCGCCTCCTTCTTCGCCGAACGGGAGATCGACCTCACCATCATCCCGCTGCGCGGCTCGGTCGAGGTGGCACCCAAGCTCGGGGTGGCCGACGCCATCGTCGACCTCGTCTCCTCTGGGAGCACCTTGCTGATCAACGGCCTCCGTGAGCTGGAGACGATCCTTCCTAGCCAAGCGGTACTGGTGGCGTTACCTATCTCCATGTCGACTCGCCAGAGTGCCTGCGGACAGGTGGCGACCGTCCTCAAGGCCGTGGTGGCGGGCCGCCGCAAGCGCTACCTGCTGCTCAACTCTCCCGTGTCGGCGGTCGAGCGCATAACGGCGATCATCCCCGGCCTCGAGGCGCCCACCGTCGTGCCGCTCGCCGAGGAGGGGTGGATGGCGATCCACTCGGTGGTCGATGCCGGCGAGTTGTGGGACCTCCTCCCCCGCCTCGAATCGGCGGGAGGCCGGGGAATCCTGGTCCTCCGCATAGAACAGTTGATCCCATGAGCCGGCTCAGGAGCGTGGTACTGGCCGACCTGAGCGCAACCGAGCGGCGCCGGCTTCTCCGGAGGTCGGCCGTGCCCGACCCGGAGGTGCGGAGGGTCGCCGCCGAGATATGCGAAACGATACGTCTGGGAGGCGACCAGGCGCTCGGCCAGGCCGCCCAGCGGTACGGCGGAGGCCGCCAGAAATTAGCCGTGAGTCGCGCCGAGATGAGCGAGGCGCTCCGCCGCGCCCCGGCGTCCTTGATGGAAGCGATCGAGAACTCGGCAGCGGCCATCGAACGGTTCCACCAGGGCCAGCTTCCGATGGACCGAGTGGTCGAAACCAACCCAGGGGTTGAGGTCACCAGGACCTGGACCCCGCTACGCAGGGTAGGCGCCTATGTCCCGGGGGGGGGAGCCGCCTATCCCTCCACGCTCCTCATGATCGCCGTCCCTGCCCGACTCGCCGGCATCGAACGGTTAGTGCTGGCGAGCCCGGCTGGAGCCGACAACGAGCTCTCGCCGGCCCTACTGGCGGCGGCCAGCTGGATCGGAATCGAAGAGTGGTACGTGATGGGGGGAGCTCAGGCAGTGGCCGCCCTCGCCCACGGGACCGAGACCATCGAACCGGTCGAAAAGATCGTTGGACCCGGGAATGCCTGGGTCACCGCGGCGAAACTCGCCGTGTTCGGGGTGTGTTCCATCGACCTCCCTGCTGGTCCCTCCGAGGTGCTGGTGATCGCCAACGGGTCCGCCGACCCGGCGCTGGTGGCAGCCGACCTCCTTTGTCAGGCCGAACACGGTGAAGACTCCACAGCCGTGTTGGTCACCACCTCGGCACGCCTGGTGGATAGGGTCGAGGCGGAGTTGGAGCGGCTGTTGCCGCGTCTGAACCGCCGCGAGATCCTGGCCGCGTCCCTCCAACGCCAGGGCCTCGCCGTCATAGCCTCCGACCAGACCGACCTCATCTCCTTCGCCAACGAGTACGCCGCCGAGCACGTCACCATCCTCACCGAGGACCCGGAGGAGGACGCCAAAGCGATCACCGCCGCCGGTTCAGTGTTTGTCGGCGTCAACGCCCCCGAATCTGCCGGTGACTACGCCACGGGAGCCAACCATGTACTGCCCACCGGGGGATTGGCCGGTGCATGTGGACCGCTGTCGGTCGAAGACTTCGGAAGCTGGCGGCAAGTCCAGCGTCTCAGCCGAATGGGGCTGGCCGGGATTCGATCGACAATCACCACCCTGGCCGACGCTGAGGGTCTCGACGCCCACCGGCTGGCCGCCGACATCCGCTTTGAGACAGCCAGCTCGTGACCAGAACCGCCCAGATCCAGCGGAAGACCAGAGAAACAACGGTGTCCGTCGAACTCGCTCTCGACGGCTCGGGGCAGGCCGGCATTTCCACCGGCGTGGGCTTCTTCGACCACCTGCTCAGCTCCCTCGCCCTCCACGCCCTCTTCGACCTCGACATCAAGACTGCCGGCGACCTAGAGGTAGACGACCATCACACCGTCGAGGACACCGCCCTGGTGCTCGGCCAGGCGCTAGCCGAAGCCTTGGGCGATCGAGAGCGCATTCACCGTTTCGGCGATGCCCGAGTGCCCATGGATGAAGCGCTGGCGGAATGCGCCGTCGACTGCGGTGGCCGGCCCTATGCCGTCATCGATCTACGGTTTCGGGCGGAGCGGATCGGCAATCTCTCCACCCAGAACATCCCCCACGCATTGGAGGCATTCGCCCGCATGGCTGGTCTCACGTTGCACTTGACCGGGCGGGGCGGCAACGATCACCATCTCGCCGAGGCGGCGATGAAATCGTTGGCTCGCGCATTACGGGGCGCCGTCGCGATGGACCCAGCGAGGACCGGCATCCCCTCCACCAAAGCTACGACATGATCCCCATGGCAGTGGTCGATCATGGGGCGGGCAATCTCGTGTCGGTGTGCGCGGCCCTGCAACGGGGAGGAGCCACGCCGGCCCTGGTCGACCGCCCGGCAGACCTGCGCCGGTTCGCCGGGGTGGTGCTGCCGGGGGTGGGCGCCACCGGTGCGGCGATGAAGAGGCTAGCCAACGCCGGTTGGATCGATCCGCTCGCCCAGGTGCAGGTGCCTCTGCTTGGCATCTGCCTGGGCATGCAACTCTTCTTCGAGTGGAGCGAAGAGGACCCCGCGCCCTGCCTGGGCCTCATTCGGGGGGCCGTCCGGCGTTTGCGAGACACTCCCCGCCTGCCCCACATCGGCTGGAACGACCTGGCCGCCAAGGCCGCCGACCCGCTCCTGACTGGACTACCGGAGAGGCCGGTCTTCTACTTCGTACACAGCTTTGCGCCGGAGCCGTCTCAACCGGGGGTGGTGGTCGCCACCACTACCTACGGATCGGAGTTGGTGGCGATGGTGCGGGCAGGGAATCTGGTCGGTGTCCAATTCCATCCGGAGCGGAGTGGACCTGCCGGCCACCAACTTCTCGCCAATTTCGTCGCCGAATGCCGTGCTGCGTAAACGAGTGATCCCTTGCCTCGACGTGGCCGGTGAACGGGTTGTCAAAGGCGTCCGGTTCGCCGAGTTCGTCGACCAGGGAAATCCGGTGGAGCTGGCCGCCCGCTACGCGGCTGAGGGCGCCGACGAGATCTGCTATCTCGACATCTCGGCCTCCCCGGAAGGGCGTTCGACCCTTCTCGACGTGGTACATCGGACCGCCGCCGAGGTGTCGGTACCACTCACCGTGGGGGGGGGTGTGCGTTCGCCCAACGATATGAGAGCCGTTCTGCGGGCCGGCGCCGACAAGGTTGGAGTGAACACGGCGGCGGTGCGCAGGCCGGAGCTGCTCGCCGAATGTGCCGCCGCTTTCGGCCGCCAATGCGTGGTCCTCGCCATCGATGCCCGGCGAATCGGACCGGGTCGCTACCAGGTCGTAGTCACCGGCGGTCGGGAGCGGACGGGCCTGGATGCGGTCGAATGGGCGCGGCAGGCGGCGGCGTTGGGTGCCGGAGAGATCCTCCTCACCTCCATTGACCGCGACGGCACCACTGCCGGTTTCGACCTCGAGTTGACTGCCCTGGTCAGCACTGCGGTGGAGGTCCCGGTGATCGCTTCGGGGGGAGCGGGCAGAGCCCAGCATTTCGTCGACGCGATCGGCGCCGGCGCTGAAGCGGTGTTGGCGGCAGGAGTGTTTCACCGTCGCGAGATCACTATCGGGGAGATCAAGAAGGTGATGGCAACGGCAGGTGTGCCGGTGCGGGGGGCGGCATGATTGTCGAACAGGTTCGTTTCGATGCGGCCGGTCTGGTGCCGGCAGTGGTACAGGATGCGGCCGACGGCCGGGTCTTGATGGTGGCTTATATGAACTCCGAGGCACTGGCAGCCACCCAACGCACCGGTCGAGTCCATTTCTGGTCGCGATCCCGCTCTGAGGTCTGGGAGAAGGGACGAACCTCGGGCAACACCCTCGAAGTGGACGAGATAATCATCGACTGCGATGGCGACACCCTGCTGGTTCGAGTTCGACCGGCCGGTCCGGTCTGCCACACCGGAAAGCCCACCTGTTTCGAGGAGCGGGCACCGGGCCAAGGGTTCATGGCGCTCGAGGGGTTATGGTCGACGATCGTCGAACGGGCCACCCGCCGTCCCACCGGGTCCTATACGGTCGAACTCCTGGCCGGGGGAGTCGATGCCTGCGCCCGCAAGGTCATCGAGGAGGCCGGGGAAGTGGTCCTGGCTGCCAAGAACCAGGCGGCTGGCGGCGAAGACCGGATCGCTGAGGAAGCCGCCGATCTCGTTTACCACCTTCTTGTCCTACTCGCCGAGCGAGGAGTGACCCCCCAACAGACGCTCTCGGCCCTGGCCGAGCGGCGTCGCCCGCCAACCCCACCTGGATGAGCCGCACCATCAGGGTGGGGTCGGCTGGCGGAAGCGTGTCGCGACCAATCGATCCCAGACCCGGTCCGAGACCACCCGTCGCAAGCCGATCAGCAGAGAAGCCGCGGCAGTTACCCGATATCGAGTGCGAGGTCGGCGCGCCGTGATGGCCCGCTCGACAACCCGGGCCACCGTCTCGGGTCCCCCACCCAGACGTGCCACCGGGCCCCCTACGTACGTCTCCAGGGTCGTTTCTTCGACGGAAGCGTTGAAGTCTTCGTACGGGTCATCCTGGTTGCTCTCGGCGTCTTGATTCGCCTCTTGATTGGCGTTCAGAGCCGTCACGGCCGCCGAGGAGAAGCCGGTCCGGACGATGCCGGGCTCCACGACGATCACGTCGATGCCGAACGCGGCCACCTCGAAGCGAAGCGCATCACTCACGGCCTCGAGCCCCCACTTGGTGGCGTGATAGATGCCCCCCCCCGGAAACACCAGGCGGCCACCCATCGAGCTCATGTTGACGATCTTTCCCCACCGTTGCCTGCGCATTCCCGGCAACACGAGTTGGGTGAGACGGATGGGGCCGAACAGGTTGGTTTCGAACTGATCGCGCACCTTGGGCATGGTCATCGTCTCGACGGCGCCCGATTGGCTGTAACCGGCGTTGTTCACCAGCACACCCACGGCCCCGTGCTCCTTTTCCACGACTCCCACAGCCCGACGCATCGACTCCTCATCGGTGACGTCCAGCGCCAGGGTGGTGCAATCTTGGGCGGCCAGATTGTCGATCGATTGGAGGCGTCGCCCGGTGGCGTAGACGGTCCACCCTCGGGCAGCCAGGTGCTCGGCGGTGGCCTTGCCGATGCCTGAGGAACAACCCGTGATCAGAACGGCCCGAGAGACCATCAGCCGGCCCCCCCCAACTCCCTACCCATCGCGAAGAACTCGGGATTTGGCCTGACGTCGAGGAAGTGCGCCATACGATTAGAAAGGGCGAACAGGGAAGTGACGGCAGCGACGTCCCAGATCTCCTCGGCGTCGAGCCCGGCGGCGGCCATTGCGGCGTGGTCTTTCGGTCCCACCGTGGCAGGTTGGAGGCAGAGCTTCTCGGCGAAAGCCAGCATCGCCTTCTGCCGGTCGGTGATCGGCGCCGACCGCCAGTTGGCGGTGACCAAATCGGACACGAAGGGATCCTTGGCGCGGATGCGAAGGATCGCCCCATGGGCGACCACGCAGTAGGGGCACTGGTTGAGCGAGGAGGTGACGACCACGATCATCTCCCGGTCAGCTTTCGACAACCCCGTCTGCTTCTCCATGACGGCGTCGTGATACGCGAAGAAGGCGCGGAACTCATCGGGACGGACCGCCAAGGCCAGGAATACATTGGGCACGAACCCCGACTTCTCGGCCGCGGCGGCGATGCGGTTCGCCACGTCGTCGGGAAGAGAGGCGAGATCCAGTTCGGCCACCGGAGCCAACATAGCCGATCGGGAATGGCACCAACTGGCCGTGCCGCGCGCCGGGGCTGGTGCTACTGCAGACTCAACCGCTACGGCCAAGCCTCGCCGGCGGCCCAATCAAGTTCGACGCGATCTCCATGAGTGTGGGGCTCCTGGCGGTGGGAATCGCCCTCCGTCATCAACGGGAGGGCAAGCGCAGTCGAACCCTCCCTCCGGGCCCTTCGCCGATGACGATGTCGCCCCCATGACCCTCGATCAATCCCTTGGCGATGGCCAGCCCGAGACCGGAGCCTCCACCGTCTCGACGGCGGGCCTCGTCGCCACGAACGAAGGCATCAAAGGCACGATCCAACATGTCGTCTGCAAAACCGGGGCCATCATCGACGATCGACGCCACCACCCAATCGGGCTCCACGCCCAACTCGACCGTCACTCCTCCACCTGGGGGGCTGTGGCGAATGGCGTTGTCGAGCAGATTGCGCAGCACCCGACCGAGAGCGGCCGAGTCTGCCTCCACCGGCAATGGCCCGGGTCCATCGACCCTTATCTCGATGCCCCGAGCAGCGGCGACCGGTTGTAGGACCTCGACTGCCTCGTCTGCAAGCTCGGAAAGATCGAATGGGGCGGGTCGCAATTCGAGCCGGCCGGCGTCGATGCGCGCCAGGAGGGTCAGATCTTCGATGAGGCGCTCCAGGTCGGCTACGTCCTTCGACATCATCCGGAGATAACGAGCCGGGTCGGTGGCGACCCCGTCTTGGAGGGCCTCGATGGCGGCCTGGAGTGATGTGAGGGGCGTACGCAGGTCGTGACCGATGGCAGCGAACAGCCGGCGCCGCTCCTCGTCGTTGCGAAGCCGCTGGATCTCGGCGGCTTGGAGCCGCGCCGCCATCCCATCGAACGCCTCAGCCGCTTCGCCCAACTCGTCTCCACGCTCAACCGTGGATCTGGCGGTGAGGTCCCCGGCGGCCACCCGGTGGGCGGCCGAGGAGATACTGGATAGGTCGCTGGTCAGAGAACTCGCCACGGCCACCGCCAGCACCAGCCCCAAACCCATGCCGAGCCCGAGCGCCACCAACACCAATCGCAGGTCGTGTTCGGAGAGGAACATCGTCCCGGCGGACACCGCCACCGCCCCCCCCGCCACCACCACGGCGGCCAGGGCGACGAGGCGGATGGTGGAAACCAACGACCTGGCCTGGCGGGTGAAGCGGAGGGCTCCGAAGGCAAGCACCGAGGTGGCGAGGAGCATGCCGGCAAAGGTCGTGTAGAGCATCACCCGGTCTGCCGGGGTGGGTTGCATGGCGGCCTCGGCGACGGCCAGCGCCGCCACCGTCACCGCCAGCAGCCCGAGGGCGATGGTTCTCACGGTTCGAATCGATAACCGACGCCCCACACCGTGACTATCCATCGGGGGTTTTGGGCATCGGCCTCGATCTTCTGGCGAATGCGACGGACGTGCACGGTCACGGTGGCAGGGTCCTGCCATTCGGCGGACGAGTCCCAAACCTGTTCGAGGAGGTGATTGCGGGTGAAGACCTGGCGCGGGGAGGCGGCGAGGAATGCCAGGACGTCGAACTCCCGGGCCGTCAGTTCAACCGACTGGCCGTTGAGGAGCACGTCTCGCGCCCCCGGGTCGATGACGAGGGGGCCGAACTCCATCCGGCCCCCCGGCGGTCGTGGTTGCGACCGCCGCAGGACCGACTTGACCCGGGCCACCAGCTCTCGGGGCGAGAAGGGCTTGGTGACGTAGTCGTCGGCCCCCAGATTGAGTCCCGCCACTCGATCCCCTTCTTCCACTCGGGCGGTGAGGAGGATCACCGGGGTATCCCCCTCTCGCCGGAGGTCGGCGAGCAGGTCGAGGCCGCTCCGACCGGGCAGCATGACATCGAGTATGACCAGGTGCGGTCGGGTGGCTTGCAATAGACGGCGGGCCTCCGCGCCGTCGGCAGAAGTGCTCACCCGATACCCCTCCTTCTCGAGATAGGTGGCGATCACCTCCCTGACGATCGCTTCATCGTCGACCACGAGGATGCGGGAGGTGGCGGGCACTCCCCCATGGTACGAGTCAGCAGTGGTCTGCCCTTTGAGCCGTCTGGCTAGTTTCGAAACCGTTAAGGCCCGGCTTCGCCCCAGCCGGACCGAAACGGCATACTCGCCGCTGTGAACCCTCTGGTGCTGTTGGAACAGGTCGCCGTCCGCTCCGGGCCGGTGTCGATACTCACCTCCGTTTCGATACACCTCGAACCGGGCACCAGTCTGGGCATCGCCGGCGCCAACGGGGTCGGGAAGACCACGGCACTACGGGTTTGCGCCACCCTGCAACGGATATCGGCCGGGCGCGGCGCGGTGCTGGGAGCGGACCTCGGGACGGCCGCCTCGTTGGCTAAGCGTGCGCGCATTGGGCTCTCGGGGCACGAGCCCGCGGCCATCGGCGAGCTCACGCTGGCAGAGAACCTCGAGCTGGTGGCCAAGCTGAGCGACCGCCCCTCGGCCTGGGTCGTCGAAGCCCTGGCGAAGGTCGGATTGGACCGGGCCGCCGACCGCCGCGTGGACCGTTGTTCGCACGGCATGCGGCGGCGTCTCGATTTGGCCCGACTGCTTTTGACCGAACCCGACCTCCTCCTCCTCGACGAGGCGCAAGCGGGCCTCGACCCGCCCGCGGTGGCCGTGATCGGGAAGCTGGTGGCAGACGTCAAATCGCGAGGGGGAGGAGCGGTTCTGGTTTCCCATGACGAGGCGGCGCTTCGAGCGGTCTGCGATCGGGTCGTGACCATGAGGGTCGGTGAGATCCCATGACCGCCTCGTTCTGGCGCCAGTCGGTGGCCATCGCCTCCCGCGACCTGATGGTGGAGGGTCGCACCCGAGAGGTAATGCTCATCGCCCTGCCGTTCGGGGCGGTGGCCCTCTTTCTGGCGCCCTTCGCATTCGGGCTCGAACTCGCCCTGCTCGCCACCGTCGGTCCTCCTCTCTATTGGGTGGTCGGCCTGCTCTTCGGCATGCAGATCACCTACCGCTCCACGGCCACCGAAAGCGGACCCTGGTCGGACCTATTGGCACTGCTCGGTGTCGACCCGGCCGCCCGCTTCACCGGCCGGGCTCTCGCCTCCGCGCTCCTTATCACCGGATTCCTGGGGGTACTGGCCGCGGTCATGGTCGGCCTGTATTCCCCGGGGGCGATGCCACCGATTCCGGGAATGATCCTGACCGTCGTTCTTTTCTCGGCCGGTCTAGCCATGCTGGGAAGCATCGCGTCCGACATCACCATCGGTCTGCGGACCCGCACCTTGCTCGCACCGCTGTTGGTGGCCCCGCTCGCCGCACCGTTGCTGATCGCTGCCAACTCCCTCTGGCGGTCACTAGCGCAAGAGACCGGTATCCTCACGTGGGCCTTGATTCTGTTCTGTATCGACTTGGTGCTGGCGGTGTCCGGGGTCCTCTCCGCCCGCCCCCTCATGGAGGCCACCCGGTGAGAAGGGCCCTTCCGATGCTGGCGGCGGCAACCATGGCGGGGGGCCTCTGGTTGGCCCTTTCTTCGCCCCCCGATGCCGTCCAAGGCGATTTCGTCCGCATCCTTTATATCCACGTCCCCTCGGCTTGGCTGGCGTTTCTGGCCTTCGGGATCACTGCTGCCGGCTCTCTAGCCTGGCGAATGACCCGCCGTCAACGCTTCGACGATCTGGCCGCCGCCTCCGCAGAGGTGGGGGTGTTGTTCACCGTCATCACGCTCCTCACCGGTTCGATCTGGGGCCGGCCAGTGTGGGGCGTGTGGTGGTCGTGGGGAGACGCCCGGTTGTCGACTACCGCTCTGATGCTTTTCGTCTACCTCGGCTACCTGGCCCTGCGTCGGGCCGTAGAGGATCCGGAGCGGAGGGCGCGGCTCGCCTCGGTGTTGGGGCTCGTGGCCGTGGTCCAAATACCACTGGTCTACTTCTCGGTGAACCTGTGGCGCACCCTTCACCAAACCCAGACCATCCGGCCGGACGGCCCCCAGATGGACCCCGAGATGGTGGCGGCCTTGCTCGTGAACGTCGCCGCGTTCACGCTCTTGTACGTGGCGCTGGTCGCCGCCCGGCTCAGAATCGGCAGGGCCGAGGCCGCCGCTAGCGAGGTAAACGCGGGGCCGGCTGGCGCGGCGGTCGGCGTTCCTCAATTGGGGGGGGGACCTGATGTTGCATGATCTTGGGGAGGTGGTCGGTGGCTGACGCTTGGGTAACCTTCGCCTATCTCGTCACCTACGGGTTGATCGTCGGCTACTCGGTCTCGTTATGGCGGAGGGCCAGGAAGCTGCGATGACCCACACCAAGTTCGTGGTCCCCACTGTGGCAACGGTCCTTGCGATACTCGGGTTCTTGATCTGGCGCGGTATTGGTGACAATACAATCTTCTACTTGACGCCCAGCGAAGCCGTGGCTCGCCGAACCGAGTTCGGAAACGGCGAGCGCTTTCGCATAGGCGGCCTGGTCCAGGCTGGCACTGTGGAGAAGGAAGGTGACGACTACAGGTTCGAGATGACGGACGGAGGCGCCACCATCCCCATTCTCCTCACCTCCACCCCCCCCCAGCTCTTTTCCGAAGACCTCCAGGTGCTGGTCGAAGGAGCTTGGCGAGACGAGACCTTCGTCGCCGACCTGCTCTTAGTGAAGCACGACGAGACCTATCGCACC
>Ga0209751_10001262_pt1 | contig 26194 bp, 25 predicted proteins | sample RifCSP13_1_FD_184019 | JGI IMG/M metagenome (GOLD analysis project Ga0209751, IMG submission 184019) | Soil microbial communities from Rifle, Colorado - Rifle CSP2_sed 13_1 (SPAdes) (version 2) | ecosystem: Environmental > Terrestrial > Deep subsurface > Rock core/Sediment | place: Rifle...
GAACCGGGACGAAGTTCCCGAGGTTCACGCCCAAAAGAAAAACCTTCCGACGCATCTCTCCGGCGGGTCCGAACTGGAAGGTCCCGGTCACCCCCCGGAATATCTTGAGCCGGGGGATCCTCTCGCGGGCCAGCTCCCCCGCCCGGCGGGATTCCCCCGCGGCCTCGAGTCGAAACGATTCCACCTGCAGGAGAGCGGCGTCATACCCCATCGCCTCGAATCGGGAGGGGGGGCGTTCCATAGCCTCCTGATACTCCTTCCGGAACTTCTCTCCCGGGGACCCCGGAACCGTCCCGGCGTAGTCCACGGAGAACACGGAACCGCCTACGGCCTCCCCGGCCTTCCGGATCAGTTCCTCGTCGTTCCACCCCGAAAACCCGGCCAAGGGGAGGTACACGTTGTAAAACCGGAGCTGGGAGGCGAGGAGGAACACCCTCTCCCACCTGTCCGCGATGACGATCGCTTCCTGCGGCAGCTTCATCCCCGCTCCCTTCTGCTTCCTGGAGGAGTGACGGGAGAAGGTGGAGCTTCCGACCGCCTTGCGGATCACGACCGTGAAATCGCTGGTGTCCGGACTGTAGGAGACCGTCCTGGCCACCCGGACACCCGCCTCCTTGGCCGCGGAAGTCACCGCGTCCGCGAACCCGCGGCCATACCCGTTATCCGGGTAGAAAAGAATCAGGTCGTCCTTCCCGATTCCCGCCAGATGGGACAGCACCGCGCGGGCCTCCTGCTGCGGGGTGAGTCCGAAGCGGTAGAAGAACGGCTTCTCCGGGATATTTTTCTGCCCCAGGTAGAAAACCGGCGGGGATTTCGGGTCGAAGACGACGCTCACGGAAAGCCCCTCCTCCCCCGTGAGCGGTCCGATGAACCCGACCACGGACCGGTCGGAAGAGACGGCCTGGAATTCGGCGCGGGCCCTCTCGGGCTGCCCTCCCGTGTCTATCCAGCGCACCACCGGCGACAGGGGATCCGCCTCCTGGCCGCGCGACTGCCGGATCGCCACCTCCGCCCCGGCGAGCACGGCGAACCCCATGTCCGCGTATCTCCCGCTCAAGGGGACAAGCCCCACGATCTTCGGGCGGGAGACAAGGGTCTTCTCCAGTCGTGACAGTTGACGGGCCGCTTCCTCTGCCGCCACCCCTCCGCCACGGGAAGCCTTCTCCAGGGCAAAGGCCCCCATGCCGATAAACCCTTTCCGGACGGCGACCCCGCCGAGGTGGAGGTACAGGTGGGTCCGAACCTCGGAATCCTCCTCCGTCTCCGCGGCTTCCCGGAGGGCGGGGATGCTCGTCAGCCCATCGATCAGTGCCTTCCTTTCCTCCCCAAGCCGCGAGGCGATCCCGGGATCGGACGCGGAGTTGATCCCCCGCCGGTACTCGGACAGCGCGAGGGGAACCTTCCCGCCCCGGGCGTCTGCGCGGGCCATCTCCGAGAGGAGATCCGACGGCTCCGCGTTGATGTATTCCTGATCCAGAAGGTGCGCCGCAACCTGGCGGGCCTCGGCCCCCCATCCCAACCTACGGTAGATGCGGAATTTCAGTTCCATCGAGGAGAGAACAAGAAAGCGGCCCCGGGACAGGAGGATCGCCTTGTCCGCCGCCTCGAGGGCCTGCTGGTACTCCTGCCTCGCCCGCAGGAGCTCGGCGACCCTCATCCAGACGAATCCCTTTCGCTCGTCGTCGGAATAGTTGTACGCGAGGTCGAGGAACAGGGAAAGGGCCTTGGCGGCGTCGCCGGACCGGAATTCCGTCTCGGCCCGCCAGAGGATTCGGAGGGGAACGGTTCCCTCCCGGGACCCTCCCTTCGCGCCCGTCGCGCCGTCCGGGCGCTCGACCGGCACCGTTTCGGAAAGCGGCCCCGGGAGGGGAGGCGGCTCCTCCCCGAGCGTGGGGGCGGCGAGGAGAACCAGGAGGAGGAAGAAGACCCCGGGCGCACGGCGTGCCCGATTCGACGGGCCCGCCGCGATGGGCGGACCCGATTCGGCGCGCAGCCCGCAGCGGCTGCCTCTCAACCGAAGATCTCCTTGACCTTTTCGAAAAAGGTGCGCGACACGGACCCCGGCGACTCCTCGGAGATCTTCTGAAACTCGGCCAGCAGTTCCTTCTGCCGTTTCGTCAGTCTCTTCGGCACCTCGATCAGGACACGAACCACGAGGTTTCCCCTCCGGTGGGAATTGATGACCGTGACCCCCTCGCCGCGGAGGACAAACTCCTGGGCGGACGGCGTACCCGGGGGGATGGAGAGTTTTTTTCTTCCCGTGAGCGTGGGCACCTCGATCTCGCTCCCGAGGGCCGCCTGCGAGAACGTGATCGGTACCTCGCAGAACAGGTCAGCCCCATTCCGCGCGAAGAAGGGGTGGTCCTGCACGGAGATCACGACGTAGAGATCCCCCGCGGGGGCGCCTCCCCGGCCGGCCTCTCCCTCCCCCCGAAGTTTCAGGCGGGTCTCGTTGTCCACCCCCGGGGGAACCTTGATCTTGAGCGGCCTCGTTTCCTGGAAGGTGCCGCTCCCGGCGCATACGGGACAGTGCTCCTTGATCACTTCGCCGGTGCCGCGGCACCGCCCGCACGTCCGGGTAAGCGAGAAGAACCCCTGCTGTGCGGTAACCTGCCCCCGGCCATTGCATGCGGCGCACTTCTCCGGGCGGGTCCCCTTTTTTGCCCCCGTCCCTTCGCATTCCCGGCAGGAACCCGTCCGTGGGACCACGATCTCCTTCTCGGTCCCGAACACCGCTTCCTCGAACTTGACGGTGAGGTTGTATCTCAGGTCCCCTCCCCGGCGTGACCGGTCGCGGAACCCTCCGAAAACGGATCCGAAACCGAAGAAGTCGTTGAGGATGTCCTCCACGCCCCCGAAGCCAAAGCCCCCGAACCCCTGGCCGGACGGCGCCGCGTGCCCGTACATGTCGTACTGCTCCCTTTTTTCCGGATCGGACAGGACGGAATAGGCCTCGTTGATCTCCTTGAAACGTTCCTCGGCCTCCTTGTTGCCCGGGTTCCGGTCCGGGTGGCATTCGAGGGCGAGCTTCCGGTAGGCCTTCTTCAGGTTTTCGAGGGTGCAGTTCTTCTGCAAGCCGAGCACTTCGTAGTAATCACGCCTTGCCATCTGCGCTCCCCTGCCCAAAACACCCGGAGCCGTCGCCGCTTTCCCCAATATGTGGCTCGGCGTCCGGCGCCCCATGTGCCACGGTCACCTGGGACGGCCGGAGAAGCCGGCCGTTCAGGAGGTACCCTTTGCGGCTCTCGGCCAGAACCGTCCCTTCGGGCTTCCCCTCCCACGGGACCCTGGCGATCGCCTCGTGCAGGTTCGGGTCGAACAGCTCCCCCATGGCGGAAATCTGCTCCAGCCCGAACTTCCGGAGCTCGGCGAGAATCTGATCGTACGTCATCCTCACGCCGGCGAGGAGGACCCCCTCCGTCCCCGCTGTGCGGGATTGGGAAATCGCCCGTTCCAGGTTGTCCAGGAAGGGCAGGATCGCGAGGAGGATCCGTTCGTTGCCGAAGGAGACGATCGCCTCCTGCTCCCGGGCGACCCGTTTTCGGTAGTTGTCGAACTCCGCCGCGAGGTAGGCCAGCCGGCTCTTCACCCGGTCGAGTTCGTCCCCCTCCTGTCCGGCGGGAACCTCCTCTTTCCCCGGTTCCTCAGCCTCCGGGAGGACCTCCCCGGCGGGCTCGCCGGTATCCTGCGCAGGTCCTTTTTCCTTATCCGTCATGTCCGTTCCCTCTCATCGAGATGGTCTTCCCTATCCGCCTGTCCGATTGCGGAAAATCGGGCGTGTTATCGGTGCTCGAGGACGGAACTCAAGAGATGGGCCGTGTACTCCACAAGGGGGATGACCCGCGAGTAATCCATGCGGATCGGGCCGATGAGCCCGATGCTCCCCATCGCGGTTTCCCCCTGGTGGTATCCCGAGGCAACCACCGAGATGTCGGGCAGCCCCTCCACCGGATTCTCGGAGCCGATGGAAACCTGGATGGCGTCGCTCTCCAGCGCCGCGTCGAGAAGTTGCAGGATGACGCTTTTCTCCTCGAAGGCGTGGAGGATCCGCTTGAGTTTCTGGAAGTCTTCGGCGAACTCCGGCTGTTCGAGGATGTTGGCCCTCCCCTCGATGTACACTTCCCCGGGAACGGAATCGGCAAGCGCCTTGGAACCGAGCAGCAGGGCCTTGCGCATCAGACGGTCGTAGCGCGCCTTTTCCTTCCGCATCTCGTTCAGGATCCTCACCCGAAGCTGGGGAAGGGTGAGCCCCACCGCCATTTCGTTCAGGTAGCCGCTGATCTTTTCCAGCTCCTCGGTCGTGAGGCCGGCGTCTTCCTCGATGAGGCGGTGCTGGACCCAGCCGCCCTGGAGCACGGCCACCAGCAAAATCCTGTCGCTCGACGCACGGAGCAGACTGATCGACCTGAGCGCCTGGTGCGAGTACCGGGAAACGACGACGACGCACGCGTGCCGGGAGAGATTCGAGAGGAGGCGGCTGGCGTGACGCACCACGTCGTCTGCGCCGGAGACCCCCTCGACCGTTACTTTCTGGAGCAGGTCGCGTTCGGACCTGGCCAGCTCCCGCCTCGCCAGGAGGTAGTTGATGTAGTACCGGAATCCCGCTCCGGTGGGAATGCGCCCCGCGGACGTGTGGGGCTGGCACAGATATCCCGTCTCCTCCAGATCCGCCATGATGTTCCGGATCGTGGCGGGCGAGAGGACCTGTCCCATCTTCTTCGAAATGGTGCGCGAGCCGACGGGCTCCGCCGTTTCGATGTAATCCTCGACTACGAGGCGAAGCACCTGGGCCCCGCGGTCGTCCAGCGTTGGCGTCACTTCTCCCTTCCCCGGGAATGAATTAGCACTCGAACGGGTAGAGTGCTAAATCTCAATGTACCAACTCTGCGCGACCGGTGTCAAGGCGCAGCGACCCTTTGGCGTTTCACCGTTTTCCTTGCCGCCCGGGGGCGATCACGCCGACCGCGATGTCCGCCACGTTCGTTCCGGTCGGACCGGTCCGGAGCAGTTCGTCGATTTGGGAAAGCAGGGAGTAGGAGTCGTTGTCGTCGAGGTGGGCGCGGGGGGAAAACCCAAGCGTCCTGGCGCGGACACAGGTGTTTCCGTAGGCGAATCCCCCGGCGGCGTCCGTGACACCGTCGATCCCGCCCGTGGTCCCGCAGAGGACCGCCATCCCCTCCACGCCGTCGAGTGCGATCGCGGCAGCCAGTGCGAACTCCTGGCACCGCCCTCCCTTTCCCTTGCCGACTACGGTCACCGTCGTCTCCCCCCCCGCGAGGAGAAGGATCGTTTGTCCCGGCGAGGTCCTTTCCGACACCTTTCCCATTTCCGACACGAAGGCGCGCCCGCAGTTGCGGGCCTCCCCGCGGAGGAATCCCGGCAGGGTGCGTACCATCGCCGCGCGGTCGCTCCTTGCGGCCTCAGCCGCCGCCTCGAGGGCCGTCCGGTTGGACGCGAGGACGGCCTCGGTCACCCCCCCGAAAGCCGGATTTCCCGGCTTGAGGGTCTCGGGAACCTTCCCGGCGGCCCCCGACTCGAGATGAACGCGGACGGAATCCGGGACTTTCGGCAGGATCCCGTGCCGCGCGAGGACGGTCAGGGCTTCCTGGTAGGTGGTTTTGTCGGGGGAAAACGGTCCCGAGGCGACGACGGCCGGGTCGTCCCCGGGCACGTCGGAGAGAAGGAGCACCCACACGCGGGCGGGGGAGGCGGCCTCCGCCATCCTGCCTCCCTTCACCAGGGAGAGGTGCCTCCGTACCGTGTTGACCTCCCCGACATCCGCGCCCGAGTGAAACAGAAACCGGAGGACGCGCTCCTTTTCTCCGATGGAAACGCCCTCCGGCGTAGCGGAGAGCATTGCGGAGCCGCCCCCGGAGAGGAGCGCGATGACGAGGTCGTCTTCCCCCGCCCACGACAGGAGGTCCATGATGCGCCATGCGGCCGCCCGACTTCCCTCGTCGGGGATGGGATGCCCTGCCTCGATATACCGGATCGTCCCGTCTTCCCCGCCTGCCCCCCGCGGCACGGCGAGAATTCCTGCGGTCACCCTCTCGCCCAGGACCCGGGCGGCCGCCTCCCCCATCCCCCTGGCGGCCTTTCCGCCCCCGACCACGTACAGATTGCGCAACTCGTTCCAGCGGGCCGTGGCGGACACGCCCCCGCACTGAAGAGAGAGCCCGTCGTCCGTGCTCCGCAAGGCCTTCCGAACCAACGCGTCCGGGTTCACCGCCGCCACGGCGGCCTGGAAGAGCCTCTCCAGGTACTTCTTGGCCAGGGGATTCACGCGTCCGTCCCCTCGCTTTCTCCGGGGCTACCCTCCGGCCAAACGAAACATTCCTTTCTCGAGGGCATAGTCCCGGGCCTCCCGCCATTCTCCTGCCGCGGTGCGGCGTCCGATTTCCGGAAACTCGAGCGCCCGCCCGCACGGGCGGTACTGGTGCATCAGATTCAGGTAGGTGTCCTTCCCGATTTCGTCCGCGAGGAAGTCGATCACCCTGCGGGTCGTCGAGGCCTCACCGGGCATGACGAGGTGGCGGACCAGGACCCCCCGGAGGGCAATTCCGTGAAGGTCGAGGGAAAGAGGCCCCACCTGCCGGTCCATCTCCGTAAGCGCGGCGCGCACCACCTCGGGGTAATCCGGGGCGTCGCAGTACCGGCCCGCCGGTTCCGCGTCGAGGAACTTGACGTCGGGCATGTAGATGTCGACCACCCCCTCCAGCTCCTGCAACGTATCGACGCTCTCGTACCCGCCGCAGTTGTACACCACCGGGATCGACAGCCCGCCCGACGAGGCGAGGGAAAGGGCCTCCACGATCTGGGACGTCACGTGCGTCGGGGTGACCAGGTTCAGGTTGTGGCACCCCATCCGCTGGATCGACAGGAAGATGCCGGCGAGCCTCTCGGCGGACACCTCGCCGCCTTCGCCCATATGGCTGATCTCGTAGTTCTGGCAGAACACACACCGGAGGTTGCACCCCGAGAAGAAGACGGTCCCCGATCCGTTGTTCCCCACGAGAGGGGCCTCCTCACCGAAGTGCGGTCCGAAAGACGCGACCGCGGCGTTCCCCCCGACCCGGCAGACGCCCCGCTCCCCCGCTTTCCGGTTCACCCGGCACCTCCGGGGACAGATGTCGCACTCCGAGAGGCGGGCGTTGAGTCTCTCCGCCCGTTCGGCAAGGCTGCTGAGGTTCGGGAAAACAGCCATCTCCTTTTTCCCGGGGGCGCGAGGAGGAAAATCTTCTCTTCCCGATCCCCGCTCCTGTCCCTCCCTGCGTTCGTGGCCCCTTTTGGGAGCATGTCTTCCCGCCGCCTTGCGTCGCCACCGTTGTAGGGTATTGTACCGGGACACCGCGGTCGCTGCAAAAGGGCCTTTCCGTCCGGCGGGCAGGCCCCGGCCCGAATTCGTGACCCGGGGAGGAACGTCCACGGATCTTCCGGCAGACAGAACAGGGCGGTTTCCTCCGTGTGGCATTGCTGATACTATCATCCGGAACAGGGATCGTGCCCGCCGCCTCTCCGGGCAAGAGGGAGAGGAAGGGCCCACCGGAAAGAGGAAGGTAGCACAGGAGATGGGACAGGAACTGTTTTCCCCCTTGCTGGGGATAATCGCCATGGCAGGGACCATACTGGGGTTCCTGATCGGATGGGTAGTACGCAGATCCATGCATGCCGCGGAGAAGCAAGAATCCGGGCGCCTGATGCGAAGCTACCAGGAGCTCTCCCAGGATACGATCACCCTGCAGGAGGAACTCTCCCGGAAAAGAGAAATCGCCACCAGGATCCCGATGATCGTGAGCAGCCTGAGCGGAAGGATGCCGATCAACGCCATCCCGCCGATTGCCGTCCGGTTCATGAAGGAGTTCTTCCACGCCTCCCAGGTTGGATTCTTCGCCCAGGCAAAGGGGGAGAAACGCTTCACCCTCATCGAGGGAGTCGGCTTCCCGGAGGACTGGAAAGGGAAGATCCGCATCGACCCCGAAGAGGGGATTATGGGGATGGCCCTCCACAACAATATCGTCGCCACGCGGGATGATTACCTCGGGGTGAGGGGACAGTTCCCGGCGGGGATCCACTCTCTGGAAAAGAACGGGGTGTCGGCGGATCTCGTGGTCCCGGTTTCCATGGACTTGAGTATCCTGGGCGCCCTCGTCGTGGGGTCGAGCACCGTCCGCATCGGCGAGGAAACTCCCCTTGCATCGATGATCGCGGATCTGATCGGCAACGCGTTCCAGCACGCCACGACGATCGAGTCGGTGGAACAAAAAGCATCGATCGACCCCCTGACCAGGATCTTCACCAGGGGGCACTTTATCCACCTGTTCGAGGCGGAGATCCGCCGCGCCCGGAACTACTCGCACCCCCTTTCGCTTCTCTTGCTCGACATCGACCACTTCAAGAAGGTCAACGATACGTACGGGCATCCGGTAGGGGACATCATCCTGAAAAGCCTGGGGGAGATCCTGAGCAAAAGCATCCGCAGTTCCGATTTCGCGGCCCGGTACGGGGGAGAGGAATTCACCGTCGTGATGAGGCTCGCCAGCAAGGAGCAGGCGCACACCTTCGCGAACAACCTGAGGCAAACCATCGAGTCGACAGAGTTCAGGATTCCGGGCCAGGAACACCCCTTGCGGGTGACAATCAGCGGGGGGCTGGCGACCTTCCCCGAAGACGGGACCTCGACCACCGAGCTCATCCAATCGGCGGACGAAGCACTGTACGAGGCAAAGCAAACGGGAAGGAATCGTATCGTCCGGGCGCATCAGATCGGCCTGGACGGGAGCCCTGTCCGATAGGGCAAAGGTTTCCGGGGAGAAGGATTCATCCTCCGGGAAAAATGATACACTGATGTTCATGCCGGGATTGCAGGAAGGAGCTCTTTTCTTGGCCAAAGCGGATCTGGCGAAACTGGAAGGCACGGTCACCGACACGAAGGGCGGGGGGAACTACATCATCACCCTCGAAAACGGGATGACCCTGTCGGCGAAGTTGAGTGGGACTTTGAAACGGTACAAGATCCGGGTTGTCCGGGGAGACAAGGTCACCGTGGGGGTCTCCCCGTACGACCCGACGCATGGGCTCATCCTGTATCGGCACAACCTTTAGCCGTACGCCTGCTTCGAATACTCCCTGCTTCCCGTGCGCCAGGGGAGCGAGTCCCTTCCGAAAACGAAGGGAGACGCTCCGTTTCCGAAAAACCCCGGAGGGTGAACGGGACTCCCCACAGCCGTCCAGCGACCGGGTCGCGAGATCCCGGCCGCACGGAGGTCGCTGTCATGGAGCGGACGGATTTTCTCGGTCCGGCCCTACTCCGCCTTCACGAACTCGAGGGCCGCGGAATTGATGCAATACCGAAGCCCCGTCGGTTTCGGCCCGTCAGGAAACACGTGGCCGAGATGGGAGTCGCACCGGGCGCACAACACTTCGGTCCGTGTCGTGAAAAAGCCCTTGTCCTCCTCCGTCCGGACGTTCTCCGGGGCGACTGGTTCGTAGAAGCTCGGCCATCCGGTCCGCGAGTCGAACTTCGTATCCGACAGGAACAGCTCGTTGACGCAGGCGACGCACCGGTAGATCCCCCTGTCTTGGGTGTTCCAGTGCTTTCCCGTGAACGCCCGCTCCGTTCCCTTCCGCCTCATAATCTCATACTGCTCCCGGTTCAGCTGTTTCTTCCACTCCGCATCGGTTTTCACCACCCTGTTCAGCATGACGTATCCCTTTCTTCCGACCGAGTACAATCTGATCTCCGCGGGCCGTGCTTCCCCCCCTTTTTCCATCGGGGGCTTCGCCAGAAGGAAGCCCCCACCGACAATTGAGAAAGCGGGAACATACAGCATCAGAGACAAAACTTCCCTGCGAGTCCTCATCCTGTCCTCTCCTTCCCGAGCCCCACGTCGGAAGCCCCGTGGGTCGTGCCTCGATACATCCCACTCCCGAACAGTCGTTCCGCGCAACGGAGAGTTCTTCCCCCTGCCACGCGGGAACCAACCTCTCTTCCCTATTTGATAACAATTATCGCAAAAAGGTTCGGTGAATTTCGTCCAGGGAGGGGATACCCGCTCGGCCCCCCGACTTCCGGCAGGAAAGTCCCGCGGCAGCGTTGCTGAAGGAGAGAATCTCCGGAAACGGCTTGCCCGCCAGGAGGGCGAACAGGAACCCCGCGTGGAAGACATCCCCCGCCCCCGTCGTGTCGGCCGCCTCCACCCGGATCCCCCGCGCATGGACAAACTCCCTGCCGTCGAACCCCGCGGCCCCGTCCCCCCCCAGCGTCACGGTGGCGGTGCGCGGCGAGAAACTGCGGTATATCTCCCGGACCCCGGAGGCGGGATCCATGCCCGGGAAGAGGTGCGCGACGAAGGAAGATGCCGCCACGATGTGGTCGCACAGGCCGAGCAGTTCCTCCGTCCCCTCCTGGACCTTTTCGGCGTCGAGGACGACCGGCACCCCCGCTCCCCTCGCCACCCGGGCCGATTCGAGGGAAGCAGGGACGTCGTGGCCGTCGATGAACACGGCACGGGACCGGCGGATCTCCTCGCGGGGAATGTCCCCGGGGCGGATCCGGAGCCGGGCGTCCCTCTCCCACAGGATCGTACGCTCTCCGGAATCCCCCTGGACAAGAATGACGGCAAACTGGGAGACGGCCCCGGGGACGGTCCTCGCCCGGGAGAGGTCGATCCCCTCTTCCCGGAGAAGAAAAAGGGAGAGCCGCCCGTGCTCGTCGTCCCCCACGTTCCCCACGTACATCGCCCGGAGACCCCATCGCGAGAGCGCCACGAGGGCGGTGGCCACCTGCCCCCCTCCCTGTCTCGAGAAACCGGTCATCCGGAGTTTTTCCCCGGGGACGGGATAACGCGGGACGCAGCAGAGGTAATCGATCGCGTTCAGCCCGATTCCGACGACGTCGAACATGGCATTCTATTGTATCCCGCGGAGGCGACGCCATCATCGGACAAATCCCGCGAAACGGGAGGGTACCGAAGGCAGTCTAATAAAAAGGGGAACGATCGGGGGGATCGCCTCGAGGAAAGGGAGTGACCCATGGGATTTGCCGGCGATATAGGAGTCGGGGGAGTAGCGGTCGCCATCCTGGCGGGGATGGTCCTGGTGGGACTCCGGGGGGGAGAAAACAGGAGCGGACCGTCGGCACGAGCATCGTCCGGCGCAGCGGCTCCCCCGATCGACGCTGCCGCCCCGACCGTAACGGAGATGGCAACGTTCACCCTGGGCTGATTCTGGGGACCCGACTCCCGGTTCGGGAGTCTCCCCGGAGTGGTCCGGACCCGGGTCGGCTATGCCGGTGGAACGACCCAGAATCCTGCCTATCACAATCTGGGCGACCATGCCGAATCGATCGAGGTCGTGTACGACCCGTCCCGGATATCCTACGAGAAGCTGTTGGACGTCTTCTGGGCAAGCCACGATCCCGCCGAACGCCCTTGGCGCCGACAATACATGTCCGGGATCTTCTACCACAACGACGAACAGAAGGGTCTGGCGGAACGCACGCGGGACCGGGAAGCACGCAGGATCGGCAGGCCGGTCCACACCGAGATGCTCCCGGCCTCCGTATTTACCCCGGCAGAGGATTATCACCAGAAATACCAGCTCAGGCGACATCCGGAACTGATGAAGGAGCTCCGTGCCGCATACCCCGACCCCCGGGACCTCGTCTCCTCCACTGCGGCGGCGCGGGTCAACGGGTACCTGGGGGGCCAGGGGACATATGCAGGGTTGCAGGCCGAGATCGACGGCTTCGGACTTTCCCCGGAAGGCAGAAAAACTCTGCTCGAGATCGTCCGGGGAAGCGACTCCCGGAGAAACCGGGGAGCGGGCGCAGGGGCCGCCTGTCCCACGGAGTGACATCCCCGCCGTTGTGGCGTTGCCTGCTTCGCCCCTGTTCCCGAAGAAACCATCCCCGGGATATTCCGATCCCTGCAATGCGGTTATAATGGGCTCTCCGTCGTGCCCCGGACCGGGGGCACCGGGGAACACAGCGGGGGGAAACGGCGCCTCGGCCGACGGAGCGCCGAGTCGGAGACGATGACCTCGATCATGGTTGTCGCGGGTCTGGCGGTTGCCTTCACGGCAACCGTCATCCTGTACAACAGGCTGGTCCGGCTGCGGAACACGCTTCGTGCCTCCTGGTCGGACATCGACATCCTGCTCAAGAAACGGCACGACCTCGTACCCAATCTGGTCGAGGTCGTCAAAGGGTATGCGGCTCACGAACAAAGGACGCTTGCAGGAGTCACGGAAGCCCGGTCTCGAGCAATGCGCGCCGTGGATCCGACGGACAAGGGCAGGGAGGAAAACCTCTTCACGGATGCCCTGAAATCCCTGTTCGCCGTGGCGGAAGGGTATCCCGACCTGAAAGCCAACACCAGTTTTCTCGAACTGCAGGGACAGCTCGTGGAGATCGAGAACGGGATCGAGTACGCCCGGAGGTATTACAACGCGGTCGTCCGGGATTACAACACGATGACGGAGACGTTCCCCTCGAACCTCGTCGCTTCCGGGTTCGGGTTCGTCCGCGGGAAGTTTTTCGAGCTCTCTTCTCCGGGAGAACGGGATCGGGTCGATGTCTCCTTTTCCTGACGCAAGGCGATCATCCGGCTTCCCGGGATGTTCCCCCCTGTGCATCCTGGCCCTTGTTCTCCTGCTCCTCGCTTCCGGCACCCCGGTGCGGGCGGAATTTTTCACCATCGGCTCGTTTCACGCCGACATCGTCGTCCACCGGGATTCCTCGCTTGCCGTGACGGAAACGATCGAAACCTCCTTCACCAGCCGCCGTCACGGGATCTTCCGCGACATCCCCTTCCGGTACATCGATGATCTCGGGAAGAAGACCACAACGCCGATCCGGATCGTTTCCGTGACGGACGAGTTTCGCCAGAAGCGGCCGTACCGGGTCACCCGAACCGGCGACGCGGTCCGGGTCCGCATCGGCAGGAAGGATGCGTTCGTCGACGGCAGGCAGGTCTACGTCGTCACGTACACGGTGAAGAACGCCATCCTCTTTCTTGACGACCACGACGAACTCTACTGGAACGTCACGGGGAACGACTGGGGCACGACCATCGGGAATGCCTCCGCCAGGGTGACCGTGGAAGGCGAACCGGACGCCTTCCACCCGCGGGGAAGCTGCTACACGGGTTACCGGGGCTCGCGGGAGTCCTCCTGCGATTTCCTTCCCTTCCCCAAAGGGGGCGATTTCCGGACAATGCGATCCCTGTCCCCCGGAGGGGGACTTACCATCGCCCTGGGCTGGGACAAGGGGGTCGTCCGGAAGCCGTCTTCCCCGGAAAAATTCGCATGGGGCCTCGACCTCTCCGAGAACTGGGTGTTCCTCCTGCCTCTCGCCACGTTCGGCTTCATGCTCGGACACTGGTACCGGCGAGGGAAGGATCCGGACGTCGGGGACACGGTGGCCGTCCTGTACACCCCGCCGGAAGAAGGCGGAGACCCTCTCCTGCCCGCCGAGGTCGGCGCCCTCTCCGACGAGCGGCTCGACCCCAAAGACATCACCGCTTCCATCGTCAACCTCGCCGTCCGGGGGTATGTCACCATCGAGGAGCGGAAGACCGCGGGACTCCTGTTCGACCGGACCGACTACAGCCTGAAAAGGATCCGGGAGGCGGACGAGAAACTCCCCCCCTTCGAAAAAAAGCTGCTGGCCAACCTGTTCACCGGGCATTCCCAAGAGATTCTCGCCTCCGACCTGAAATATTCGTTCTACAAGTGCCTTACCGACCTCCAGACCACCGTCTTCAGCCGTCTCAAGGCGATGGGGTACTTCCGCTCCCTGCCTCGCGGCGTCAAGTCCCTGTACCTCGGGATCGGGATCGGGGTGGGCATCCTGGGCATATTAATCGGTGTGATCACCGGCACATTCACGGGGAACAGCCCCGGAAAGCTTGTCGTCGCGTTCGTCCTCGCGGGGCTGGCGGTCCTCCTCTTCGCCCCTTTCATGCCGGTGAAAACCCGGAAAGGGGCTCAGGCCCTGGCGAAGGTCAAGGGCTTCGAGGAGTTCCTCATCCGGGCGGAGAAGGACCGGCTGGAGAGGATGAAGGACCAGAACCTGTTCGAGAAATACCTTCCCTACGCGATCGCTCTGGGCGTTTCGGACCGGTGGGCGAGGGCCTTCGAGGGGATCTATCAGGAGGTTCCCCGGTGGTATGGTTCCCCGGGCGGCTTCGACACGTTCCATCCCGTGTCTTTCCAACGCTCGCTCGGAAACGCGCTCTCCAGCATGGGAAACGCCCTGTACGCGACGCCGCGCAGCAGCGGCGGGGGCGGGTCCGGAGGCGGCGGCAGCTCCGGAGGGGGATTCGGCGGGGGCGGAGGGGGAAGCTGGTGACACGGGCCAAATGTGGCGGAACAGGGTAAAATAGAAAAGGGAGACGGGTACCATGGGAGAAATACGGCAACGGCACAAACCGGCCTCACGGACAGGAGGTGGCCCATGGAACTCAGGCTGACGGAACCCGAAGTGAAGCTGCTCCGGGAAGTACTGGATGCGGACCTCTCGGGCCTATTGATGGAAATCGCGCGGACGGACAACCGTGCGATGCGGGAGGGACTGAAGAAGAGGCAGGATCTTCTCAAGGAGATCCTGGACCGGCTTGGGGGCGCTGTGGCCCTGGCGTCCTAAAGGACCGTCCCGCGCGCCACGAAAAAAAACCGGCAAGCGAACGAGGATTTCCCCGCGGGGCGCCTCCCCACGAGGCGCTCCGCGGATCCACAAAATCTCTTAGCTCGGAAGATTTCCCGGTCTCTCTTTTTTCCTGACCAGCATCTCCTCCCCCGCCTCGAGGGTGTCCCGCAGTTTCCGCTTCACCCCGTGCGCCACCTCCCCCCCCTTGGCAAGGAAATCCGCGGTCGCGTTTTCCACCGAGTCGACCACACCGGACACGCCGTCGGAAATATCGCGCGCCGCCCTTTTCATCCGGCGTCCCGCCTTCCTGGTGGTCAGTGCGATTTCCCTGCGGCTGTTTTTCCCCGAACGCGGGGCGAACAGAAGGGCGATTCCCGCCCCGATGATCGCCCCCCCCGCCAGCGTGAGGGCGCCCACGAAAATGCCATTGTCTCGAATCGACATGGTTTGCCTCCTTTTTCCTGTTCGATGCTTTCCCGCAGCCGAACGTTCCGGTGCGGGACGGACATGCCGTGTCATTTCCCCGTCGCCGGACTGGCCGGGCTCCCTTCCTGCCCGATCCGCCCGGACACTCCCGACCGTACCGCCGCGCGATTCTGGTCTCCGTCATCTTTCTTCGGCCGGAGAGAATGCTGCCCCGGTTTGCGCGGGGAAAGTTCCCCCTCCTTTCTGCTATGCTTCGGGAAAGACGGCGGTGACCGCCTCGGAGAAGGAGCGAAGACCCGGCATGGAAACCAGAAATCTTCAGACCCTTTTCCGGGGTCTCGTGGTGGACGTGGAACAAATGGAGGTGAAGTTCGGCGCCAGGGGATGGCACCTCTTCCAGATCGTCAGACACCCCGGGGGGGTCGGCGTCCTGCCACTTCATGACGACGGCACGGTCACGCTGATCCGGCAGTTGCGCCCGGCCGTCGGCACCCGCCTGTTGGAGGTGCCCGCGGGGCGTCTTGCTCCCGGGGAGGATCCGGCGGTGTGCGGACGCCGCGAGCTCGCCGAGGAGACCGGCCTTCGGGCGAATACCTTCGAGTCCCTCGGGATTTTCCACGCGTCCCCCGGGGTCTTCGACGAGACGATCCACCTCTTTCTGGCCACGGGCCTGACCCAGAAGGAGGCGGACCCCGAGCAGTACGAGGAGATCGGGACGATACGAATTCCGTTCGGGGAGGCCAAACGGATGGCCTTGAGCGGTGAGATCACGGACGGAAAGACCATCGCGGCCCTGTTTCGCACCGGGGCAGGAAAGGATGTACCGTAAAGGCAGTCGGGGGGCGAATCTCTGCGATGAGTTCGAACCGCCGGAAGACCGGGGTGAAACCCGGCCGCCTGGACCTTTTTCCTTCCGCGTGGGACATCTGGCGGGCGGGACGCGGCGACGGTGCTGCCGTCGTGCGCCGGCAGCGGACCCGTCTCGCCGTCATGATCGCGTTCGCGAGACGCCACTCCGCCTTTTACCGGGAACAATACCGGCACGTCTCCGACGCGGACCCGGACATCCTCTCCCTGCCCCCCGTGACGAAGCAGCAACTCATGGAGAACTTTTCCGACTGGGTGACCGACCCGGCGGTGACCCGGGAAGGAGTCGGGGCGTTCGTCTCGGATACGGACCGCATCGGCACACGGTACCTGGGGCGCTACGTCGTCTTTGCCACGTCGGGCACCACCGGGCGTCCTGCCCTGTTCGTCCACGACCCAATCGCCGCTTCGGTCTACCTGGCCCTGGCGGCCGTGCGCCGCTTCCTCCCGCTGCTTTCGTTGCGCACCCTGTGGTCCTTTCTCCGTCGGGGATGCCGAACGGCAACGGTCATCTCCACGGGGGGCCATTTCACCAGCAGCGTGATCGACGGTCTGGCCCGCCGGAGGTATCCCCGCCTGTCGGAAAACAACCGGACCCTCTCCCTCCTCCTTCCCCTGCCCGAACTGGTCCGGGAGCTCAACGAATTCCGGCCCGCGATCCTGGGCACCTACCCCACGGCTCTGGCGGTGCTGGCGCAGGAGCGGGAATCCGGCGCATTGCGCATCGAGCCGGTGCTGGCGCTGACCGGCGCGGAATGGCTCTCCCCGTCCGGACGGGAGAGGATCGCCTCGGGGTTTGGCTGCCCCGTGCGGGACACGTACGCGGCATCCGAGTTCCTGGGGATCGCCTACGACTGCGAGTACGGCCGCCTGCACCTGAACGCCGACTGGGTCATTTTGGAGCCGGTGGACGCGCAATACCGGCCGGTCCCGGCGGGCCGTTCTTCGCATACCGCCCTTCTCACCAACCTGGCCAACCGTGTGCAGCCGATCCTTCGGTACGACCTGGGCGACAGCGTGACGGAGATCCCCGGCCCGTGCCCCTGCGGGAGCCCGCTACCCGGCATCCGGGTGGAAGGTCGCCGTGACGAGGTTCTCCATCTGCGGTCGCAAACGGGCCGGACGGTCCCGCTCCTTCCGATGGCCCTTGCCACGGTGGTCGAGGAAACTCCCGGTGTGCGCTCCTACCAGCTCATCCAGACAGGCCCCGCCTCGTTGCGCCTGCGCGTCGAGGAAGCCCCCGGGCAGGACCGGAAGAAGATATGCGACGATGTCGCCGCCCGGCTGCGCGCGTTCCTGTCGACGCAGGGGCTGGCGTATGCCGAAGTGGAGAAGACGGAGGAACGTCCCGCCCGTGACCGGGCCGGGGGAAAGATGCGGCAGATTTTCGTGGACCCGTCATCGTTTCCCGCGTCGGAGTAGCCGCAGTCTGTTTGGTATGGTGGTGGGAATTTTCAATAGATCAAAGTTCTTCCATGGGGTAAAGTTTGCCATGAGGAATGACGATAATAGAACAAGGGGACCGATGAAACATCAAAAAGACAAGGAAGGAGGAGGGCAAACTTATGAACGCGGATTTTAATTCGGTGTTGCTATTGATCATCGCTGTCGAAATAGGATTGATTTATGTGAAAATGTCCAGAAAATGATTATTTAGACCGTACGACCCCGCATCATCAAAGCGTTAACGTCTGCAAGGGGACTCCACCCGGAACCTCACGGGACCTTGGCGGATGGAAACGACGGGAGGGAGCAGGTGTCCCTTCCTCCTCTTTTCATGGGGCTACCCTTATTTCAGGTGTTAGCCTTGATCTATTCCCTTTACCGGTAAGGAGCCCGATGTATTCCCAACCCGAGAAAAACGAGACACGAGAGGCCCCCCCCTACAAACCACCACCCACCGCTCCCCCAGCCCCACGAAACAAAGTAGAAGAGTTTGTCCGAAAACAATTGGATGTATTCCATCGTCATCCCGCCATGTTTTTTTTGATGAAGGGGATCCTGTTCCCCGTTTTGCTGGTCCCTCTATTATCCAAGTCCGCGTCCTAATGCCCTGTTTGCAAAAAAAAGCAATATTCATTCCAAGATGATGCGCGATATAGGACATTGATATTTAATTGGTTTTTCCTATAACGATTTTTCTTGATGGACGTTTTCCCTGAACGGTATCGCAATGCGCGAGAAACATTTGCCCATTGTGGGTAATTTTATGCGGAAAAACATAAGGGGACGGGTCACTTCCTGGGTCCCGGTTAAACCGCTATCCCCTTCCCTCTCTCTTATCGAGCACGGCAAGGGCACGTTTTTTCTTGCAGCAAGAAAGTATTCGTGCTATTTTTTCCATATTCCTACATTCCGATTTACAGGAAACAGCTCAGATTTACAGGAAAACAGCTCAGATTTACGTTGTTCCGAGGCCGGAAAGAGAGGACGCCCTTGCCGTTGCCCTCATTATTATCGGGTTACGACCGGCACGGTAACTGCGTTGGGCTGCAAGGTCCTTTTTTTTCTGTTTCCGCAGACGAATCCTTTATCTCCCTGGGAGAATCGAATAAAAAGGTCGTCGTACCTTAACATTTCCCATGTTTCCACATTCCAGGTGAAGTGAAGCAAGTGGGAAAATCATGGCCGATAAATTCATAAAACCGTATATTTATATCGTTTGTTCCCTGTTTCTGATGTCATCTTTCGTTGGATATCTCACGCCATATCAATATCAACAAGAAATAGCGAAAAAATTATTAACATATTTTTCTCCCTTACAAAGCTATACTCAGCTTCAGCTTTTTATAAAAATATTTCTTAACAACTACCTAAGCACCCTGCTTACTTTATTGCTCGGTTTGCTTTTTGGTCTAGGCCCTGTTATATTCTTAATTATCAATGGATATACCATCGGAAACCTGATTTCGTTCGCATCATCCAAAGTCGGCATCTACAAAATCGGCTTGGCGATCATTCCTCATGGAATCTTTGAAGTTCCTGCTGTATTGATAGCGGCAAGCTATGGATTGTGGTGGGGTGTAAAAAACTACCGGAAATTTCGTTATAAAGATTCCTTTCTGGCTGATTTTTCTTTACCCATAAAAAGATATATTAACATTGTAATTCCTCTTCTTTTCATCGGAGCTTTTGTGGAAGCTTATATCACTCCTATCATTATCAGGCTATTCATTTAAGAAAATAGACTTCTAGAAGAAGGACTTTCCACCAAGTTTGTTCTGTAAGACGCCCTCGTTGGTTGCTCATTTTCCTTGGAGGCATCCATCCCCCCGGGATTACCCCCCATTCCGGCTTCACACATCACTGAACGGAGAAGAGAAGAGGGCAACAAGAGGAATAGATGAACCTAGGTGTAACCTGGTAACCCCTGAAGGATCAAAAACTTGAGGCCACCTGGTTCGTCTGGGAAGGGCGTGGCACCTTGACACGTATCCCAAGAAATTGTCAAATCCGGGTATCCGGACAGGAATTGAAAGAGAGTATTTCATTTTGATTGCGATGAATTTTGAAACAATTGGTTTACTAATCGTTTATTTGTTTCCTGTTGCATTTGTCATTGTGATAGCGAGAAAAATATTATTCAAAGAAGAAATAAAATTCGTGGACATATTATTAACCATTTACACTGTCATTTGGATTATAATATTAATATCCATTGGAATTTATTCAGCTCAATACTATACATACATAAAAATGTTTTTGGGCATCAAAGAAGAATATCTCTGGGTATTAACAATACTGGCATTATTTCTATTGATTTATAATATATTATTACGGTGGAAAGTATCAAAAGCAAAAAAACGCACACTTGATAAATGGTAGCGTAATATTAACTACAAATTTTTTCCCATTGTACAAGCACGATAATTCTTCGACACCCGGTCCACGGTGGTAGCGGTCACACAACTTCGTCCTGAACCGCTTCTTCCTCCACGAGGGACACGGTGAACGACGGCAGTTCTTCGATCCCCAGCGCTCCCCTCAATGACTCCGCTGGCGTGCGCCCCTGCAGATGATATCCCTGATGACTCTGCACGTGCTCGAACCAGGTCGCGCTTCCCGACACGCGGAAGCACTCGTCGAGCAGCGTTCGGTTCATCCGCTCCACGAAGCCGTTGGTGCGCGGGGAGCGGATCTTGGCGGTGCGATGCTCGATCCCTTCCATCGCGGTGAGCAGTTCGTACGGATTCACTTCTGGACGACCTCAGAACTTGCGACCGTTGTCGGGAAGGATCTCTCCGTCGGGAACCCCCATCGCCACGTAGAAGGGGAGCACCTGGTCGTAGAGCGAGTCGCACAAGGGGTCCACACAAAAGAAAATCGGGTGGCCGGAGGAGCGATACCATGTCGAAGAAACGGTATCGACCCGAAGATCACACCACAAAATTGGGGGAAGTTGAAAATGATGGCGCGCCCCATCTGAAAGAATTCGAACCGCCTCCGAGATCCCCATCGAGGTGAACCTGACGGACGAAGACGCCGTTCCAGTCTACATGAAGATTTCAGAAAAAGTCTTGCATCTACGAAGGTTGGGAATGACCTATGCCGCCATCGCCGAGCGCCTCGGTGTCAATCTGTGGATGGCGAAAAGGGCGGCTTGCCCACCCAGGAGACATCACCAAGGGTGACTCCGACGAACCTTGCTGCCTTTCGTTCGCCCTTGCCCTAAATGTCAACTTGACATTAATTGACATTTAGTTGATACTACCGAACAGGAAACGTCAATTTGATATAAATTGACGTTTCCTCGACTTCAAACATTCAACACCGAAATGATCGAAATTCGGTGAGGTGAATTGTGAAACTCCCCGAACCTACACCTAATTGGCGTGATGTATTTGCTCACAATCCCCAAAAACTGGTTTCCTTGCTGACTTCCCAGGAAGCGCGACAATACGTCGAAAAAGCCAATCTCGACTATCTTCATTGGGAAAAAGCGAAATACTTGAAAATCCCGGCATCGATATCCCCGGAGGAACTTTGGTTTCTCATAAAAATCTCTCGCACTCCAAACATAAAGCAGATTCCCCTTGTTGATCCGAAAGGGGGATATTACGGGTTCTGGCTCCCCGACTCTGTTCTCAGAGAACTGCATTTCATCGATCAGAATGCCGGTGGCAGCATACTGATGGACAACCCGGAACTATCCCCCGAAGCCAGAGAGCGGTACCTAATCAGTTCCCTGATGGAAGAAGCCATTGCTTCCAGCCAGATCGAGGGTGCCTCGACGACGCGGAAAGTCGCCAAGGAAATGCTGCGCGAGGGACGGCCGCCGAAGAACAAGGCGGAAAAAATGATCCTGAACAACTACAACACCATCCGCAAGATAAAATCGTTCGTTGGCCAGCCCCTCTCAATCGACATTCTCCACTCCCTTCATGAATCATTGACGGAAGGGACGTTGGACGAACCCGCCGCGGCGGGGCGGTTTCGCACCGAGAAGGATTCAATCGTCGTGGTGGATGAAAGCGATGGTCAAACCCTGCACGTCCCGCCACCGGCCCGGGAACTGCCCGAACGAATGGAAAAGTTTTTGGCGTTCGCCAACGACAAGGGCAGCGAGCCTTTTGTTCATCCGGTGGTCCGGGCCGTCCTGCTGCATTTCTGGCTTGCCTATGAACATCCGTATGTCGATGGCAATGGAAGAACAGCCAGGGCGGTTTTTTACTGGTACATGCTTACCCAAAATTATTGGTTGTTCGAGTACCTCAGCATTTCGAGAATCCTGTTGAAATCTGCAGGACAATACGCAAGAGCCTTTCTATATTCCGAGCATGATGACCGCGACGCCACCTATTTCCTTGCCTATCAATTGAAGGCGATCCATCTGGCATTGGAGGAGTTGCATCATTACCTGGCCCGCAAGCAGAAAGAAATGCGGAAGGCGATTGCGTTGTTACGAAAAATCCCCGATCTGAACTATCGTCAATTGACCCTACTCCAACATGCCCTGAAGCATCCGGATGCGGTTTATACCATCGAATCGCACAAGAATTCACATAACATCGTTCGGGCCACGGCAAGGGCGGACTTATTCGAACTTGTCGAGCGAGGATACTTGACCAAGCGAAAACAGGGCAGACGATATTATTTCGGGGCTGTGCCGGACATCGGAGAAAAAATGGATATCTTCCCCTCCGCCACCAAGTGATCCTCGAGGAAGGGCCCCGGCGGCCCGGATCGAGAAAGGATAGCCAAGGGCACCTAATAGGTTGAAAAAACGCTGAACCGGTTGGCGATCTGTGAGGTCCAAGAGGGTTCGACCAATATAGAGTGGCGCGCCCCATCTGAAAGAATTCGAACCGCCTCCGAGATCCCAATTGAAGTGGCCCTGACGGACGAGGACGCCGTTCCGACCTACGTGAAGACTACAGATAAGGTCCTACATCTCCGGAGACTAGGCATGACCTGCGCCAGCATCGCCGAGCGCTTGGGAATCAACCTGTGGATGGCGAAAAGGGCGGCACGGTGGGCCAAGACCCGTTGACCCAAGCCCAGAACGGACCACGAAAGCGGGGCGACTCCACTTTCGTGACTGGAAGACGGCGATGGAAGGGATGCGGAAAACAGCCGTAGCGGTCGGCGAGTAGGAGTAGCCGGCTATCCCATCGGCTAACCCATTGGCTAATCCATTGAATTTGGCAACTGCCTTTTTACGATGTATATTCTTACGCAACGGCTGCGAATAGAGGTGCCCGCATGAAACGGACAGCAAGAAAAATCGCCCCAGAGGAATACATCCTCTCCGTTCTCACTCCGGAGGAACGTCTCGAGGCGGCCTTCAAGATCGCGAAGGAGGCGTATAAGAAGACAACGCTAACCCCAAAGGACGTCGAGAACGCGGTCAAGACCATCCGGAGGAAGCAATACGCCGCGAAAAAGTAGCCTTGTTATCGACACGGGCGTTCTCGTCTCGGCGTTCGCCTTCGGGGGAACTCCGAGGGAGGCTGTGCGAAAAGCGGTATCCGAATCCCGCATCTGTATTTCCCGCGCCCTGTTGAAGGAGTACCGGGACGTTCCCTCCGCCCTGGCCTCGCAGGGAAAGATCACGGTGGAGCAGTTCAATACCTTGATCGCCTGCATAGCGGCAGTGGTTGCGACGGCTTCGATGGTCCGCCCACGGAAAAAGGTAAAGGTCTGCCGCGACGCGTCGGACGACATGGTCCTCGAATGCTGCTTGGCCGCCAAGGCGGAATACCTCGTAACGGGGGACAAGGATCTCCTCTCGTTGAAGGACCTGCCCTTCCCATTGAAGATCGTCACGCCCAAGGATTACTTCCAGCAGGCTCGTCAATGAACGACATAACTCACAAACGGTGTTACGGTATGGTTACTTGACCCATGACGGATCCCGAATCGCTCCGCCGAAAGATAGCCGATGAAGAGGCCCGGCTGGCCCGGATCGACAAAGAACGGGCAGAAGTTCTCGATAGGCTCAAAGATCTTAAGAACCGGCCGGTTGGCGGAAGCGACGCGTCGGTTCCGGAACCGATCCCGTCCGATGGTCTGCCATTCCCGTCCAAAATCCCCTCCACAACCGAGGAGAAGGTCGCTCTCTTCCGGAGTCTATTCCGAGGGCGGGAGGATGTCTTCCCGAAACTGTGGGAGAACGCAAAGACCAGGCGGAAAGGATACGCCCCAGCCTGCTCCAATGAGTGGGTTCGAGGGGTCTGTGAGAAGCCCCGGGTCAAGTGCGGGAAGTGTTCTCAACGGGCCTTCCTTCCTGTCGCCGATCAAGTCATCCTTGGTCACCTGCAGGGCCGCCATGTCATCGGGGTCTACCCGCTACGCCCGGATGAGTCATGCTTTCTCCTCGCGGCCGATTTCGACGGGCCGTCGTGGAAAGAGGACGTGGCGGCGTTCGTATCAACCTGCCGCAGGATCGGGGTCATGCCGGCCATCGAGCGGTCCCGTTCGGGAAAGGGCGCCCACGCCTGGTTCTTCTTCTCGGGTCCCGTTCCCGCGTCAACGGCACGTCAGATGGGCTGTCACCTCATCACGGAGACGATGTCGCACCGCCACCAGCTCAGAATGACGTCTTACGATCGCCTCTTCCCCAACCAGGACACGATGCCCTCCGGAGGATTCGGCAATCTCATCGCCCTGCCCCTGCAGCACAAACCGAGGCAAGAGGGGAACGCCGTCTTCGTCAACGACGATTTCCACGCGTACGCGGACCAGTGGGCATACCTCGCCTCCCTCCCCCGGCTCTCCCCGGAGACGGTCCACGCTATTGCGGAAGAGGCGACTCGGACGGACCGGGTCATCGGGGTGCCGCTTGCATCTTCCGCAGACGAGGATGAATCGAAGCCGTGGACCCGCCCCCCGTCCCGGAAGCCAGCCGCTGTCCCCATCGAGGGACCCCTGCCTACAGAGGTCCGAGCCATTCTTTCGCAGCGGCTCTTCGTAGGGAAGACAGGCTTGCCCTCCTCCCTGATCAACCGGATTAAACAACTGGCCGCTTTCCAGAACCCCGAGTTCTACAAGAAGCAAAAAATGCGACTTTCGACAGCAACTACCCCGAGAGTCATCTGCTGCGCCGAGGACCATCCGGAACATATCGCCCTGCCGCGGGGATGCCGTGATGACCTCGCTGAGTTGCTTGCCGTAAATGGCATCTCTTTGTCAACCGAGGAGAAGAGAAACGAGGGGGAGCCGGTCGAGTTCCGGTTCCAGGGACGACTCACGGCAATGCAGGGTGAAGCGGGGAAGGCGCTCCTTTCGCATGACGATGGGGTCTTCGTGGCTCCGCCAGGCGCCGGGAAGACCGTGGTCGGCGCGTATATCACGGCGGCGCGGGGGCGCAACACCCTGGTGCTCGTCCACCGCAAACCGATCCTCGACCAGTGGGTCGCCCGGCTTTCCTCGTTCCTGGGGGTGGAGCCGAAAGAAATCGGCCGGATCGGGGGCGGGAAAAACGCCCCCAATGGCCGACTCGACGTCGCCATGATTCAAAGCCTGGTGCGGAAGGGGGAGGTCAGCGACCTCGTGGCAGGTTACGGTCATGTGATCGTGGATGAGTGCCATCATCTCCCGGCGGTCTCCTTCGAGCGGGTTCTATCAGAGGTGAAAGCCCGCTACGTCACGGGCCTTACTGCCACCCCGTATCGCCGAGACGGGCATCAGCCGATCATCCACATGCAGTTGGGTCCGGTCCGGTTCGCCTACTCCCGCCATCGACGCACCGTGGAACGGCCATTTGATCAACGACTGATTCTACGGGAGACGGACTTCGACGCCGGCGGGCTCGGCGACGCAGGAATCCAGGAGATCTACGCCGCCCTCGCCGCGGACGACGACCGCAACATGCTCATTTTCGACGACGTCCTGAAATCTCTTGAAGAGGGTCGCTCACCGATTCTGTTGACGGAACGGAAGGACCACCTCGATCATCTGGCGGAGCGGTTCCGGAAATTCACCCGCCACCTGGTTGTCCTGAAAGGCGGAATGACTGTCAGGGAGCGGAAGAAGGCCATGGAGCATCTCGCCTCGATCCCAGATGGAGAGGAGCGGCTTCTGCTCGCCACAGGGCGGTACATCGGCGAGGGATTCGACGACGCTCGCCTCGACACGCTGTTCCTTGCTCTCCCCGTCTCCTGGAAAGGGACCCTCGTTCAGTATGCGGGACGTCTGCACCGCCAGCGTCCCGACAAGTGGGAAGTGCAGATCTACGACTACGTGGACCGGAACGTCCCGATGTTGGCTCGAATGTTCGAGAAGCGAATGAAAGGGTACAGGGCTCTGGGATACGCCAAGACGTCCGACGAAGAGCCTTCGCGGTCCGGGTATCTTCCGCAATCCCGACAGCCGAATTCACCCGCGTCGAATCGACACCGTCAGCCCCGGAGCGGCGCCGCCTATCCGCCGAGGGATTCGTTCTCATCGGGACAGCGTACCTTATCCGAAAGCATTCGAGACGCCTCGGAGATTCCCTTCGAAGTGGACCTTGTTGAGAAAAAACCTTTCCCGACTGGCGCGAAGGGTCCACGGCGGAAATGACGCATCCGCAGGCCGGACTCGACGCATCGGCGACCTAGGATCTCGCACGGCCACTCCTTCACGACCGTCGCTGGCCCTTCGCCTTCCGGCGAAACGGGAACGGGGAATTCCCTGCATCCAGGTGAACTGGCTCGACTTCCATTCGAACGGGTGGTTCGAATTGTATGAAGTGGCGCGCCCTAGAGGATTCGAACCTCTGGCCACTTGATTCGTAGTCAAGTGCTCTATCCAGCTGAGCTAAGGGCGCGTCCG
>Ga0209751_10001263_pt1 | contig 26180 bp, 22 predicted proteins | sample RifCSP13_1_FD_184019 | JGI IMG/M metagenome (GOLD analysis project Ga0209751, IMG submission 184019) | Soil microbial communities from Rifle, Colorado - Rifle CSP2_sed 13_1 (SPAdes) (version 2) | ecosystem: Environmental > Terrestrial > Deep subsurface > Rock core/Sediment | place: Rifle...
TCTACATCGCCCCGAGGATCACGTACTTCACCGCGTTTCCGCGCCGGAGACGGACGACGAGGAGGATGAGCCCGGTGAACGCGAGGATGAGGACGATGTACAGGAGGGAGTTCAGCGGGTCCGTCGTGTCCTCGAAGACGGGCCCGGTCGTCGCCGAGAACGCAGGCGCGAGCGCAAGGGCCGCGAGCTGCGCGACGACGAGGAGGCCCGCCATCGCGATGATGGGTCGCACGTCCTTCGCCGTGGACGCGCCCCCTACTCGCGGTGCACCCGACCGAACGCCACGGTCCCCGCGATCTTCTCGATGAAGACCTTCACGATCGTCCCCTTCGCGGTCCCAGGGACGTAGATGATGTACTTGTCCTTCTTCGCGATCCCGTCGCCCTTCTTCCCGATGTCCTGGATCATGACCTCGTACACCTTGCCCTCGACGAGCGCGGCCTCCTCGACCTTGGCCGTCTTCTTCACGACCTTCACCGGGCGCCGGGCGCCGCACGCATCGCACTCCAGGATCGCGATCCGATCCTCCTTCACGAGGCGGGTGTCCGGGCGGCCGCACTCCGAACACGTCACATACGTGTCGATGTACGACTTCACGCGGTCCGCAACCTGCTGCGCCGTCACCTTCCCCTTGAAGACGACGCGCCGATCCTCCTGCGCGCCTGCGGTCCCGAGCTCTCGGAGGAGGTACTGCAGGACCTGTATCGGGTCGCGGTTGATCGCCGTCGTGATGTCGAGGAAGTTCCGCAACACGGTCGTCTTCCCCTCGACGATGAGGTCCGGGTCTGGGACCTGGAACCGTTCCCCCGACGAAACAGGCTTCGGCAAGGCCTCCTTCGCCCGTTTGAGGAGCGCGTCATACGATAGCGCCATCGTAGCGGCGACCAACGGGCGGGAGCGGGATAAACCTTTCCTCACGATTCGCGTCCGAAGGTTCATCCGCGTCGCGACGCATCTTCGTCCCGATGGTCACGCCGCCAGTCCCGCCGGAGGCGCAGTCGTTCCTCCAGTACCTGCCGATGATCGCGGGGTTCATCCGCTCGAACCGGCGGCCGTCTCGCGGCGAGTTGTCCCTGCTCCGCACGTTCGCGCCCGGCGCCTTCCGAACGCTCCGCTCCCTCACGTACGAGCAGATTGTGGAGTACGCGAGTCCGTACGAGGCGCATCCGGAGCTTGGCGGCTACGTCCAGCTCGTGAAGTCCGACCGGGGACGGGAGTGGGTGACCGCGGTCCTCGTGGACATACAGACGATGTGACTACGGCACCGTCTTCGCTGCCGCACGGACCAGGCCTAGGTGGATCGGGGAGGGCCGGAGCGGACGCGACTTCAGCTCCGGGTGGAACTGCGACGCGACAAAGTACGGGTGTCCCTCCAGCTCCAGGATCTCCATGCGCCGCCCGTCGTCGGACCGACCGACGTACTTCATCCCCGCCGCCTCGATCTTCTCGATGTATCCGGGGTTGACCTCGTACCGGTGGCGGTGTCGCTCGTGCACGGTGGTGTCCCCATACAGTTTGGCGGTGGCGGACCGCGGGTCCACGAGGACCTCGTGCGCCCCGAGCCGCATCGTGGCCCCCATCGCCTTCACGCCGCGCTGCTCCGGCAGGAAATCGATTACCGGGTGAGGGGTCATCGCGTTGAACTCCGAGCTGTTCGCGCCCTCGAGCCCGAGGACGTGGCGGCAGAACTCCGCGGTCGCGAGCTGGAAGCCGAGGCATACGCCTTGGAACGGAATCGCGTGGGTTCGCGCGTACTCGATCGCGGCGATCTTGCCCTCGATGCCTCGGTCCCCGAATCCGCCGGGCACGAGGATGCCGTCCGCACCGCGCAGGAGCGCCTCCGCGCCCTTCTTCTCAATGTCGACGCTCTCGACCCACTTGATTCGCACGCGACATCGGGTCGCCGCGCTTGCGTGATGGAACGCCTCGATGTGGCTGAGGTAGGAGTCCCGCAAGTGCGTGTACTTCCCGACGAGCGCGATCGTGCACTCCCGCTCCGGGTTCCGCAGGCGATCGAGGAACTCCCGCCACCCCTTGAGGTCCTCCGACGATGCGCGGAGCTCGAGGCGCGCCATGATGTAGTCCGTGAGCTTCTGGTCGTCGAGGATCGCGGGCACCTCGTACACGGACGGGGCGTTCGGCGCGCTGACGACGCCCTCCACGGGGACGTCGCAGAAGAACGCGATTTTCTTCCGGATGTCGTCCTGGAGCGGCTCCTCTCCGCGCGCCACGATCGCGGAGGGCTGGATCCCGATGCTCCGCAGCTCCCGCACGGACTGTTGCGTCGGCTTCGTCTTCTGCTCCCCCACGGTCCCGAGGATGGGCACGAGGGTCGTGTGGACGAACAGAACGTTCTCGCGGCCGACCTCCATCGCGAGCTGGCGGGCGGCCTCCAGGAACGGAGCGCCCTCGATGTCCCCGACCGTGCCGCCAACCTCGACGAGGACAACGTCCGCGCCGTCCCGCTCCCCCACCCGCTTGAGCCAATCCTTCACCTCGTCCGTGACGTGCGGGATGATCTGGACCGTCTTCCCGAGGTAGTCGCCCCGTCGCTCCTTCTCGATGACCGCTCGGAAGATCTTGCCCGTCGTGATGTTGTTGTCGCCGGTCAGGTTCACATCCAGGAACCGTTCGTAGTTCCCGAGGTCGAGGTCGACCTCCGCCCCGTCGTCCAGGACGAACACCTCCCCGTGCTGGTACGGGTTCATCGTGCCCGCATCCACGTTCAAGTACGGGTCGATCTTGACGGGCACGACCCGGAGCCCCCTCGACTTCAGAAGCACGCCGAGGCTCGATGTCGTGATGCCCTTCCCGAGGCCGGACATCACGCCTCCCGTGACGAAAATGAACTTCATACGGTCACGGGAATGAGCCATCCCCCCCACCCCAGATAAAGGTTCGCGTGGGATTCGCGGACCGTCACGCGCGGCGGTGCTGCCAGGTCGCGCCGGGCGCGCCGAGGGCGCCCGCGAGGCCCCGCGCGACCCCGAACGCCTTCCGTCGCGGAATCATCCCGAAGAGCGCCTTCGGGTCGATGTGGATTTCCTTCGGATAGAACCCGCGGATGTACGCGCCGATCCAGACGTCCGCGCCCCCGCCCTCCCGGTCCCTCACGCGGAGTTCGAGGACCCGGACGCCGGTCGCCCACTCGCTCCCCTCCTCGGCGGCGAGGCCGTCCGGCATCGCCTTCACACGCATCCCGTGCTGCTGGAAGTACGACTGCGCGACCTGGAGGACGTGCGCAGCCGTCCCCGCCGGGAGGAAGAACGCGGTCGAACTTCGGCCCTTGGCGGTGCTCGCGAGCGCGAGGAAGGCGACGAGGGCGATTGCGCCCCCAGCGAAACCGCCGAGCAAGAACGCCTCCAGCGCCCCCACGGGAGCGCGATTCGCGTCCCAGGCCTTATCGCTTCCGGGAGCGCGGTCGCTTCCGATCCCCACTCGCCCTCGTGGTCCGAACAAGCTCCGCGAGCCGCCACCGAATGAACGCGTACGTCGCCGCCAGATTTCCGGTGCGGTCATACGTGCGCGCGATCCGCGCCGCTTCTCTCGGTCTCGCCCTCAGAACGCGGGCGAACCGTTCAATCTGGACGACCGCCCGCGCGAGTTCGTCGACGACCGGAACGCTGGCCGTCCGCGACGTGCGGGACAGCGGGTTCAGGTCGATCGCGATGACGACCTTCCCCATCCGCGCGAGCGCCTCCGTGCGGTCCCCGTCCTCGAGGGGGACCAAGACGACGTCTGCGGTGTAGAGTCCGTCCCGGTGACAACGCGCCCGATCCGATTCCAGGCCCGGGATCCGCGCGTCGGGGCGCAGGCCGAGCACGTCCCTGGCCCCGGCCCGCCTCAGGACCTGCACGATGCGTCGCACGCGTGCGTCCGTCCGATGGAACAGGTTCACCTCGATCCGCGCAGGAATCGCGGCCGCAAGGCGCGCGACGGGCTTGGCGGCGAGGGCCGCGACGTTTCCGTTCACGGAGATTACGGGTTGTTTCGCGGTGACGAGGAACGCGGCCGCCGCGCGTTCCGCCACGAGGGCGGGCGCGCTCGTCTCCTCCCCGAGCAGGTAGTCGAACGCCTCCCCCCGGCCGTGGGCGATCAGCCCCTCGAGGACGGCGATGCCCTGGCGGTGCGCCACCACGAGCGCCTCCCGGGTGACGAGAGAGCGATACCTCGGGTGGGAGCGCGGGATTGTCACGCCGCCCGTAACCGCGTTCCCCCTTAAGACGTGAGCCGGGCGCGCACCACCGCCACGACCTTGTCGAGGCCGTGCCAGAGGGGGTCGCACGCCGGGAGCCCGTGCGTCGCCTCCAGCTCGGCGACCGCGGCGTCGATCCGGTCGCGGGTCATGTCCTCGTGGTTCAGCGTGATCGCGATCACCTTCGCCCCAGAGACCCTGCCGAACAGCTCGAGCATGTGGATTTCCTCCGCGACGGACGGCATCGGCCATCGGACGACGTCGGACCGGAACCGCCGCACGGTCCGGGCGGGCGCGTGCTGGAGGACGATCGCTTGGGGCATCGACGCCATCAGGATCGCCCGCGTCCCCATCACGTAGGCGGGGTGGCTGATGCTCCCCTGGCCCTCGACGACGAGGACCTCCGCCTGCGTCTCCTCGTACGCCCGGTGGACCTGCCACTCGAGCTCTCCGACGACGAAGTCCCCCGGAATCGCGTCGACGGGGACGCCGTATTCCGCGCCCTGGAGGAGGCCCGTCTGCCCCGTGGCAACGAACGTCGCCCTGATCCCCGCCGCGTTCAGCGCCTCCGTCAGGAGGATCGCGGTCGTCCGCTTCCCAATCGCGCCGTCCGTCCCGAGCACGGGGAGGCGGAGGCACGGGAGGCGGCGGGTGAGGTCGCTGAATTGGCGGAGCTCCCGGAGCGGGCGCGGCCTGCGGACGTCGACGAGCCGGACGCCGTGCGTCCCCGCCAACGCGGAGAACTCCGGGTCGTCCGAGAGGTGCTCGTGGAGGCCCGCGACGACGTCCAGCCCACCCGCGATCGCCTCCCGGATCACGGGACGGAACTCCGCCGGGATGTAGCCGCCGAAGGTCGCAACTCCGATGATGAGGGCGCCCGGCTCGCCTCGCTCAATGCCCTCCCGCAGTGAGCCCACGATCGGGATGCCATTCGGGCGTCCGTCCAGCGCCTCACCCGCATCGCGGCCCGCTTTCGTCCGATCAATGACGCCGACGATCTCGTACCGGCGGGAGTACCGGACGAGGCCGTTCGCGGTCTTCCCGGTCGGCGTGCCGAAGTATCCGTCGCACAGCACGAGCGCGCGAACCCGGTCCACGTTTCACCATCCGGACTGTTGGCAATTCGTTTAAATAGGCTTAGGATTAGTCGGCGAGGGCTTAGATGGCCCGCGGTACCCGTCTCCTCACTAAAGTATTCTCTCCCGTCCTCTCCCCGCGGAGCGGACCGGGCCGTGCGGCCTCGCTGATTCGGGAGGGGAACGAGGCCCTCCGCGACGGGGACTTAGCGGCGGCGTTGAAGGCGTATAACGCGGCCCTCGACGAGGACCCGGAGAACGCCTTCGCGTGGAACAACAAGGGGCTCGTCCTCGAGACCCTGGGGCGCGTGGAAGAGGCCCTCCGATGCCACAACCGCGCGATCAAGCTCCGCCCGAACTACGTGGAGGCGTGGGTGAACAAGGGGGTCGCCCTCCTCCACATGGGGAACTTCGACCGGGCGAAGGCGGCCTTGGACGTCGCCCTCGAGCTCGCCCCGAGCCACGAGCTCGTCTGGAGCAATCGCGGGATCCTGTTCGGGCGCCAGGGGAACTACCAGGAGGCGCTCACGTGCTTCGAGCGGGCGCTGGAGGCGGACGCGGACTACGCGCCCGCGTTGATGAACAAGGGGTCCGCGCTCGCGCAGCTCGGTCGGTACGACGACGCGATCGACTGCTACAACGGCGTTCTCCAGAAGCGGCCGGACTTCGCGGACGCGTGGTTCCACAAGGGTCGCGTCCTCCTCGAGGCGGGCCGCCCGAAGGCGTCGATCCTGTGCTTCGAGAAGGCGCTCGAGTTCAGCCCGCGATTCGAGGCCGCGCGGGACCTCCTCGCCCAGGCGCGCGCGCAGGGGGCGGATTGAGATGCCCCCCGTCGCGGACGTCGGCGACTGCCCCCTCTGCTTCGGTCGCCTCCTCTCCCTCTCCGTCTGCCAGTCGTGCAACTCCGTCGTCGCGCGGGACGGCCTCACGGAGGTCGGCCCGACGATCGTGTGCGAGGATTGTGGGGCGACGAACCCCATGCACTTCGTGTGCAGCGCGTGCAACGCGCGGTTCCCCTACTCGGAAATAGTGAAGCCGGAGGGCCCGACGTGCCCCGTGTGCCGCAATCCGGTCCCCGCGGGCGCGGAGCTGTGCCCCCACTGCAGCGCGGTCCTCCCCGTCGCGGAGGTCGCGGGCGCACGGCCCCGCCGCCGGATTCGGGGCGAGTACGGGGAGGACGACGTTCACGAGGTCGGGCGGGTTCCGGGCGTCGGGCGCAAGGGGGCGGAGGCGCTGTGCGCGGCCGGCTACAACGCCCTGTGGAAGATTGCGCGCGCGACGGAGGCGGACCTCGCGCGGGTGAAGGGCATCGGCGCAAAGGGCGCCGGGCAGATCAAGGAGGCCCTTCGGTTCCTGCTGCTCGTCGGGAAGAAGAAGAGCAAGGAAGAGGTTCTCTCGGAGGAGTGCGAGTGCCCCCTGTGCGGCACGGTCACGTCCCTGTTCGCGACGCGCTGCCACGACTGCGGCGCTGAGTTCGACGACGAAGAGCTCGACGAGGAGTTCCGGCGAGAAGTCGAGCGGGAGGAGGACAAGGGCCTCCTCGCGTACTACGACGTCCGCCTCCTCGAGAACCCGGAGAGCGCGGGCCTGCACTACGCGCGCGGCCTCCTGCTGCTCGCGATGACTCGGCCGACGGACGCGCTCGCGGCCTTCGACAGGGTCGTGCAGCTCGAGCCGGAGAACCCTCGGGCGATGCAGGCGAAGGCGCGCGCGCTCGGCGCCGCGAAGGGCGTCGGGGGCGCGACCCAGGTCCTGAAGAACATCCTCGCCGCGGAGACGGGGAAGAAGCCGACCGCACCGGTCAAGGAGGAGGAGGTCGCGGAGGCGATCGAGGCGCTGGGCGCCCTTGCGGCGGACGACGTCGAGTGTCCGGAGTGCGGGGAGAAGCAGATTCCCGGCGCGACCGTCTGTCCCGTGTGCGGTCACCGGTTCCCGGGTGCGCCGAAGGCGGAGGGGGGGAAGGCACCTCGCCCGGAGATCTCGCTGGACGAGGAACGGCTCCTGGAGGAGCTGGAGCGCGCGGTCGCCGGGGAAAGGGCGGCGCCGCCACCTCCCCTCAGGCCGGAGATTCCCGCCCAGGTCGTCGACCGGAAGCGGTCGATGCTCGCGTTCCTCCTCAAGGTCCCGGGGGTGAGCCGTCGCGCCGCGGAGGCCGTGGCGGGCTTCTTCCAGGACTTGGAGCAGATCCGGCTCGCGGAGGTCGCGGACCTCGCGGACATCCCGGGCGTGGCGCCCGCGGAGGGGCGGCTGATCAAGGAGGCCGTGGACCGATACCTTGGTCCCGTCGAAGAGGCGGTGCCGGAGGCGAAGCCGGTCCCGCCGCGCCCCACGCCGCGCGCGGCCCCCGGGATTGCGCCGCCAAAGCCCGCGCCGCCGCCCCTGCGGCCGTCGCCGCCGAGACCGGCGCCGGAGGTCCCCGCGCGCCGCCCGATGGAGCTCGCGGCCGGTCGACGGGGGCTGATCAACGGACGGGGCCTCGTGAACGGCCGCGGCCGGGTGAACGGGTTGATCAACGGGACGGGGTTCGTGAACGGGAGCAGCCTTGCGGAGATGCGGCTCCCGCGGAGAAACTTCCTCCCGCGGTACATCGCCATCGGGGCCGCCCTGATCATGTTGTTCACGATCGCGGCGGCGCTCGTGCCCCCGTCCCCGACCTCGCTTGGGATCCAGATCGACGGTAGCTTCAGCGACTGGCAAGGTGTACCTACGTATGCGGATGGCACGGTTTCCGGGAATCCGAGCGTGCGGATCACGAGCGTGTCCCTCACGGCAGCGGACACCACGTTGTTCCTCCGCACGACGGTCGAGCAGGCGATCTTCGCGGACCCCACGGACTACGACACGATGTACGCGTTCCTGGACACGGACGGGTCGAACGTGACCGGCTACGACTTGGGGGACCTCGGGGCGGACTATGTCGCGCGCGTCTCCGGTTCTGGGGGCCAGGTCGAGGACGCCCGGCTCATGGGCTTCGACGAGACGGGGCGCACGAAGGACGACTGGTCGGGCTTCACGACGGTCACGGGACTGACCGCGAAGGCGTCGGGCCGCGATGTCGAGGTTTCCGTCCCCGGCGAGTCGATGAATCCGTACAACGCATCGGCCCTCCGCGTGCGGTTCGCGTTCGATGACAACCAAGGGGAGACAAGCCACACGGACGTGCCCATCGGCACCGTCGCGGGCGCGTTGCGCGTGACGATGACGCCGCAGACGACGACCCTTGGCGGCGGCTCCCAACCCTTCCTCTCCCTCTCCTTCCGGTCCCTCGGGAATGTGCCCCACCGGGTCACGAGGATCCTCCTGGACCAGGTGGGCGGCACCGTCCCGGCGGACCTCGCGGTCGACGTGGCGGTTCCCGCGAACGGCGAGACGACCTACACGATCAATGCGGACGCGACGGGCCTTTCCTTGGGCACTCTCGTGACCGCCGCCGTGATTGGAGTTGAACTGGCCTCGCCTCGCCCCGTCGCCATCGTCGGTCCGGAGGCCCGCGCGTACGTCGGCCAGGCGCCAACGGCCAAGCGGATTGACGGACTGTTCGGCGATTGGCCCTCGCCGATCGCGGACGACGACGCGACGCCGATTCCGCGGCGATCCCTGAACATCCTGAGTCGGGACGGGAACGTCTCCGGGAACCAGGTCTTCCTGTACGCGAAGCTTGCGGGGACGGTCCTCGAGGGTGGGATGACCCCGGACAAACCTGCGAGGCCCCCGCCGTCGGGACCGGGAAACGGGACGCAGCCCGCTCCGGGCGGCCCTCCCCCGCCCCTCGTCGGACTTGACTACATCCGATTCTACATCGACACGGACGCCGGATCGCCGGGCGGCTTCGAGGTCGGCGGCATTTTCTCGGACGCCTACCTCGAGGTCCGCGGGCGACGCGGCCGCGCGATTGACGCGGGCGTGTACCGCCTTGTCGGCCTGAATTGGGTGAGGGAGAGTTCTGCGGCGTGGGGCCTCGGTACCGATCAGATTGAGCTGGGCGCGCTCCTTCCAACCGCAACGTTCAACGGAACCCAATTCGTCGCAATTTCGGCCGACTGGAGCGGGGTCTTGGATGTGGCATCGCCGGAGTCGACGCGAACCCGCGGGGGCCCCCGCCTCGTCCCCCTCGACGGGACGAACCCGCAGACGGCCACCGCGAGGCCGCTGCCATCCGCTCCGACGATCGATGGGAGCTGCACGGACTATGCCGGCGCCGACATCAAGGACAACGCCACGATCCGCCTCCATGTCGGCCGCTTCAACTCCCGCGCATACTTCTGCGTGGAAGTCAAGAACGATTCGGACGCGGATAGTGGTCTGGACTGGGGAGAAGTGCTGTTCGACCAGAACCACACCGACGGTTCCACTCCGAGCGAGGACGATCGGCGGTTTCGCAAGACTCATGGGGGGGCCTTCGAGCAGCAGAAAGGACAGTCGGGAGTCTGGGTGAACTGCGGAGACGCGTGCGATTCCAGCAATGCGGCTGCCTCCTCCCTGAACAACTCGAGACTGACATATGAGTTCGACATCTCGTACCTCGATGTGTGGGGGACGAGCAATCCCGCTCCGAACGAACCGGCCGCGGGCTTCGCTTTCGTGGGATACGACAATTCCGGTGACGATACCTATTGGTGGGGTTCTAACACCGTCAATGAGAACACCCCGAGCAGCTGGGGGTTGCTCGAGATTCCTGAATTTCAGGACCTTGTATTCGTCTTCTTCGCGATTGCGGGCGTCGCCTTGAGTCTCGGTCGCCGCAGACGGCATCGCTAAGCTACTTCTAGCGTGGCCCCGTTGGCCTCACCGATGGAGGTCGGCCTCGTCGGGAAGCCGAACGTGGGGAAGTCCACGTTCTTCGGCGCGGCCACGCTCGCGCCCGCCCAGATCGCGGACTACCCGTTCACGACGATCGAGCCGAACCGGGGCGTCGCGTACGTGCGCGTGCGATGCCCCCACCTCGACCTTGGGAAGCCGTGCCGGCCCGTGCACGGGGCGTGCGAAGACGGGACCCGGCTCGTCCCCGTGGAGATGCTCGACGTCGCGGGGCTCGTCCCCAAGGCGCACGAGGGCCGCGGCCTGGGGAACAAGTTCCTGGACGACCTCCGCCAGGCGGCCGCGCTCATCCACGTCGTCGACGCGAGCGGGCGGACGGACTTCGAGGGCAACCCGGTGAAGGACGGCACGCACGACCCGACGGAGGACGTCGCGTTCCTCGAGTCGGAGCTCGCCTACTGGATCGCAGGGATCCTCGCGCGGGACTGGGAGAAGAACGCGCGCCGGGCGTCCCTGGCGGGGACGGCCCTCGAGCGGCTGGTCCAGGAGCGGCTCGCGGGCCTCGGGCTCACGGAGCCGCAGGTCCTGTTGGCGGTGAAGGACGCGGGGGTGCCGCCGATTGCCGCGAGGGTCGACGAGCTCGTCCCCCTCGCGAACGCGCTCCGCCGGCGGGGGAAGCCGATCATCCTGGCGGGGAACAAGGCGGACCTCGCGCCGGAGGCGAACCTGCAGAAGCTCCGCGCGCTCCCCGGGTACGAGGTCGTGCCGACCGCCGCCGAGTACGAGCTCGGGCTGCGGCGCGCCGCCAAGGCCGATCTGATCGACTACCTCCCCGGGGCGCCCTCGTTCACGGTCCGCGACCCGGCGAGGCTCACGGAGGCGCAGCGGAGGGGGCTCGATCGGGTCCGCGCGTTCCTCGCGCGGTTCGGCTCCACGGGCGTCCAGCGATGCGTGGAGCAGGTCGTCTTCCGGCTTCTCGACCGGATCGTCGTGTACCCGGTGGAGGACGAGACCCACTGGACGGACAAGAAGGGCAATGTACTCCCGGACGCCTTTCTCGTACCGCGTGGAAGTACGGCAAAAGACTTAGCGGCCCGCGTGCACACGGACCTCGCGAGCCACTTCATCCGCGCGATCGACGGCCGCACGAAGATGGTCGTCGGCGCGGACCACGCCCTGAAGGACGGGGACGTCGTGAAGATCGTGGCGAAGGTGTGAGATGGCGACGTACGACGTGCGGATCATCACGGCCTCGTACCGGCGAGAGCCACCGGAGGGCCCGGAGAAGGATCAGGACCCTGTGATCCAGATCTTCGGCCGGACGCGGGAGGGGAGGAGTATCGCGATCGAGTACTCCGGCTTCAAGCCGTACTTCTACGCGATGAACCCGACGCCTCCCCTTCGGGGCACGTTCAAGGGGGATTCGGGCGTGCTTGCGCTCGAGGACGTCACCCTGGAGGTCGAGGGGACGCCGACCCCGTGCGCGAAGGTCGTCCTGAAGCAGCCGTGGAGGACCCCGGAGTACCGGGAAAAGGCGCGGAGGTACGGGTCCACGCCGCTCGCGGCGGACATCCCGTTCCAGCATCGGTTCATCTACGACATGGACCTCGGGGCGGCGGTCCGCGTCCACGGGAGAGAGGAGGGCCACGGCGGGCGGTACACGACGGACCTGTTCATGGTCGCGGAGAGATTCGAGCCGTGCGAACCATTCCGGCCCCAGCTCCGGATCTTGAGCTTCGACATCGAGAACAGCATCCAGGACGGGCACATCTTCTGCATCGGGGTCGCGTACCGCGAGGCGGGGGAAGTCAGGACCCGGATCCTGACGGGGAACGAGCGGGAGATCGTGGAGCGGTTCGTGAAGCTCGTCGACGAGCTCGATCCGGATGTCCTTTCCGGGTACAACATCGACGGGTACGACTTGCCGGTGCTCCTCGAGCGGGCCGGCAAGAACGGAATCTCGAAGGTCGGGCTCGCGCGGGACCATTCCGAGTTCTTCCATATCGGGGAGCGGTTTTGGCGGCTCGACGGGCGCATCGTGACGGACGTGTGGTGGGCCGTGAAGGCGGAGCGGCTGAGCCTCCGGATGAAACAGGAGACGCTCGACTACGTGGCCCGCCAGCTCCTCGGGGAGGGGAAGCACGAGCTGCAGCGGCGAAAGATCGACGAGGAATGGGAGCGGGACCGGGACAAGGTCATCAAGTATTGCATCAACGACGCGGATCTCTCCCTGCGGATCCTCGAGAAGATCGGGCGCATCGAGAAGACACTGGACCTGGCGGCGGTGAGCAAGCTGCCCCTCGAAGACGTGCTCCACGGCCGCACCTCGAACCTGATCGACTCGATTCTGATCCGTGCCGCGGACCGGGCGGGCATCGCCGTGCCGATGATGAAGATGCGCGGTGGACGGGTCGAACAGATCGAAGGCGGCTATGTGCACTCGCTGCAGCCCGGGCTCTACGAATGGGTGATCTCCCTCGACTTCCGCGCGATGTACCCGTCCTTGATTATCGAGAACAACATCTGCTTCACGACCGTATCGCCCCGAGGGACGATCGCCAGTCCGACCGGTGCGAAGTTCCTGCGCCCGGACGAGAAGAAGGGCCTCCTCCCCGGAATCCTCGCGAGCCTCATGAAGGACCGCCAGGAGGTCCGGACGAAGATGCGGGAGGAGAAGGACCCCGCGATGAGGGAGTTCTACGACGGCCTACAGGCGGCGATCAAGGTCTTGATGAACGCGTTCTACGGAGTCCTCGCCTCCTCCTTCTACCGGTTCAACGATCCGAAGGTCGGGGCGTCGATTACCGCGTTCGCGCGGGAGCGGATCAAGGGAATCATCGGCGAGCTGGAGGCGGAGGCCGTCAATGTCGTGTACGCGGACACGGACTCCGTGTTCTTCCAGTCCCCTGCGCCGGGCTTGGAGTCCTCCCTCGAGTTCGCGCGGAAGACCGCGGAGCGGTTCTCCCGCGGCCGAATCAGCATGGAGGTCGACAAGGTATACCGCACCTTGTTCTCCCACGGGCGGAAGAAACGGTACGCGGCGAAGGTCGCGTGGCCGACGGAGGGAGAACTCGTCGTACGCGGGTACGAGATCCGGCGCACGGACGCGTTCGACTTGCAGAGCCAGTCCCAGTTGGCGGTGTTCGAGCGAATTCTGGAGGGCGACCAGGATGGCGCGATCGAGCTCGCGAAGCGCATCGTTGCGGAGGTCCGGAGCGGGCACTCCCCGTTCCCCGACGTGGAGGACCTCGTCGAGTCGATCGTGATCTCCCGCACGGTGAAAGAGGAGCGGGCGTACGTGAACCCGGACTCGATGAGCAACGTGATCGCTGCGCGAAAGCTCGAGGAGATGGGCGAGGAATTCATGCCCGGGATGAAGGTGTCCTGGATTGTGACGGACCACAGGAAGAGTCCGATGGAGGTCGAACCGTTCGTCTCCGGGCGACCGTTCGAGAAGGTACCGGACTGGGAGTACTACGCGCGGCGGGTCGCGCAGACCCTGTCGTACGTGACGGAGGTGTACGGGTGGGACGAGAAGGCGCTCCTGTCCGGGACGCAGCCCGCGCAACAGAAGTCCCTGTTCAGCGACGAGTTCAACGGGGAAGCGCCCCCGGGGCAGGGGCCGCGGAAGACGGAGAAGAAGCTCACGCTGGAGGACTACTTCTGAGCCTTGCGGACGCCGTTTGCCGATTCTGCCGGTGGGAGGGTCCGAACCCCGTGCGGGACGCGCACGGGTCGATCTTCTGTCCGAACTGCGGCCGCCCCGCGGACTACAAGGTCGTCGTCGAGGAGCTCAAGCGGCAGGGCCTGTGGCGGGAGTGAGTCACTTCCCGTCCGGGGGGCCCGGCGCCGCCCCTGCGGTTCGCGCTCGGGTCCACGCCGCCAGTCGCCGGTTCACCGCCAAGAAGATCCCGCCGAGGGTGATGCCCGCGCCGGCGAGCGCGAGCGGGTCCAGCACCTCGCTTCCGATCGTGAACCCGAGGAACACCGCCACGATCGGCGTGATCATCCCGATGTAGGAGGCGGACGTCGCCTCGATCCGCTTGAGGATCCACCAGTACGTGACGAACGCGACGACGGATCCCGCGAGGCATAGGTAGATGATCGCGAGCCAGCCCACCGGCCACCGGATCGTCCAAGGCTCCCCCGTGCCGAGGGAGATCGCGAACAGGCCCACGGCGCCCACCGCCATCGAGAGGGCCGTGAACGAGATCGGGTCCGTGTTGTGTCCCCACCGTTTCATCGCGACGGAGCAGATCGAGGCGGACGTGGCGGAGAGGACGATCGCGAGCATCGGGAGGAACTTCTCGAAGCCCGCCGCCGCGAGCTGTCCGCGGAAGATGAGCAGGATGCCGACGAAGCCGAGACCGACGCCCGTAAGTTTCTGGACGGTGAGCCTCTCCGCCTTGAGGAGGAGGTGGGCAAACACCGCCGTCTGGAAGACGAACGTGGCGAACAGGATCGAGGAGAGCCCGCTCTCCACGCCGTTCTTCTCGCCCCAGTAGATCAGCCCGTAGTCCGCCGTGTAGAGGACGACGCCCACGAACAGCACGAGGGTCCACTCCGTGCGCCCCTTCGGGAGCGTCGACCGCCGCCAGACGAGGATCGGCAGGAGGACCGCGAAGGCGAGGGCGAATCGGAGCGCCGCCGGGAGGAACGGGGGTGCGCCCTCGAGGCCGATCCGGATCGCGAGCCACGTGGAGCCCCAGATGAGGCACAGCATCGCGTAGAGGGCGCCGACGGTGAGGCGGAACGCCACGCGCCGGTCAGGGCTGCGGAGCCTAAAGCCTTCGCACCGCCGTCCGGCGGGTCAGGAGACGAGCGCGCAGACCGTGTACCACCCCTCGTTCCGACCGCCGGGCCCGACGACGCCCCCCCAGTCCACGGCGACGTAGTACGTGCCGGCCGCGAGGGCCTCCCACACGATGGATTCCCACACGCCAAGGCCCGCCCGGGCACTGCTCGCGAGGAAGGCCCCGTTCCGGTCGTACAGCATGAGGCGAAAGTCCCCCGCCGCCGGGACCGCGAGGCCGACCTGGAGGACGTCCCCGACTGCCAGGGTGATCTTGAACGCGTCCGCGCAGTCCAGGCATGCGTTCACGTACTGGAGGCGCTCGGACCACGCGAGCCCCGTGGGGAGAGCAATCGCGGACGCGAGGAAGTTCGGCGTGTCGTATCCCGCGCCGTGGAGGACCGCGCCGACGGCCGCGCTGTCCGCCGCCAATCCCCCGTCGTCGACCGCGCGCACACGGAACCAGATCGTCGCGTTCGTCGCGGGGACGGAGACCCACGCGGTCCGCGCCGTCTTCTCGAGCTCCGCGACGCACGTCGTCGAGGACGCACAGGGCCGCGGGTCAGGGACGAAGTCGGGATTCGGACCCCGGTGGACCTCGAACCGGGCGAGGTCGGGCACCGCCGGAATCGTCCACGTGAGGTTCGCGCGTTCGTTGGCGGCGTCGACAAATCGGGGGACGTCTAAGGCGGGCGCAGCGGGTGGGTCGCGGTCGAACCCCACGGTCACCTCCGCCTCGTCCATCGGCGGCAGGGGCTCGATGTTCCCCGCCGCGTCCCTCGCGCGGGCCGCGAACCCGTACCGTCCGTCGCCCCTCGGGAAGTCGAAGGTGAAGTTCCACGGCGCGCCGGACCGGGAGGACGCGAGGGTCCACGACATCCAGGCGACGTCCTCGCTCGGGCGGAACGCGTAGTGCAGCTCGACGACGGCGACGCCGCTCCGTTCGTCCGATGCGGCGGCGGTCACCGCCAGCGAGGAAGAATGCCAGTACGTCGCGATCGGGCCGACGCGGGACATCGGCACGGAGGCGTCGTACCCGAGGCTCGCCTCCGCCGCCTCCGGGGGCTGGTCCCGCTCCTGCATCCCGTTCTCCCGTCCTTGCGCGTGCAGCCGATAATGGCCGGCCCCGAGGGGCCACGCAAAGGTCCACGCGAACGGGGCGGTCGCGTTCCCGGCGGAGAACGGGCCCTGCCACGTGGCGTTGTCCGTCGCGAAGTGGTAGCGCAGGTCGACGATCGTGACGTTCGCGGTCGCGATTGCCGCCACTTCGATAGGCGTGCGGAACCAATAACCAGTCACGGGCAGGAGCGATGCGCTGGGAGGAGATCCGTGGTACGCGACCGTCGCGTCTGGGGTCGGATGTGGTCCTTCGCGATTCCCCACGCGGTCCGTCGCGGTTGCATACACCTGGAACGTCGCCTTCACCGCGCCCGGGTCGAATCGGTACGAGCCGCGGTCGTCCGGGGAGGTCGTGAGCACGCTCCACGCGCGGTCGTCCGCGCGGATCCACACGTCGACGCGCGCGATCCCGGAGCCGCTGTCGTCCGCCCTCCACGTGACGTCGAAGGCTCCGATCGAGACGTTGGCCGCGAGGAACGCACGCGAGATGGGCGGTGTCGTGTCGACGGCATAGGGGAAGGAGCGATTCGCCTGGCGGTTCCCCTGCGGGTCTGCGGCCCCCGACACGAGGAGCGCGTACGTCCCGTCCGCGCCCTCCGAGACGTTCGCGATCCCCCGCCACGTCGATCCGGCGAGCGACTCCTCGAGCACGGTCAAGTTGGTCGTTCCCTCCAGGAGGACGGCGGGACTCGCCGACAGCGGCTCGTCGAATTCGATTCGGAACGTTGCACGACCCCCGGGGAGGAACGTCCCCTCCTCTGGCTCCACTGCCAAGATCACCGGAGGGAGAGAGTCGGTCGCAACCGCCGGGTCTGGCGGCGTCGTCAGCACGGTCGTGACGTGCGCAATGCCGGCCCCGAGCAAGGATCCGAGGAGGAAGACAGTACCCATGGTCCGCCCGCGCGCCCTTCGTCGGCCGCGCTCCAACGCACCCCGCCGGTCCGTCGCTTCCATCGCCATCCGACTCCTCCTGAGGGGACGGGGCGCGAGCCACGACAATCCTCGCACTACTTGTACGCAGAAGAAACGAAACGACCTTATCCGGCGCGTCCCCTCGGGACCGCGATGGCGGGCGTCAGCTTCGACCCGATCGCGGAATCTTACGATGCGACCCGCCGGCTGCCCGAGCCGCTCATGGAGCGCGCAGTCTCCGCGCTCGCGTCCACCCTCGGGACGGACGGCCTCATGCTCGAAGCGGGCGTCGGCACGGGTCGGTTCGCCATCCCCCTCCGCGCCCGCGGGGTCCGCGTCGTCGGCGTCGACATCGCGCCGAAGATGCTCGCCCTCGCGAGGGCGAAAGGCACGGGGGACCTGTTCCTCGCGTCCGCTGCAGACCTCCCGTTTCGCGACCGCGCGTTTCGCGCCTCGATGGCGATTCACGTCCTCCACCTCCTCGCGAACTGGCGGGCGGTCCTGCACGAGCTCGCGCGGGTCACGGAGGGGACGTTCGTCACCCTCCTGGAGACGACCACGACCGCGGCGGTCGGCGGCGGGGACGCCTCCCGGGCATACGGGGACGCGGTCGCGTACCCGATGCCGCGGTACCAGGAGCTCGCGCGGGCCCATGGGTACGAGTACACGCATCCCGGCGTGCGCCCTCCGGATCTGATCGCGCGAATCCCGCCGGACGTCCGCGAGCCCGTGGGGCGCCGCCGGGTCGAGGTGTCCGGCCCCGACCTCCTCGAGCCGATTGCCGCCAAGACGCACAGCTCCCAGTGGCGCATCCCCGGCGCGATCCACGTGGAGATCATGGAGGCGCTCCGCCGCGAGGTCGTGGGACGGCGGTTCGAGCGCACGTGGGATGTCGAGCTCGTGGGCTGGACGCGGGAGTCCCTCCGCCGGTTCTGATGTTACGTGTACGCCATGGGTTCATCCCTCGCGTTCGCGGTGAGGGCCGTCCGTGGAGGCGAGTCCCCCGTTGCTCGCGTCGGAACCACCGCCAACCCTCGCCCTTCCCCCCGAGGAAACGACGACCCTGTGGGACTTCCCCCGCCAATCCGTGGACGGGCTCCGGATTGGCGACCCCGCATACCCTGGGGTCACGCCCGCGCTCGCCTGCGTGAACGCGATTCGGCGATTCACCGCCAAGGGCGACCTCGTTGTGGACCCGATGGCCGGATCCGGGACGACGGTCGACGCGGCCCGCCTCCTCGGGCGGCGCGCCCTCGGGTTCGACCTCGCCCCGCGCCGCCCGGACATCCTCCCCGCGGACGCCCGTGCCCTCCCCCTCCCCGCCGGCTGCGCGCACCTCGCGATCGTCGATCCCCCGTACTCCGACAACCTCCGGTACTCCGACGACCCGCGGTGCCTCGGCCGCCTGCCCGCACCGGAGCCCGCATACTACGAGGCCGTGGAGGGGGTTACGCGGGAGGTCCGGCGAATCCTGCGGCCCGGCGGCATCCTCTCGTGGATCACGAGCGACGAGTACCGCCGCCACCGGTTCACCCCGGTGGGATTTCGCACGTACGAACGGCTCCTGCGTCACTTCGATCCCGTGGACATCGTATGTCTCGCCCGCCGCGGGGACCGGAGCGCGACGCCGATGTGGGAGCACCGGGCGCGGACGCGCCGGTTCTACCTTCGCGGCTTCAAGTACGTCTTCCTGATGCAGAAGGTGGCGGGGTGAGCGTGATGCGCCGGGCGAGCGGGGAGACGATGCGGGCGATGCGGGCGATCCGGGAGGTCGTGGCCGCCCACGCCGCGCGTCGCGGGGACCGGCTCGACGTGCGGTACACGGTCGGGTGGGTCGCGTTCCGGAGCACCGCCGCCAACCGCGCCTTCGCGGAGGTCCGGCCGGGGAAGAAGGGCATCGAGATCTTCCTGCTGCCGCCGAGGGCAGCGCTCCGCGATCCCTCCGGGCTCGCGATGCCCGTGACACCGTCCCGCGGCTGGGGCTGGTTCCGGACGCGCGTGAAGGTCGAGAACGGGTTCTCTCCGGAGTCGGCGGCGGACCTGCTCCGGCAGTCGTACGAATATGCGCGCCGGATGCCGCGGAGGGTCCCGCGCGGGGCGCGCCGGTAGACCGGGGAGGTGCGGCGCGCCTCACGGAACCAAGACTTCGGGGGCCTGCCGCGGCCGCGCGGTGCCGATCGCGGCGCGCACCAGGTCGAAGTTCGAGACGATGCCGACGACCGTCTTCCCGTTGAACACGGCGAGGTGGCGGACGTTGAGGCGCGTCATCATCCGGGCGGCATCCCGCACGCGGACACCGGGGGTGACGAGCGCGAGGGGCGCCGTCCGCACTTCCGCCACACGTGTCGCCTCGAGGTCCCGGCCGTCCGCGATCGCGTCAACGACGTCGCTGGAGGTCAGGATGCCGTACGGCTCGTCCCGCTCGATCGGCCACACGACGAGCGAGTTGATGCCGCGATCCGCCATCGCCCGCGCGGCCGTGAGGACGGAGGACTCTTCGCTGATCCCGTGGACCTCCGTCGTCATCACGTCGCGCACCTTGGGTTCGGAGACCATGCGCTGCACCTCGGACGTTCATGGGCGGCCCGGGGCTTACGGATGGCGGCCTTACACTCCCGTCCGTATATACGGCGTTACACGTCGATCGTGAACGTCAGGACGGTCACGTCGCCGTCGTCGTCCGCGACCGTCACCGTGACGAGGTACGAGCCCGCGGCCGTGTACGCGTGCACCGCCAGGTCCGTGGCCGCGGCGGGGGTCCCGCCGGGGCTCGGGAACGGGTCCGGGGAGACACCGTTCGCGAAGTACGTGCGCGCCTCGAGCGTCCCGTCGCCCCAGTCGACGGACACGAAGAGGTCGTCGGAGCCCGGGTCCGTGATCGTCGTCGTGATCGCCGCCAACAGCGCCCCGCCGGTCAATGGGACGCCCGCGAAGTCGACGTCCCACACGTACGTGCCCGGGTGCTCGACGTTGAACGTGTGCTGGTACATGACCTCCGTCCCGTCGTCGAGGTGGAGGGTGACCCAGACGGGGTCCGCCCCGTTCGGCTGTCCGTTCACCGCGTCGTCGAGGGGCGTGTACTCGATCCGGGCGACGTTCGCGCTCCCTTCGAGGAGGACCACATCCGTCAGCGTCGTCGCCTGCTCGTCCGGGCTCCCCGGCATGCGGACGACGGAGACGCGCCCGACCTCCCGACCGTCGCGGGTCATCACGAGGGTGACGTCGTGCCACTTCTCGCCCGCGACGCGGAGGGTCACGTTCCCGTTCCCCGCCGGGGTCACGTCGAGCGAGGACGAGGCGCCGGGGGCGACGTTCGCGATCGTGGCGGTTAGGGTGTCAGAGGCGAGGAAGAACGAGCCCCGCGTCTTCCGCACTTCGTTCGCAATCTCCTGGTAGATGTCGAAGAGGGAGCCCGCGTCCGGGGACGGAAAGTACCTCCCGCCGGTGTCGTCCGCGATGCGCCGCATGAGCGGCTCGAGGAACGGGGGCACATTCAGCCCGATCGTGTAGATCCGGACGCCGAGTTGGATCGCCCGCTCGACTGCGATCGGGATCAAGAGCTCGTCGTCCTCGAAGATCGATTCCGCGTCCGTGAGGAGGATGATCACCCAGATGTGGTCCGGGTCCCCGTGGTGCTGGAGTTCGTCGAGCGCGGTCTGCAGCCCCGGGGAGATAAACGTGCCGCCGAAGGAGTCGATCAGGTCGATGTCCGCCTTCACCTGCGGATAGTCCGCGCTCAGGGGGTGGTCGTTCACGAGGACCGGGCTCTCGTCGAAGTCGACGACCGCCGCGCGGTCCGCCGGGACGAGGAGGTCCACGTACCCCTTTGCCGCGTCCTTCCGCAGGTCCAAGGGATCGTTCCACTGCATTGAGCCGGAGGAGTCGATCGTGAAGACGATGTCCTGCTTCACGCCGACGGTCGCGTTCGGCAGGAAGCCGCGGACGTTCAGCGTCATCGGGTAGATCCCGTCGTCGCGCAGGGTGACCTCCGGGTTCCTCCCCACGAGGTCCGCGTCGTTCGTCGGGTTCCCGTCCCCGTTCCCGTCGACGGCCGGGTCCGTGTCCCACGTGAGGCTGGTGATGTTCGCGCCGGGCCCCGTCTTCGAGACGTCCGGGTTGAGGACGAACGGTTCGCCCTCCGCGGCGAATACGTCCTCGCCGGCGTTTACCTGCACGTTGCACGCGCCGATGATGAACGGAGCGTCGCCGAGTGTTTCCACGATCGACCCCTGGAGGACCTTTACGATCGCCCGGTACTCGCCCTCCGGCACGAACTCGCCAACGTGGATCGGGTTCCCGTCCGCGTCCTCCGCAAGCCACTGCTGGGTCCATACGAAGCCTTTCACCGCGCCGGGTCGGAGGATGAAGTCCGCGGGGACCCAGTCCGTGAGAATCATCCGGACCGCCCCGATCGTCGGGCTCACGATTTCGTAGTTCGGTTCGGAATCGTAGAACAGGCGGCCTGCGCCGACGTTCTTCAGCGTGATTAGGACGGCCTCCTCCGGGAAGTAGCAGTTCTTGTCCACTCGGACGCTCGGCCGGCCTTGGAGGAGGAACGCAGGCCCGGGCGGCCGCGGGTCCGAGGCGGGGGTTCCCTCGTCCCCACCGTCGGGGTCGGCGGCGGAATCAGTGGGACCGCGGGACCATCCCGCGGGCGCCGCGAGAGCGCTCAGCGCCGACACAATCATGACGAGCGCAAGCGCAAGACACCCCCGGACGTGCGAGGACACGGTTGTCCCCTCCCCGGGAATCGATGCGGGATTGGCGGTAAATAGGTTTGCCCGAGCCCGCCTAGCCGACCGTGACGGAGAACGTGAGGACGGTCTGCCCGCCGTCATCGTCCGTCACGGTCAACGTGATCGTGTAGGTGCCCGCGGCCGCGTACGTGTGGAGGCCGACGTCCGTCACGTTCACGGGTGCGATTTCCGGGCTCGGGTACGGGTCCGCCGAAACGCCGTTCGATAGGTACGTGTGCACGTCCACCGCCCCGTCGCCCCAGTCCCACGTCGCGACGATGTCGTCGGAGCCGGGGTCCGCGATGTGCGCCGCGAGCGCGAACCCGCGGCCGAGGAACAGGCCCTCGACGTCGGAGACGTCCCACACCCAGCCGTCCGGCTGCTGCACGTTGAACGTGTGATGGATCTCGAGGACGGTCCCGTTCTCGAGCCCGAGGAGGACCCACACGGGGTCCGCGCCGTTCACCTGCCCGTTGATCGCATCGTCGAGCGGCGTGTACACGACCTGCATCGCGTACGTGTGCGCGATGTCGAAGTCAATCGTGCCGACCACCGCCATCTGCTCGTCCGGGGAACCCGGGACGCGAAGCACGCTCGCCGTGCCGATGACCGTCCCATCCTTTGTCAGCGTAAGCGTCACGTCGTGGTACTTCTCTCCCGCCACGCGGAGTGTGACGTTCACGGGCGTTGTCGTATCCATCATCATGGAGGGCACGACGTTTCCAACGTGCACGACGACCTCGTCGGAGAGGACGAAGAACTGTCCGATTGAATCGTTGAACTCGGACGTGATCTCGTCGAAGATGGCCTGCATGTTCGACACGAGCGGAGCGGAGTAATAGTTGCCGCCGGTTTCGTGGGCAATCATCTGGAGGCGGGGTTCGTCCGAGGGGTCAGGGCGGATTCCGATTACGTACACTCGAACGCCCAGGTCCTTCGCGAATTGGATCGCTACAGGGAGGCGGTGGCCGTCTTGGAGGGCTGTGGAAGACCCGTCCGTCATGAAGATCTCGAGCCAGGTGTGCCTCGGTTCGCCGTAGTCCGCGAGTTCCCGCAGCCCGCGCTGCAGGCCGCCAGCGAGGAAGGAGCCTCCGTCGGCGTCCACCTTGTCAATGTTCGTCCGGATCCGCTCATAGTCCTCGGTCAGGTGGACGCCCCCGACAACGCTCGCGGAGTCGTCGAATTCCACGACGGCGGCGCGGTCATGCGGCACGAGAAGGCTCACGTACGCCTTTGCAGCCACCTTTCGTTGGTCCGTCGGGTCGGCGGTGGCCATGCTCCCCGAGGAGTCGATTGAGAACACAACGTCCTGGTCCACGCGCGTCTTAGCCTGGACGGTGCCGAAGCCGCGAAGGTTCATGACCACGGGGAAGACTCCGTCGTCCCCCCAGGTGAACTCCGGGTTCTCACCGACGAGGTCGATGTCGTTCGTGGCGTTCCCGTCCCCGTTCGCGTCCCTCGCGGGGTCGAGGTCCCACGTGATCGACGTGACCGTCGCGTTGCCGGTGATTTTGATCATCGGTCGGAAGGTCACCGTCGCGCCCTCCGGCACGACTTGGTCCGCCCCCGCGCTAATCTGGGCAAGGCACGGTCCAATCGTGAGCGCTGCGCTGCCGAGCTCGAGGAGGTCCGGAAAGGGAAAACCAATCAGGGTGAGAATCGACAGAATGTAGTCGCCGGCGGGCACGAGTTGGCCCTTGCTCAATCCGTCGTCGCGGTCCCATCGGCCGTTCCACGTCATCACAAAGGATTCCCCGGGTTGCAGGAGGACGCCCTCGTCCGGGTACCCGCCCCGCGCGTCGCGGACGTTCCCGGTCGTCTCGTTCCACACGATGAAGTTCGGTCGGTTCGTGTACCGCAATGGGCCGGTGCCCACGTTCCGGAGGAAGATGGTGACCTCTTCCCCCGGCAGGTAGCAGTTCCGATCCGTATCCGCCTCCGGGATCCCCACCCCTGTGGGGGCGGGCGGCGGGCGGTCCGAGGGGCTCACGCCCGTCGGCGCAGCGAGCGCAAGGCTGGCGGCGAACGCGAGCAAAAGTCCAATCGAGAGCGCCCTACCCCGTCCTCCCCGCATGGAGACAACCCCGCGGAATCGATTCGGGGCGAGGGATAAATAGGTTCGCCCATGACGGACGTCGGAACGCGCGGGGACGATACCGTTTAATACGCCCTTCGTCTAGGCCTCCTCTCTCTGGTCCGGCGATGTCCCTTCAGTGGGGAAGCCACGAAATTCAGAGGTGATCCGATGGCGGACGAAGGAACGGCCCCCCCCGGGGCGGAGGGCGAGCAGGCGGCGCGCCCGCGGAACCTGTACGGGCACGTGAAGGCGGCGTGGAAGAACCCACGGAAGAGCTGGCTGAAGGACGTGCGGCAGCAGCGGATGGTGGAGTGGCGGCGGTCGGAGTCCTTCGTGCGCCTGGAGCGGCCGACTCGGATCGACCGGGCCCGTACGCTCGGGTGGCGGGCGAAGCCCGGGTTCGTCGTCGTCCGTGCGCGCGTCCGCAGAGGCGGGCTCCGGAAGCACAATCCGATGGGCGGGCGCCACCCGAAGCGGCGGGGGATGCTCAAGATCACGATGGCGAAGTCCATTCAGCGGATCGCGGAGGAGCGCGTCGCGAAGCGGTACCCGAACATGGAGGTCCTCGCATCGTACTGGATCGGGGAGGACGGGATGCACAAGTACTACGAGGTCCTCCTCGTGGACCCGGCGCATCCGGTGATCCGCGCGGACCCGAAGATCCGCTGGATCGCGGAGCCCCAGCACACCGGTCGCGTGTACCGGGGCCTCACGCCGGCGGGCAAGAAGGGCCGAGGGCTCATGTACAAGGGGACGGGCGCGGAGAAGGTGCGGCCGTCGATCGGGGCGCACGAGCGGAAGGGGAAGTAGGGCGAAGTCGCCGTCACCTTTATCCCGGCGATTCCGCTCCGCGCGGTGTGGCCGACGCCCTCGTGCTCGCGGTGATCGCCTTCCTCGTGTTCATCGTCTCATTCACGTTCGCGAACGTCGGCCTCGGCGGCGGCGGCCTGTACGTCCCAATCCTCCTCCTGATGTACGTGGACGACGACGACATCGTCGTGCCGATTTCCCTCTGCCTCGCAGCCGCCACCGCAATCAGCTCGACGCTGACCCATCGCCGGAAGGGCTTCGTCGACCTCCGGATCGGGAAGCGCCTCGTCGCCGGCGCGTTGCTCGGCGCGATCCTCGGCACGTCGTTCACGATCGACGTCCTGACCGTCCGGAACTTCAAGATCTTCTTTGCAAGCCTCCTGTTCGTCCTCGCCATCCTCCTCCTCAACGATTGGCGGCGGGGAAACAGCGTTGACGAGGACGTCCCCGCCCGCCTGAGTGGGAAGCGGATGACGGCCGCGTCCGTCGCGACCGCCGCCAGTGGGTTCGTCTCCGGCTCTGCGGGCGTCGGCGGCGGCGTGTTCAACGTCCCGATCATCACGTACATCCTCGGGCGCAGGACCCGGACCGCGATTGGGACCTCTTCCCTGCTGATCATCCCCACCGCGGCTTTCGGGTTCGTGATCTTCGCGGTTCGCGTGGGCCTCCGGCCGGAGTTCGGAATCATCCCGATCCTCTTCCCCCTTGCGCTCGGGGGCGCCTACGTGGGCTCCCGATGGGGCCTCGAAGCGCTCCGGGCGCGGTCCGTCGCGCTCCTGTTCATCGGCGTCGTCTTCCTCGCAGACGCGCTCGTCGTGCTCGAGGTGCTCGGGAAACTGGGATGAGTCCTGCGTGCCTTGGCTCCCCGTTCCGGACGACCGCTTCAACACCGTCACGCGTCACGGATCCGCTCGGCCAAGGCACGGATTCCGGCCCGGGGCAGACCCGTGAGGGGGGCCAAGGTCAGCGAGCTCTCGCCGCGGCCCATGACGTAGGCCGCCGTCGGCCCGGGGAATGGGACCTCGCTCCCTGCGGTCACACCGAACGTGCCTTTCTCCAGGTTCGGATCCCACTTCCGGAGGGAGGCGACGACCGCGTCCGGGCCCACGACGCGAACGCGGCATCCACGTCGCATGAGGAGCAACGCGGCGACCATCCCCTCCTCGTCCTCCGCGACCGCGGAGACGTCGCCCTGACTCCCCGCGGGGAGCCCGCCTGGCCCGTCGACAACCTCGTGAAACACGTACGCCCGCGGCCCTCGAACCTCCGCGTGGATCTCCCGGTCCGGGGCCTCGAGGTCCACCCTCAGCTCGGGGATTGCCTCCTGCACCGCCTTGCCGAGGACGCGCGCGAGCTCTTGGGACGTGTACGGGTGCTGCCCGGATCGCCGGGGCCGAATCGCGAAGGACATCCCGGACCTCAGGACGCCGTGTGCGTACGCGGCGACCTCCCGCGTGAGCGTCGCGAGGTCCGACTTCGTCTCCATGGCGGGGGAGATCGATACGACACCGAACACGCGCCGCAGGAGGCGGAGGGCGGTGGACACGTACTCCGCGTGCACGAACAGGCGGCCGCGCTCGACCTTCACGACGCACTCGACGCCGTCGGCGGCGAACATCGTCCGCACGTTCGCCGCGAGTCGATCCTCGAGCGCGCGGCGCACGTAGGCGGACTTGAGGGCGAGTTCCCCGTAGCGGACGAGCAG
>Ga0209751_10001264_pt1 | contig 26176 bp, 21 predicted proteins | sample RifCSP13_1_FD_184019 | JGI IMG/M metagenome (GOLD analysis project Ga0209751, IMG submission 184019) | Soil microbial communities from Rifle, Colorado - Rifle CSP2_sed 13_1 (SPAdes) (version 2) | ecosystem: Environmental > Terrestrial > Deep subsurface > Rock core/Sediment | place: Rifle...
ATGGGCCGCTCCGCGGATGACCGCTGGGCGCCCCTGGTGATTGAGCGCCTCAATGATTCCAGCGTGGAGCTGAGCCGTGAGGCAGCCCGCGCCGCCGGCGAGCTGGAGCTTAGCGAGGCGCTGCCGGCATTGGTCGACCTGCTGCAGGATGAAGATTCAGAATTAAGGTTGGCCGCCGCCTGGTCGCTTTCGCAAATCGGCGGCAACGGCGTGGCCGAGGCGCTCGAGGAACTTTTGGAGCGCAGCGATGACGAAGACGAGATCGACCTGATCGAGAACGCCATCGAGAATCTGGCCCTCACCCAGGAAATGGGCGAACTCAATCTGATGGATCTCTCGCCTGAAGACTTGGAAGACATAGCCCACCCCAATGGAAACTCCGAGGAGAGCGAAGACCCGGACGAAGAATAACGAGCGGGGTGATATGACTGGCAAGGAGAGACTGCACGCCTGGATCGACGGGCATGTTCAAGGGGTCGGATTCCGCTATTTCGTTCGCGAGAGTGCGGCTAGGCTGCCCTTAACCGGCTGGGTGCGCAACCTGCGCGACGGCCGCGTGGAACTCGTTGCTGAAGGTAAACGCGAGGACTTGGAAAGGTTTCTGAGTACCGTTCGAGTGGGACCGAGGGGCTCCCAGGTAACCGATGTGCGGGTGGAGTGGGGAATTGCCAGCGGGGAATTCGACAGCTTTGCGGTGCAAGCTACCCTTTAGACGTAAGCAAACGCAGCACCGATCCCTGGCTGATCTTTCACAATCTGGTAAAAGCGCGCGGCTTCGCTGGCCTTCGAAGCTGTATCAGGGGCGTAGTTCACTGACCCGCATTCGGTGATGAAAATCAATTGTTCAGGATAGTAGCGGCGCAGGCTGAGATAATAGCCGCCCTTGTCCTCATCCAGCATTTCTTTGGGGCTATACCAGAGGCAAATGGCGCCGATCCAGTCGGCATGCAACATGGCTTCATCCGCGCCCTCCATGAAGTTGGCCGCGTCCAGTCGCTGGCCGGTTATCTGCGGCCCGGGAGCCAAGCCCGGAAAGCCGAATTTCGCCATCGGGAAGCTCAACCTCAAAGAGGCGACTGCATCCATCCACCACCGGCCAAAATCTTGACCGGAATGCCAATGCAATCCGCAACCGCCACTGGTCAGGTTTGGAGCGCGCAGCACCGCGAAATACCCGACCCCGGTTTCGACATGCCGCTGGACTGAAGGGCGCACCCAGGCAGCCCATTCGGCCGCGGGTATCGGTTTTCTGACAGCAGGTAAAGATAATTGCGTCATCAGAAAGAGTGTCGGATTGTGCTTCCTCAAGCTGCCGATGGTCTCCTTGCCGACATCCATGCGAAGCAGCGCCGCCTCAGGTGCATATTTGCCGGATGCATCAATGGATAATCCTTCACCGCTGGCGTGGACGCCAGCCAAGCAGCGGCCCAGCGGCCAGGGGTAGGCTGAGATATCACTCGGTTTTACGGAGAAGGATAAGAAGGGAGTGGGATCAATGATGTCATCTGGGAAATGCGTCAACCCCTTAGCGGTTGCGCCCTGCTGGAACAAGCCAAGATGAATATGACCTCCTGTTGTTTGGCCCGTGGGCCCAGCGTTGCCGATCACGGTACCCGCTTTCACGTTTTGACCTTTGGCAACTGTGATATTGGAAAGATGTCCGTATAGGGTGCGATAACCATCGCGGTGCAAGATGGTCGCATAGCGGCCATGGGGATTCCCATCTTCGGCGCGAACGTGCGCGGTTTCAACGATGCCATCGACGCACGCGTAAATCTTGCTGTTCATCGTGGCGCGGATATCCAAACCTTCATGCCCGGGAAGCCCGCGATCCAAATGAAGCTCCGGATTCGCTCCAAACGGTTGAGTCACGACAACAAAATCGGTCGGCCAATTCAAATTAATGGGATTGCCAAGGCTTCCCACTATTTGCGGAACTTGCCCGACGGCCTTTTTTTCTCCCGGAACGGGTTCTTGTTTTTCAAACAAGATGTTCTTGTCCATGGGTTACCCGAATCCCAATTTGCGTTCTTTCATCGAGATGTAGCGACCCTGCCCGATAATCAGATGATCAAGCAATTCAATGTCGAGAAGTTGCCCCGCCTCGCGCACGGCCTTAGTCAGGGCTAGGTCGTCGGGGCTCGGGGTCGGATCACCACTGGGATGATTGTGCACCAGGATGATGGCAGCCGATTCTCGCACGATAGCCGGTTTGAAAATCTCTGCGATCCGCGCGGAGGTGAAATTGATCGAACCCTTATACAGTTCCTCGATGTCGACGACGCGGTTGCGCGTATCCAAGATAAGCTCGCGTAAGTGTTCCTGGGCTAATCCGCTCATCTCGTATTGAACTAAGGCGGCGGCGTCCGCCGGACTGCTGATTGCGGGCCTGGATTCAGGGCTTTGCACGCTCAGACGTTGGCCGATTTCAATCGCTGCCTTGACCGCGGTGGCTTTGGCTTCCCCCATCCCTTTCAACGACTCCACTTCCGCATAGTCGGCTCTCTGCAGCCCGGTCAGGCCGCCAAAGGTGTTTAGCAACCGTTGCCCAAGCGTCACTGCACTCTCGCCGCGCAATCCGGTACGCAGGAGCACGGCCAGCAGTTCCGCTGTGTTCAATGCACCCGGGCCAACTTTTTTCAAGCGCTCTCGCGGTCGCTCATCGGGTGCTAAATCCGCGATTCGATAGCTGCCTTTTTCTTCCACCATGCACAATAGTCTACAAGAAACATGCCATACGAGTTGCAAAAACCTTGCGAAGGTTGCTCTCGGGAACTTGCCGAAGTGGAAATTCAATCCTTCGCAAGGTTGATAAACATGCGATGGGGTTGCCCTCATTGACACCCCATTTTGCGCACGGTATAAACGCCCCATGAGACGCAACGCCTGGCCTTTGCTGCTGGCCGCCTTGGTGCTAGCAGGCCAGGCCTGCAATCTGCAGCGAGTGCTCGATCCTTCGCTGCCCACCTCGACCTCCCCATCCAACCCAACGACAACTTCCAGCCCGACGCCGATCCCGACATCAGCCCCCACATTGACTAACGAGGCGCGCGTCGCAGCCGGCGACCTGGCCTTCTTCTACGGCGATTGGGATGGCGCCTTGGACGAATATCAACGAGTACTTTCCGAAAGTCAGGATGAGGAATTACGCGCCGCGGCCACGTTGGGTATCGGTCGTACCCACGCGGCAATGGGGAATTATTCGCGGGCGCGTCAAACATTGGAGGGATTGGTAGACACTTTCCCTGGTGCCGAAGCGTTGGCCAGTACATACTACGCACTGGCCTCTGTGTACGAGGAATTCAATGACTCGCAAGCTGCGGCTGAAGCCTATCAGCGCTATCTGGAATTGCGCCCCGGCCGACTTGATTCCTATGTACAGGAATTGCGCGGCGACCAATTGCTTGCCGCCTCTGAATATGACGCGGCGATCGCAGCGTACGAAGCAGGGTTGGAGGCCGACCGCCGGGGTGATAATTCGATTTTAAAAGTCAAGATCGGCAACGCGCAATTCCGAGCAGGCGATTTTGCAGCGGCAATCGCAACCTACCAAGCGATTTTGAACAGCACGACCAATGATTACCTGAAGGCCGATATGGATCTGCTGATCGGGCGCGGTTACTTGGAGTTGGGCGAAACAGTACAAGCCCATACCTATTATCTGCACGCGGTGGTCAACTATCCCCTGGCCTATTCAAGTTACGCCGCGTTAGTGGAACTCGTAAATGCAGGGGTAGCAGTTGACGAATTGCAGCGTGGGCTGATTGACTACAACACTGCAACCCTAACGACCGACGAGGGGAACCAACAGGAGCTTTACGGTGTAGCTATTGCCGCCTTCGATCGCTACCTGGCTTCCAACCCAGATAATCACACCGATACGGCGCATTATTACCGCGGGCTGGCTTTGCGCGAAATCAGAGATTACTTCGGCGCAATCCAAGAGTTCGACCACATCATTTCCAAACATGGATTCGATGAGCATTGGGTGGACGCATTCTCCGAAAAAGCGGCCACTCAGTGGTTCAATCAAGAGAATTACGAAGGCGCCATCAATACCTTACTAGGTTTCGTGGCAGCCACTCCAAGCCAACCTGCATCTGCAGAGTTCCTCTTCGAGGCAGGCCGGATAGCAGAGCGCGGCGGCCGCCTGACCCGTTCGATCGAGATTTGGCCGCGCGTGGCTGACGAATATCCCTCATCCGAGTTTGCCTATGACTCCGTTTTTCTCGCTGGTATCAGCACCTATCGCCTCAAAGATTACTCCGGCGCGCAGAGTCTTTTCCTGCGCGCCTATCAGACTGCGCTAAGTCCAGAGCAGCAATCGCAAGCATTGTTTTGGGTGGCTAAGGCCTTACGAGCCCAGGGCAACGAGGATGGCGCGCAAAATGCCTGGCAGCAAGCGGCTGCTGTGGACCCGACTGGCTATTACAGCGAGAGGGCCAGCGACATCCTGGCCGGCCTTGAACCGTTCCAGCCACCGGCTTCGTACTGGTTCGATTACGAAGTGGACGCTGAGCGGCTGGAGGCCGAAGCCTGGATCCGTGACACCTTTGATTTGCCAGCCGATATCGACCTTAGCGACCCGGGGCCGTTGTTTAGCGATCCGCGCTTCATGCGCGGTGCTGAATTGTGGCGCCTGGGCGAATACGAGCTGGCACGCGCTGAATTCGAGGACTTACGCCTGAGCTTGATCGCCGACCCGGCCAACTCTTACCGCCTGGCGAATTATCTGATCGATCTTGGGCTCTATCGCACGGGAATCTTTGCGGCCCGCGAGGTACTGACGATGGCCGGTATGAGCGATGCTGCCACCATGAATGCGCCCACGTATTTCAACCGAATTCGATTTGGGACCTATTTCCGTGATCTGGTCGAGAGGGAAACCCGAGCCGAAGGCCTCGACCCGCTGTTTTTCTACAGCATGATGCGCCAGGAGAGTCTCTTCGAAGGATTCGTCACTTCGTCTGCCGGGGCCCGCGGACTGCTGCAAATCATCCCAAGCACGGGCCAAGAAGCAGCAACGCTGGCCGGCTGGCCACCCGATTTCACGCCTGATGATCTGTATCGCCCGATCGTCAGCATCCGCCTGGGTGCAGATTACCTGGCCGTGCAGAAACATGCGTTCAACGACGACCTGTATGCCACCTTGGCAGCTTACAACGCAGGCCCTGGTTGGGCTTCGTATTGGACAAGTTTGGCAGGCGAGGATCAGGATTTGCTCTTAGAAGTGATCCAATTTGCAGAGACGCGCAATCACATTCGCAGCGTTTACGAATTATTCACGATTTACAGCAATCTATATTCTACGGAACAATGAAACGCCCGGCGATCCGGGCGTTTGCTTATGGCATGCCCGTTGCCGTTGTATCCCCGATCTCGGGCTGTGCAGTTGGATCCAACTCCTCAACCTGGCTGCGGGCGACCAGGAACCATTCATTGATCGTTGCGAAACGGTCACTGGACTGGAAGATAGGACCAACAGAAACCCCGCGCACCTGCGACGAAATTGCATAGTTGTAAATCGGGATATACAACAGAATAGCGGGTATTTCGCGGGCGAAGTGGGCTTGGAAATTGTGATACAAACGGGCGCGTTGGCTTTGATTAGTGGAGAAACCCGGGAAGGCGCGGGCTAGCTCCAGATATTCGCTGGCGCGACGATCATCCCACATTGAATAATTTTGCCCACCCGTGGCTTCGGCCTGGTGCCAGAATGGGTAAGGATCAGGGTCTGGTTCATGCGCGAAATCCAAATCAACCAAAGCCGCCTGGTAAGCGCGCGGCTCCAAGTAATCGCTGATCAGTTGCTCATAAGGAACAGCCAACAGAGTCGCCTGTACGCCAATCTGGGCCCAGTCGTCGCGGATGCTTTCTGCAATTTGCGTGTGCAAGGCGTCGTCAGGGTGAACCAGTTCAAGCTCCAAACTGATGCCTTCTTTGCTGCGCACTTGCCCGCCTTCCGCAGGGATGGTGTAGCCAGCCTGTTTGAGCAGGCTGATGGCAATATCGGCGTCATAGGGGATACTCGGCTGAGCTTCGTTGTAAGCCCATGAACCGGGCAGAATGGGGCTGTCTGCAACAATCCCTTGCCCCCCGAGAAATTGGTCTACGATCCATTGCCGATTAGTGCCATACATCAACGCCTGGCGCACCTGCGTTTCTTGAAAGAACGGCTTCTCGGGGTTTTTTAAGTTGAGGAGCACAAGACTTAAACTTGGCAGGCGGGTACTGTAGACATTTAACGTTGGGTCTGATAGAACGGTAGAAAGAAGCTGGGGATCAATATAGTTGATGCCTAACAAATCGCCTCCCTGATAGGCTTGATACGCGTCTTCCGCGGTCTCGTAATAATGGAATACAACCTGGTCGATATAAGGACGCCCAGCGTAGTAACCGTCCCAGGCATTGAGTACAACGCCTGTGACCTGGTTGTTCTCATTCAGTAATTCGCCGAACCGATAGGGTCCTGAACCCACAGGTTCCAGGTTATACGGAGCGTTCATCAGGGTGGCGGCGTCCATCTCTCCCAATAAGTGTTGAGGCAGCACGCCGAAACTCAGGTAATCCATGAACGGCGCGTAAGCCGACGGGAGCCAGAACTGCATATGCAAATCGTCGAAGACAAACACCTCAACCGATTCCCATAGAGTACGAACGTCTTCGCGGATCGGGAGGCTCGGATCTTTTAGCAATTCAACGGTATAGGCTACATCTGCGGTGGTCAGAGGTTCGCCATCATGCCAGATTAACCCTTCACGGAGCTTGACGTTGTATTGCAACCCGTCCAGGGAAACGCCCCAGGTCTCAGCTAGATCTGGTAGTGGGTTGCCGCGTCCATCGAAGCGCACCAGACCATTGAACAGCAATCGGGTGATGTCCTGGTCGGCTGGATTGGCATCATCTAATAAGGGATTCAGGCGACCAATAGTCCCGACCAACCCCTCGATGTAGATGCCGCCGCGTTCAGGCTGGGCGGTGAATGTCTGGAGTACAGGTTGTTGGGCAAGCAGGAGAATGGCAATCGCAACTAATGCCAGTCCGACGAGGAGGAGCTGCCAGCGCAGTTTATTCATTCAATTAGAGGCGGTTGAAAGTTGAATGTTTAAGGTTCAACGCTGAACCTACAACCTTAAACCTTTAAACCGTTCGTAATTATCCAGATACGTAAACCGTATAAACAGCAAGAAGGAAGAAGAGCACACTTAAAACGATGGTGATGCGAAAAAGGGTTCTTTCCACCCCACGGCGAGCAGAAAAAACGCCCCCGGTATCACCGCCCGTTAGCCCGCCCAGGCCGGCGCCTTTGCTCTGCAAAATAATACTGAAAACAAGAGCGGTTGAAAGAATGATCATGGCGATATCTAAGAGATTTTCCATGGACTTGGTTACCCTTTCTAGGAGCGGGCGGATTATACCGTTGCCCAAAAGTATTCGTCAATCAGGCACCGAAAATTCAGTTCCCGCTTCACGCCACAAAACTTATGTTCTATAATAATCCGTCTATGGCACAGTTCAACCTTCAAGCTCCTTTCAAGCCAACGGGAGATCAACCAGAAGCAATTGCCCAACTAATTCAGGGAATAAAAAAGGGTTATAAGCAGCAAGTCCTTTTGGGGGCTACAGGAACCGGCAAAACTTATACGATGGCCAACGTCATCGAAGCCATCCAAAAACCCACTTTGGTGCTGGCCCACAACAAGACTCTGGTGGCCCAACTCTATGCTGAGTTCAAAGAATTCTTCCCCGATAACGCAGTTGAATTCTTCACGTCTTATTATGACTACTACCAGCCCGAAGCTTACGTTCCCCGCAACGATCTCTACATCGAAAAAGAAACCGATATCAATGAGGAAATAGAGCGGCTGCGCCTTGCTGCCACCACTTCGTTGTTAGCCCGGCGAGACACGATCATCGTGGCGTCGGTTTCGTGCATTTATGGTCTGGGAAACCCGGAGTCTTACGGGCGGGTTGTCATCAATCTCGACACCGGCAAACCATACCGCCGTGAAACGCTGCTCCGGCAGTTGGTCGATAGCCATTACGAGCGTAAAGAAAGCGACCTGATGCCCGGAGCTTTCCGAGTACGCGGCGACACGCTGGAAGTGGTTCCGGCCTACCAGGACAAACTTGCCTATCGGATCACGTTTTTCGACGATGAGGTTGAGCGCATTGTTGAGATCCACACCGTAACCGGGGAGATCGTGCGTGAGTTAGGCACCATCGCCATTTACCCTGCCCGGCACTTCATCACCGACGAAGAGAAGATGGCGGCCGCCATCCAGGGTATCGAAGAGGAACTTATCGAGCGGCTCAAGTTCCTCAAGGGCCACGACAAATTGTTGGAGGCGCAGCGCCTGGAACAGCGCACACGCTACGACTTGGAAATGCTGCGCCAGGTAGGTTACTGCACCGGCATCGAGAACTACTCGCGCCACATGGACCAACGCGCCCCAGGCACGCCGCCCTGGACACTTATCGATTACTTCCCCGCGGATTTCCTCATGATCATCGACGAGTCTCACATGACCATTCCACAGGTACGCGGCATGTACTTCGGCGATAGATCTCGCAAGGATATCCTCGTTGAATACGGGTTCCGTTTGCCGTCTGCTGTGGACAACCGCCCGCTGACTTTCGACGAATTTGAACGCCGGCTTGGCCTGGTGATTTATATGTCTGCAACCCCAGCTGAATACGAAATGAAGAAAGCAGAACAGGTGGTTGAACAGATCATCCGGCCTACCGGCTTGGTCGACCCGGAAGTCGAAATGCGACCCATTGAAGGCCAAGTGGATGATTTGATCGGCGAGATCAACAAGCGCGTTGGGATCGGCGAACGCGTCCTTGTGACCACGCTCACCAAGCGCATGGCGGAGGATCTTTCCGAATATCTGATGGAAATGGGCGTCAAAGTGCATTACCTGCACTCCGAAGTCGAGACCCTGGACCGCGTCAGTATTTTGCGCGATCTACGCTTGGGCGTCTTCGACGTCGTGGTAGGCATTAACCTGTTGCGCGAGGGACTAGACCTACCCGAGGTTTCACTGGTTGCCATCCTGGACGCGGACAAACAGGGCTTCCTTAGATCGGAAACCGCGCTGATCCAGACCATTGGGCGGGCGGCGCGCCACGTGGACGGCCGTGTCATCATGTATGCCAACAAGTTGACGGATTCGATGAACTACGCCATCCGCGAAACCAACCGGCGCCGCGATAAGCAGCTTGCCCACAACAAGGCTCACGGCATCGAACCCGTAGGTATAGTGAAGGCAGTGCGCGACCTCACCGATCAGCTCAAGGCGCGCGCGGTGGCGGAAGAGCGCCCCGAATATCGGACCGATGGTATGCGCCTGCCGCGCAAAGAACTGCAACGGTTGATCGGCGAGCTGGAACAACGTATGCGCGCAGCGGCCAAAAACCTGGAGTTCGAGCAAGCCGCAGTGCTGCGCGACCAGCTGTACGAGGTACGCACGCTGCTGGCAGAAGAAGGAAATCTGAAGCCGTGGGAGAAGATGCGCGTCATTGCAGGCATGGATGAAGAGATAGATTAAGCAGGCAAGTAGTAAATACACAAGTAGACAAGTACACATGAAGGTCTCAACGAGATGGGTATGAGCGCAGCCGTCCCTGAGCGGAGCGAAGGAATGCTGCGCCCGATCGTCGCTTCTTGTGCGGCGATATTCTGAGTACCCGATAGGGTTTGCGATGCCAATCACTAACAACATCACCCGAATGCTGGCTACCAAGGGCATTGCCTTCGAAGCTCATGGGTTGCCCGATGAGAAGCTCGGTGGCTTGGAAGCAGCCGCCCTCCTCAACGTCGATCCTCATCAAATGTTCAAGACTGTCGTGGCTCTGCGGCCGGATGGTGGCAAGCCCGTGTTAGCCCTGGTGCCTGCGCCGGCACAACTGGATTTAAAGGCATTAGGGCGCGTATTGGGCGGCAAAAGGCTGCTGGTGGCTTCGCAAGGCCAAGCGGAAAAGCTCACCGGGCTGCAGGTAGGCGGTATCTCGCCACTGGCGTTGATCGGCAAAGGGTTTGACGTTGTGTTGGATGAAACAGCCTTGAATTTTGAGAAGATCTATTTATCCGGAGGACAGCGAGGACTGAACTTATCAATGACCCCACAGAGCCTTATCGAATTAACGCATGCGAAGAGCGGAAAAATCAGTGAGTAAGCCTTCCATCTAAATAATCAATCCCTAATTGCAGCGCTTCCTCTGCCGCTTGCTCTTTCACCGCCAGCCGCTCTCCTTTAAAGTTGAAATGACGCGTCCAGGCCCCATCCGGTGCGGAAACCGCCATCCAGACCAGCCCTACGGGCTTTTCTGGTGTACCCCCGCCCGGGCCGGCGATGCCGCTCACGGCGATGCCAACATCAGAAGCCAGACCACGGCGCACGCCGCGGGCCATCTCCGTCACAGTTTCAGGACTCACCGCGCCGTGGTTCTCAAGAGTTTCCCACGTGACACCCAGCAGCCGCACTTTGGCTTCATAGGCATATACAGTGACACTCCCCACGTAATAGGTAGATGAACCTGGCACGTTGGTGATACGGTGGCCTACTAACCCACCGGTGCAGGATTCAGCCACCGCCAACCGCAAGCCGCGGGCACGCAGTTTCTCGCCAATTATTACTTCCAATTCTTTTGCCATAGGGTTAAACCGAGATTATACGGGTAACTTGCCAATCCATTCTCTTTGATAGAATATCTGTGCGATGGTGCTTCCAGAGAACATCCAAGCCCAACTCGATACGCTGCCAAATAAAACCGGCTGCTATTTGATGAAGGACGCCAGTGGGCGGGTGATCTATATCGGCAAGGCGGTCAACCTGCGCAGTCGCGTGCGCTCGTATTTTCATAGTGCGGCAGAGATGGATGCCAAGACCTATCACCTGGTCCAGCAAATCACGGACATTGAATGGATCGTGGTCGCCTCCGAACTTGAGGCGCTCATTCTGGAAATGAATCTGATCAAGAAGCACCGTCCGCATTACAACATTCGCCTGAAAGACGACAAACGCTACCCATACGTCAAGGTTCACTGGGCCGACCCTTTCCCTAAGGTGACCGTGACCCGCCGAATGGATGACGATGGCTCTCGCTATTTCGGACCCTACACCAGCGTCTGGGCCGTGCATAAGACCCTGGATTTACTGCGCCGCATCTTTCCTTACCTCACCTGCGATCGTGTGATCACCGGCCAAGATGAGCGCGCCTGCTTGTACTACGACATCAAGCTGTGCACCGCGCCTTGTATCGGCAAGATCGATCAGGCTAGCTATCGTCAAATGATTTCCGACCTGTGCGATTTTCTCAATGGGCGTACTGAATCGATTGTGTCGCGTCTGAATACTGAGATGGAGCAAGCTTCCGCCGAGCTACGGTTCGAGAAGGCGGCAGCTATTCGCGATCAGCTGGAAGCGATCGAGAGCATTGTTGAACGCCAGCGCGTCGTCTCCAGCGACTACGCCGACTCGGATGTAATCGCCATGGCGCGTTCGGATCGTGAAGCCTGCGTGCAAGTTTTCTTTATCCGCAACGGCAAGCTCATTGGACGAGAATATTTCATGATGGAAAACACCGCCGACACTGCGGATGCAGATGTGATGGCCGAGTTCATCAAGCAGTATTACGACCAGGCAGCCAATGTACCGCCCGAAGTGTTGCTCCCTCATGAAGTCGAAGAAGCGCAGGTGATCCGCCAGTGGCTCAGCAAACGTCGCGGCGACGGCGGCGTGGAGATCAAGATCCCGCATAGCGGACAAAAACATGAATTGATCAACATGGCGGCTGAAAACGCGGCCGAGACCCTCGCCGCAATGCAAGCCCAATGGCAGGCGGACACACACCGCCAGACCGAAGCACTGGCTGAGATCCAGCAAGCGCTCAGGCTGCCGCGCGCGCCGGAGCGCATCGAATGCTATGACATCTCGAACACACAGGGCACTGCCGCGGTGGGCAGCATGGTGGTCTTCGAGCGCGGTGTGGCCAACAACAAGCTTTACCGCCGCTTCAATATTAAAAGCGTGGTAGGCCCAGACGACTTCGCCAGCATGCAGGAGGTGCTCACGCGCCGCTTCAAACGCTGGCAGGCTGCGGATGAAAGCAGCCCGGTACCTGGAAAGAAACCAGATGCGGCGTTCTCCAAGTTGCCGGATCTAGTTATCGTCGATGGCGGCAAAGGTCAGCTGGGCCGCGCCGAAGTCGTGTTCAAGGAATTCGGGCTAACAGACAAAGTGCCGTTGGCCGCGCTCGCCAAACATAGCGAGGAATTGTTCACGCCAGGGCAGGAACGCGGCATCCTGCTGCCGCGTTCGTCGCAAGGGCTCTTTTTGCTCCAACGCATCCGTGACGAAGCGCATCGTTTCGCCATCACCGCGCACCGCGCACGGCGAACCAAGAGCGGCATCGCTTCGCAATTGGACGAGATCCCGGGAATTGGTCCCAAGCGGCGGCGCGCGCTGCTCAAAGCCTTTGGGTCCATTGATGGTCTGCGCCTGGCCCCCATCGAGCAGCTCGCCACGGTTCCCGGCGTGACGCCCTCATTGGCCGAATCCATCAAAGCGCATTTAGAGTAAACTCTGCATCATCCTCAGGTGAATTTATGGCAAAAGGCAAACGACAAAAAACCAACATCAGCCAAATTATCTTTGCTGCCATCGCGCTGCTTGTGATCGCTACCATGATCCTAGGCGCGATCTACAGCTACTAATCGATAATTCCTGATAGCTTTTGACAGGCCATGGGGGAATAAATTGCCCAACCCGGGCAACCGCTTTGGCGGCCCCACGGAGGTATACATGGCTAAGCCTGTCCGTCCGCAAAACCTTTTGCTCATTTCCCTGGCATTAGGCTGGATTTTCGATTTCCTCTTCTGGCAGAAGGCAGTGGGCATATCCCTGCCAATATTCACATTTCTCATGGTTGTCATCGGCCTCTGGATGGCTCGCCGGGCGGGGCTAAAGCCATCGCCCGGTGCCGTCTGGCTGCTGGCCCCCATCGCCTTTTTCTCCCTCGTACCTGCGCTGCGTTTGGAGCCGTTCACCCGCTTGACCAGCATAATCCTGGTATTCGTGCTTCTGGCTATTTTCGCCCTCAGTTTCCTGGGCGGCCAATGGGTCCGTTATGGTTTTATGGATTACATAGCCAAGATACTGGGCCTGGTTCCCTCCGGTTTGGGTTTGCTCAAGGAAACGGCCGGAAAAGAAACCAATCAAAAAGGGAACCGGTTCAGTGTTCGATCTCTGGCGCCGGTATTCCGCGGCTTGCTCTTCGCCCTGCCATTGTTGTGGTTCCTGGCAGTATTGCTCGCCTCAGCCGACCCTGCCTTTGCCGATTGGCTCGATTCTATATTCAGTTTCCTCGAAATCGACAACGCAGTTGAGTATGTATTCCGCGGTTTCTATATCTTGATCCTGGCTTATGGGTTAGCTGGGGTGTATATGTTTGCATTCAACCGGAGTCACAAGCAAGTGCTACTGGGAGAAGAGAAGCCAATTATCGCGCCTGTTCTTGGTTTCGGGGAATCTACGACGATGCTGAGCTCGGTGAATATTCTTTTCGCTGCGTTTGTGGTATTTCAGTTCAACTACTTCTTCGGCGGCACGACCAACATCGTGGACACACCTACGGGATTCACTTACTCCGAATATGCCGTGCGTGGATTCTGGGAATTAGTCGCCGTCTCTCTCACTTCCCTGGTGTTCTTCATTGCCCTGAGCGGGATCAGCAAACGTGATACCGCCAGCCAGCGACGATGGTTTTCCGGACTGGGCATTGCCCTTTTTGCACTAGCGGCTGTGATCTTGGCTTCAGCGTTCGAACGCTTGCTGCTCTACGAACGCGTTTATGGCTTCACCCGCCTGCGCACCTACCCGCACGTATTCATGATCTGGCTCGGGTTGCTGCTCCTGGCGATTGTGATCCTGGAAGCCCTTGGCCGACAGCGGGCATTTGCTCTTGCAACACTAAGTGCGGCGGTTGGCTTTTCAGCAACCCTATCCTTGCTCAACGTGGACGCCTTCATAGTCCGTCAAAACATTGGCTTGATTCACGCGGGTCAGCAATTTAGCGTGTCCGACCCGGGCAGCGGGTCCGGAAAATTGGACTATGCGTATCTGGGCACATTATCGGATGACGCAGTTCCGGCTTTAGAATCCGCTTATCGACAATCTCGGCTTGATGAGGACTCACAGTTAACCCAGCAGTTGGCGACAACTTTGACTTGCCATTTCAAGATCGTCAACCAACCGGGTGAAACTCCCTGGCAATCGTGGAACAGATCCCGGCAGGCCGCGTTGTCTTCATGGAACTTTTTGAAAGCTGATCCAGGTTTCCCAATAATCGAAATCACGGAAGGAAATACTTTCACGTTTTCAGGAGAAGAATTATCCTGTTTTGGCCCCGCCTGGGACTAAGGCCTAATCTAAGCTTGCCCGGATGGTATGATTCCCCATCCCGTGGAACAGCAAACCGTAAAAACGCGAACGAACCAGGATTGGTTGCAGGCCCTGCGTGAACCTGCATCACCGGAAGCGCTGGAAGAACTACGCGCCTTGCTATTGCGCGGTTTGCGCGCGGCCCTGGCTGCTCGCGTCAACGGCGACGTGGACGCGCTGGCCGAAGATTTTGCGCAAGAAGCCTTGCTCAAAATCCTGGCCAGCCTGGAAACGTTTCGCGGGGAGAGCCGCTTCACCACCTGGGCGCAGCGCATCGCCGTCCATGTCGCCTTTTCGGAACTCCGCCGCCGCCGCTGGAAGGATGTCCCACTCCAAACCTTCACCCGGAGACAAGATGGTGGCGAGTTTACTCCTGAGCTGCTCGCTTCGCCAAATTCCTCGCCCGAGGCTCTATCCGCTCGAGCTGATCTACTCCATAACGTGGAAAGCCTGATCTTCAATGACCTCACCGAAAAGCAGCGCACTGCCCTTTTGTCCATCGTCCAGGGTGGTTTCCCGTTACCTGTCGTCGCTGAGCGCATGGGTACCAACCCTAATGCGCTCTACAAATTGCTCCACGATGCCCGCCAGAAGTTGAAACGGCGCCTGGAAGAAAAGACCGGGCTTTCCACCCAGGAACTGTTGTCTTTCTTCGAGGAAGCATAGGTAATACGCTGACCGAGATGTGCGTCAGTAGGATGTAACGAGATGACAGAGATCCAAGCCGAAAGTTTAACGAATTTACTCCACCGCATCCTGACCACGCGCCCCGAAGAATTAGGATGCGAGACCTGCTGCGAGGAATTGGGTCTGCTCGCCGAGTTGGAATCCCAGGGAGAGGATGCGGCCACTTTGCTTCCGCTGGTCCGTCTGCACCTGGAGAATTGCCAGAGCTGCAACGAAGAATATGCAGCTTTGCTCGACGCGCTGAAGGAAGTTTAATAGCCATTTTTCGATCTCTAATCTCCAGCTAATAGGCGCCCTAAGTCAGAAGCCTGCGGTAGGTATAATTTCAGCCGTGTCCAATCCGGAATCCATCGAAGGCACAGTCCCCGCTGCGCCAAAAAAGGATAAGAAGCCGCAGGATTTGGCAGCCACTCAGCGTGTCGAGTCAACGAAGGGGCCAAAACGCTGGCGCTGGATATTGGCGGGGTTAGGTTTGTTTGTGCTGCTTTTGGGCCTCGGCGCCTGGAGTGGATATCAGACGGCCGTTTCGGCGCGCAAGTCTCAACAAGCCTTGCAAAGTGCGGTTGAGGCCAACTTCCAGTTCCAACTAGGCGTGGAAGACCTGAAGAAAGGCTTTTGCACGCGTGCACGCGATCGCTTTGTATACGTCATCCAACTCGTTCCAGATTACCCCGAGGCCCAGGATCAACTGATCCTGGCTTCGCTGTGCGCAGATGCCGGCGCAACGCAAGCCGCCGAGGTTACTGCAGGGCCGACCCCAACCCCGGATCTGCGCGACGCAGAAACGATCTTCGCGGAAGCGCAAACTCTGCTCAGTGCTCAAAACTGGGACGCCCTTTTGCCGTCGCTGGATACACTGCGCAAGAATTTCCCCGATTTCCACGCCATTGAAGTAGACCGCCTTTACTACATCGCTTATCGCAACCGCGGCGTCCAGCGCATCATGCCGCCAGTTGGCGACCTGGAGCGCGGCATCTTCGATCTCAACCGTGCTGAGCAAATCGGCCCGCTCGACGAGACGGCCGAGAAGGTGCGCCAGTGGGCGGTGTGGTACATCATTGGGACCAGCTTCTGGGAAGTGGATTGGACCCAAGCGGTCCAATACTTCGAATATCTGGCCGGGCCGGCGGGCGCAGCTCCCCAATTGCACGATACCAGTTTCTTCAGCGCAATAGACCGCCTGACGCAGGCCAGAGCCGGTCTCTCCCTGGAGCTGATCGCGCAAGCTGAACGTTACGCGCGCGACAAACAGTGGTGCGCGGCTGCCGACGCGATGGACCAGGCCAACGCTTACAGTCCGCTGGACCCAGAGGCACAAGCACTGTGGGTCAATTACATTGAAATTTGCCAAGGTCCTTCAGATACTTCGGGTGGTGAAGCGACCGAAGAACCGGGCCAAATAGAAACACCGACACCCCCCGCATAGATGCCATTCCCCGCTTGGGCACTGCCTCTGGCATTCTGGCTGCATATGCTGGCGACGGTGATCTGGGTGGGCGGATTGGCAGCTCTGGCGCTCATCGTGCTGCCAACCCTGCGGCGCAGCCTGAAGCCGCGCGTCTTTGCCAACTGGCTTACAACCTTGAACAAACGGCTTGACCCCATCGGGTGGTTCAGCCTGGGCTTGCTGACCTTCACTGGTCTCGTGCAAATGGAGGCCAATCCCAGCTACGTAGGTCTCCTGGCGGTTTCGAATGCCTGGTCGCAAGCAATTCTATTTAAGCACATTGTCTTCGTTGGCATGATCGCGGTTTCCGCCTACGTGACCTGGAAAGTAGCCCCTGAGGTCCAGCGCTCGGCACTCAAGCAGGCCCGCGGCATCCGCGATGGTTCCGAGCAATACTGGCAAGCCCGCTTGCAGCAATTCATCGGCCTTAACCTTTTTCTGGCGTTGCTGGTCCTTGTGTTCACCGCTATCGCCCGCACGTCTTAACCACCAAAGACCGAGATCCAACTATCTAACGAAACAGGCATAAATCCTGCAAGTTCCTGCTATGCTGGAGGTATGCCGTGTTCTCTGACACCATCTCTTTGTTGGCTTTGCTGATTGTTCACTTCGGGTTCGCCGGGCTGCTGGGCCGGGCGGCCAGCCGCGTTCAGACTCTAGTAGAAGGCGCTTTCCTGGTTTTTTTCTCTATCCTTTATTTGACGGCGACTTTTGCCTTACCAATGCCAGTGTGGGTTAATGGTCTGGTTCTGCTGGCCAGCTTTATCGTGGCAACCCTGTCCGCATCAAGGGCCTCGAGAAACCAGCTCCGGCCGGGCCTGAGCTGGTCCTACGCGAGCTTTGCCATGTTGCTGATCCTGCTCTGGTCCGCTGTGCAAGGCTGGCAGGCTCCTTTGTTGGCATTGGGGGCAAGCGCGGGTTTGGCAGCCCTTTTGGCATTGAGGCGTGGATTAGCAATCGCAAGTTGATACGCATTAAACAAACACGAGGGGCGAATATTCAGCGCTTGTATCTTCAAGGTAGTGAAATAATGGGGCGCCTTTTCGGTCGCCCCATTTATCCCAAGCAAAGCTTCGGCGCAGAACCTAACAGTTGCGCGCCTCTACGAAATCCCCGGCGGATATGTGCCTGTTTTCATAATCATTGCCATAGGCAAAGACACCCTTGAGAGTAACCTTGCCCACAAGCGCCGAAATGAACAAGCCAGTGCCATCGTTCGTTGTAATACTGGCGCACGTCAGGGTTACATTTTTCAGAGAGGCGACGTACACACCGTCGCCCGTATTACCATCTGCGGCAACGTTGTTTAGACTGACGTCGCCGGCCGACAATATGAACAACCCTGTAACGCTATTACCAGAAAAAGTATTAACGCCGGTTAGAGTAACCCCAGGCGAGCCAATTGCGAAACCCATATTGTTAAGGAATACTCCCTTCCCATAGTTCTCATTCGCCATCACGTTATTCAGCGTAATCTTCCCCCGGCTGGCGACCACCAATCCGGACCCTTCCGCCTCAGCCGTCCCATTGAAATTGAAATTGCTGGTGCCTGTTATCGCCACCCCGTTGGAGGCGTCGGAGGTTGAATTGTCGATCTTCACACCCCCGCCAAGGTTCGCTTCCGCGGTGAGATTAGCCAAAACAATGACGCCTTTGCTATCCACCTCCAGTCCCGTGCCGGTGTTTCCTGCGAAGTAATTGCTACCCGTAATGTAAACACCCGCCGAACTGCTGCCTGGCTCATTATTCAGCGAAACGCCGATTCCCTTGTTCCAATTCGCTGTCAGCGAATTGGCCTTGATCATTCCAAGCGATACAACCCGCAGGCCGTCCAAGCGGTTATCGCTGAATGTATTTATGCCTGCAATCGTGATTGGCTTGGCGATGGAAGCGCCTGTCTGGTTATCAAGGTAGGCGCCATAGCCAGATTCGGCTTCGACATCCTGACCGTTAGCGCTGGCCGTCAGATTACTTACATAGATTGCTCCTAATGTGGTCAGCTCCAGGCCTGATTCTCCATTCCCGTTTAGCGAATTCGTCCCGGTGAGTTTCACATCGTAAGGAAGCCCGAAAGCGCTGTTGTCGATCAAGGCACCGTACTGGAGATTGAGGGAGGATGTCAGGTTGTTAATAGTGACGGCCCTTTTACTATAAATCTCCACCCCGTTTGATTGATTCTGCTGAAATTTTTGTGCGCCGGTCAAAGCAATCGCCCCGATCCCGGTTGCATTATCCAATCTAACCCCATAGCCGCCATTGTGGGAGGCAGCCAGGTTGCTTCCCATTATTGGGCCCAAGGAGTCAATGAGCAGCCCATAATCGTTGTTCCCTTCAAACACATTCGCGCCCAACAAGGTAATTCCTTTGGAAAACGGGGAGTTCAAATTGCTTACGGTCGCCCCGAAGGCACCGTTCTCAGAAGCCTGAAGGTTTGCTAGCGATACGAATCCCCGGCTGGCAATCTCCAATCCATTGACTTCATTCTCATTAAAGATAGCGAATCCGACAATTGTGATCCCGGCGGTGGCTCCTGGGAAATCATTCTTGATTTCCGCACCGCTTTCGTCGTTCAATTGAGCCCGAACTTTATTGACAGTGATTGCGCCCAGGCTGTTTAGCGTCAGCCCATACTCCGAATTCAGGTTGAATGAATTTTGGCCAGTCAAAGTGACCGTCCTGGCTAGCTGGGCCGTGCACGCGCCCTCGACGGCGCCGCAATTGTCAATCCGTGCGCCATAGCCGCTGCCATCGTTGGCTCCGTTGCTGCTTGCATTCAGGTTGCTTGCGCTGATGGCGCCATAGGAGAGGATAGTCAATCCGTTCCCATAGTTGGCCGAAAAGGAATTCGTCCCCGAAATACTGATGAGCTGGGGTGAAATCACGCCGCTATGGGTGTTGTTGAACTCAGCTCCAGGGCCTTTGATGCTTTGTGAGGCAGTAATGTTAGTGAGCTTCATCGCGCCCGCACTCAGGATCTTTATCCCACCTGTGTAATTCTGAGTAAATGAATTGCCACCTGTAAGGGTGACCGATTTGATACCCAGCGCGTTGTGGTTATCAATTAAGGCACCGTATCCCGGCGTGGCGATGCTCCCATTCCCTTCGGCACAAAGGTTGCTTGCCGCCACGGCCCCATTGCTTTTGATGCTGATGCCGGACCCGGCATTCCAGTTGGCTTCATTGCACCATTTGGCTACAGAGGTAACTATGCTTACATTTCCCGTAGCTCCAGAAAATCCATTGTTCAAATAAACACCGTCTCCAGAATTGTCGCTAGCTACAAAATTGTAGAGCGTGATATTGCCCTGGCTGGAAACCTCCAGCCCTCGCCCGCCCAGATTGCCGGAAAAGCCGTTGATGCCCTTTATCGTGACTGGGGCCTTGCCAGGTGAATTGTCCAGGCTTGCGCCAGCCAGGCCATTGCCATTGGCCAGTAGGCTGGTGACCGTAATCGCCCCTGCGCTGGTCACGTCAAGCCCTGTGCCACTGTTCTCATTCAGCATTGCTCCTCCAGCCAGCAACACATTCCTTGGGTAGATACCCGCGTCGTTCACAATTTCCAACCCTGTTTCACCATTCCTGCTGGCGGCCAACTTGCCGATGCTGACATTCCCAAAGCTGGATATCTGCAGGCCAAAGCCTCCGTTGTCATCTGCTACTGTCAGACCGGTAAGTGTTACGTTTTGCTGGTTGGTTGCCTGAATCCGGTTATTCAGCAGCGCCCCGGACCCGTTTTCGATTCCGCTGGCAATGAGGTTATTGATGGTGATGGCCCCATAGCTATCAATAACCAAACCATCATCCAAGTTCAGGCCGAACGTATTTGCCCCTTTCAGCACCACTGATTTCGGAAATGCAACACTCGAGTTGTCCAGGATGGCACCCGAGCCGCAGACTCCGCCAAGGCCGTTGTTGGTAGCGGACACGTTATATAGCGTGATATTCCCGGAGCTGGACACCACTAGCCCATCCGTGCCGTTGTAACTAAACTGGTTCACGCCGTTGATGGTGACGTTGGCGTAAAAGGGACCGGTGTTATCGATGAGCGTTCCATCGCCGCTGTTGTGGATCGCGGTGATTTTGGTCAGAGTGACCGTGCCTACCGAGTTGATCAGCAGGCCGGTCGAGCCGTTGTATTTGAATTCATTGCTGTATTTCAAGTACACGGGTTGCGCGGTAGATGCTGTGTCATTCGCCAAATCGGCGCCATAGGCTCCATTGGCGTTTGCGATCAGGTTGTTAATTGTGATTGCCCCTTTGCTGCGGATGACCAAGCCAGATCCCTCATTCTCGGCAAAAATGTTCGTCCCGTTCAGGGTAACGGCTTTTGCCACGCCACCTGCATTATTGAGGTTGGCGCCGTCGCCTGCGTTATTTATCGCGCTCACATTATTGAGCGTAATAGCTCCTTTTGAGAAAACCGTCAGACCAGCCCCGGTATTATCTGAAAATTCGCTGGAGGTGATGACGACATCCTGGATTCCGGCATCATTGTCGATCTCCGCGCCGCTGCCATTCTTTACGTGAACACGAGTCAAGGTTACTTTGCCGGTGGTACTGATCTCCAACCCACCACCGTCAAAAGTAATATCACTTAAACCCACATAATTGCCCCAATTGAGAATCGAGATGCTTTGATCGAATACCGATGGGTTAGATATATTGATACTGGTATTGTTTCCGCCGCTCCAGCCACCTTTAAGAGTTAATTGATATTTTGCCCAATTCGTAAAATGTGCGGCATTTCCATCCATAACAATATCGAAATTGGACTGGTCCTCGCCCGCCTGGATCCAGATCACGCCGTTGGTAGACGGCTCCGGAATATCGCCGTCAGCGATAGCTTTGATCAACAGCCACAGGCTGGTGTAAGGAGCTGTGCAACTCGCTCCACCAGGCGTCACTCCCACCGGGCACCAGCGGGGATCGATGACTTCTATGAGTTCCGCGGCTTCCTCGCTGGCCAAGGGCAGGGGAGTCCCATCCTCCGCCACAACTATCAAACCCATGTCCGTCGGGATCTCTGCTGGCAGGAGGGGAGTATCACCGGAATCACCCGCGGGTCCTATTTCATCCTGACTTTCCGTACCTCCTGCAGTTCCAGATTCGCCTGTTCCCCCAGGATTATCTACAATGGCAGGAACCGTTTCCATTGTTTGCACTTCCTCTCCCTCCTCGGTCAGCGGCTCGCCGGCATGATCCGATTCTGCAGTAGGAACGGGATCGGAAGGCGGCTCGTCCCCTTCAGCCATGGCCGGAAACGACAAAATGGCGCTGAGAATAAGCGCGGAAAACATACTGCCTAAAAGAACGCGAACAGACATCAAGGCTTTCATTTCACTCCTCCTGATTATGGATTTGATGTTTGTGATCTGTACTGCCGCTTGAGTCGCTTTCCACCCATCATGGACAAACTATAATTTATCCCTTACTTATTTGCAAGGTAGCAATGGCCAACCTGACCTGTCCTTTTTTCCGGGACCCAGAGGCATCACTACCCGAGTTTCGCCTTGCAGGGTGGCGCCAGGCTTGCGGTTACCTGACGTGATTTATAGAAATTCCTCCGAGGCCCAGTGAGTCCGCCAGTCGCACCGGCGGATCTCACGCATTCGCGTTGCAGTTCAATTGCTGCGCGTTCTAGATAAGGTACAGCGGGTGCAAGTGCCCAGCTATTTTGGCTAAATAAGATTAACCGTCGTCCCATCCAACACATACAATCGGTTGGGCACCACCACCCGCTGTACATGTTCGCTTTCGCCCGCAAAATCCTGGGTTGAGTTTTGCTACCAAACAGGGACAGTACTCAAAAGCGATAGGCACGCTTAGTTCAAGAAGGGAAAGCGAGAGCCCAACTACTATCCAATATTAGTCGCGTTGATCCGCGGGTCATATATTGCCGCATTCGATGCCCGACAGTTGTACTGTCGGGCTCAATACAAATAGCGGCAGTACAACAGCCGCCTATCAAGGAACTAGCAGTGCTTATCTGTGTTATCCGTGTTTATCTGTGGCTAAGCTTATAGATAATCTTCCGCATAATGGCAAGCGACCCAGTGGTTTGGGCGCAGTTCGCGCAGTTGCGGTCCTTCTACGGAACAGTGCGACAAGCGCGCAATAGGGCAGCGGGGGTGAAAGCGGCAGCCCGAGGGCGGATTCAGCGGGCTGGGCACATCGCCGCTGAGGATCGTGCGCTGCTTCTCGCGCTCAGGGTCGGGCATAGGGATGGCGGAGAGCAGCGCCTGCGTATACGGATGCAGCGGCTGCTTGAACAAATCTTCACGGGTTGCGATCTCGGCGATGAGCCCCAGGTACATCACGGCCACACGATCGGAGATGTGCTCGACCACTGCCAGGTTGTGGGCCACGAACATGTAAGTCAAGCCTAGCTGTTCCTGCAGATCTTTCAGGATGTTCAACACCTGGGCCTGAATGGAAACGTCGAGCGCGGAAACCGGCTCGTCCAGGATCAGGAACTCGGGATCCAGCATCAGGGCGCGGGCGATGCCGATGCGCTGGCGCTGGCCGCCGGAAAATTCATGGGGGTAGCGATTGGCGTGGTACTCTTCGAGCCCTACCAGTTTCAGTGTGGCGAGGAGTTTTTCGTATCGCTCATTGCGATTGCCGATATTGTGGATGACCAGCCCCTCGGTGATCGCGTCGCCCACCGGCAACCGCGGGTCTAACGAAGCGTATGGATCCTGGAACACAATTTGGATTTTGCGACGCAGATCTTTGAGTTCGCTGCCTCGCGCTGCAAAGACATCTTGCCCGCGGAACAACACCTCGCCCGACGTCGGCTCGACCAGGCGCAACATGGTCATGGCTACCGTGGTCTTTCCGCAGCCCGATTCGCCCACCAACCCCAACGTTTCCCCTTTTTTGATATCGAAGCTGACGCCGTCCACGGCTTTGACATCGGCCACCTTACGGCGCAGCAGTCCTTCGTAGACGGGGAAGTATTTGACGAGATCTTTGACCTCGATGATGTTTTCGCGTGAGTTTGAGTTCGCAGCCATATTCGATAATTAACTCAGGTTGCCACGCGACATTGTCATTCCGATGAGGGCGTTTAGCGCCGCTTTTAACGGCGTTGCCCGAAGAGGAATCCCTTTGGATCCGGGACGCGGAAACCGGAATCCGTTAACAAAGGGATTTCTCCTAAGCCTTCGGCTCCGTCGAAATGACATAAGTCCGTTCATGGTCGCAACGGCGCTTTGTGATCCCCATGAGATTCGTACAGGAAGCAGCGCACCTTGTGCTCGGGCTCGATCTCGATCAGGCTCGGCTCCACGTTCCAGCAAATCTCCAGCTTGTATTGCTCTCGGGCCTTGCAGCGCGGGGCGAAGCGGCAATTCCTCGAAAGACCGATCAGGTTCGGCACCGATCCGTGAATGGTTTCCAGGCGTTCTTTTACTTCGCCGAGGATGGGGATCGAATCGTGCAACCCTTGCGTATATGGGTGCAGCGGTTTGCGGAACAAGGTTTTCGTGTCCGTCTCTTCGACAATTTGTCCGGCATACATCACCGCAACTCGGTCCGCCATCTCGGCGATCACGCCCAGATCGTGGGTGATCAAAATTACTGAGGTGCCGGTCTGAGCGCTCAACTGGCGAATGAGATCCAGGATCTGCGCCTGGATGGTGACATCCAGTGCGGTGGTAGGTTCATCGGCGATCAGCAGTTTGGGTTTCAAAGCCAGCGCCATGGCGATCATCACGCGCTGCGCCTGGCCGCCGGAGAGCTCGTGGGGATACGCGCTCGCTTTGCTTTCCGCATCGGGAATGCCCACCTGGCGCAACAGGTCCACGGCGTGCTTCCAGGCTTCTTCCTTTTCCATCTTTTCGTGGATCTGGAAAACTTCCACGATCTGGTCACCAATGCTGAACACCGGGTTCAGGCTGCTCTTGGGCTGCTGGAAGATCATTGAGATTTGTTGGCCGCGGATCTTCACCATCTCGCGTTCTTTCTTGAGGAACAAGTCATCTCCTTCAAGAAACACTTCCCCACCGATGATCTTCCCGGGGGGATCAACCAGCCGCAAAACCGAGAGCGCGGAAACACTCTTGCCACAGCCGGACTCGCCTACCAACCCGAAGGTCTCGCCTTTCCCCACGGTGAAATCCACACCATCCACCGCAGTCAACACGCCATCTTCGGTGTAGAAGTATGTTTTCAAGCCGCGGACATCAAGCAGTGTTTGCATCGGTGCTGTCGCTCAATGGGCGTCTATGCTTTGGAAGTTTGACCCAGCCGCGGGTCCATGGCGTCGCGTAAACCGTCGCCCAACAAATTGAAGGACAACACGGTGATCATGATGGCGATGCCGGGGAAGAAGACTAAATGTGGCGCGGTGAACACCTGGTTGCGTTCCCTGCCCAACATGGTCCCCCACTCCGGGGTCGGTTCCTGTGCCCCAAGGCCCAAAAATGAGAGTGCAGCCGCTTCCAGAATTGCCGACGCGATGCTAAGGGTGGCTTGCACGATCAGGGTCGGCAACGCATTGGGGAGTATGCGAACAAAAAGCAAGCGCAGGTGACTTGCGCCTAATGCTCGGGTGGCCGACACGAATTCCTGTTCTTTTAATGAAAGCACGCTGGCGCGCACCAGGCGCGCAAACACAGGAACATTGACTACGGCAATTGCCAAAAGAGCGTTTTGCAGACCTCGCCCCAGAATGGTAATGATGAAGATCGCCAACAAGAATGAGGGAAATGCCAAAATGACATCCATGAAACGCATAATTATATTGTCCGCCCAACCACCGAGATATCCGGAAACGGCGCCGATGAATGCACCCACGATGACCGCGATTCCGATGGTTGTAAAGCCAATATACAGGGAGATACGGGTGCCATAGATTAGCCGGCTGAACTCATCGCGGAAATTTCCGTCGAGTCCCATAATATGCTCTGTTTGGGTGACCGGGCAACCCAGTAAATGAATGCAGGGAGCCTGGCGATCCACCACGCCTTCCTCCCCAATAAAGTTGATTATCGGATCAAAAGGAGCCAGCACAGGCGCAAAAATTGCGATCAAGACCAGCAGCAGCAACAAGATCATGCCGATAATGGCATTGCGCTGCCTGAACAGATTACGCAGAGTGAGAGCCGCCAGGCTGCGCGAGCGCACAACCTGGGTTGCCGTATCCGAACGAATGACGCCGGTTCCAGTTGTCAACCGTTACCTCAACTTGATGCGCGGATCGATGAACGCATAAGAAATATCCACCACCGCATTGATGAAAACGTACCCAATGGCAATCACGATGGTGAACGCCTGGATCACGTAATAATCTCGGCCGGTTATGGCATCAAACAAGGCGCGGCCAACTCCGGAAAAACCAAAAATCGATTCGGTCAACACTGCTCCTGCGAATAAGGTTCCGGTTTGCAGGCCAATGACTGTGACTACGGGTAGCAATGCGTTACGCAGAGCGTGTTTGAGTATGACCTTGCTCTCAAGAACCCCTTTGGCCCGCGCGGCGCGAACATATTCTCGACCCAGCACATCCAGCATACTGGAACGAGTAATACGAGCAATGATCGACAAGGGGATGGTACTGAGGGCAACCGCAGGCAAAATCAAACACGCTCTG